>Ga0181612_167802_pt1 | contig 27506 bp, 12 predicted proteins | sample HoacroProtozoa21_FD_119630 | JGI IMG/M metagenome (GOLD analysis project Ga0181612, IMG submission 119630) | Hoatzin crop microbial communities from Cojedes, Venezuel. Combined Assembly of Gp0051906, Gp0051904, Gp0051908
TTGGAGATTGGAGTGACATTGGCTTTTCTCCAGTCCTCAGGTACCTCTCCTGTTCTCCAGGACCCTTCAAAGATGATGAGAGTGGCTCAGCAATGACATCTGCCAGCTGCCTCAGCACTCATGGGTGCATTCCATCGAGGCCCATAGATTTGTGGGCATCCAGATTGCTTAAGCGATCCCTCACACATACATGTCAGGGAGCAGGAGGGGAGAAATCAAGGGATCTTTGGGATGAGAGTGCACACCAACCATCAGAACCCTTCTCTTACTGGAAGGAGAGAAATGTATTTCCTGGTGGATCCACTTTGAGTAAATAGCACTTGAAACTTTAAAAAAAAGTGGGAGGGAGAATCAAAATTTCAATCCTACACCTTAGATTTGTCCTGTATGGCTTATGCTCACATCCTAGAAGACTGCACTTTGAAAGCTTTGCCACTGCTTACATGAAAATTACTACAAAGTCACCGTGTTCAAGAGACAGGTAAAGCTATTTATTCTCATAACTTGTTTTTACTGCAAATGTTCTTGTTCTGTGCAAAGAACACAGCCCATTTTTGAAGTTAGCTCAATCTAATTGCTTACCTATGTTAAGAATCTGCTCTAAGGCAGAAATGCTTTCAGGTGAGGTAGACTATATGGGAAAGACAACAAAAATCTCATGATACTGCAGCCTGTTTCAAGCATTAGTTTTTATAGCACTGGTGTACTCCAGGCACTCTTTTATTGTGTGCCAGGAAAGTACAAGTATTCATCAAAGCACAGGAGTTAGTTCTAAAACCGAGTACCTGACATTTAATCCCGCCAATAAAATGCTGCTGGTGCAGAGTTTTTAGGGCAGCCAGGTGAGCCAACTAAGAGCCCTTTTCATCCTCTGCCCATCTGTAATTACTGCATACTCATCAGGAACAAGCAGTGCACACCCTGTCCTGAATGTGCAGCAGTAAAAAGGGTTTAGTGAAGAGCATCCTGTTTAAAAGCCACCACCTAGATCACAGAAGCTATACAGAAAAGTTTATTGCTACAGATCAACAAACATCATCACACCTAATTAAGAGCAGCTCTTCATGGCCAATAATTCAAATCTTTAGCAAAGCAGCTGCTTGATAGCACCTTCTAGCAGAAGGGGAAACGAGGGAGAGAAGGCAGAAAACACCACACAAATGGAGAGTCTGGTTCTACTGCAGACACAGCGTGTGAGGAGGCTTCTGGCTCTGCTTCCAGAGACCTCCACCATGCAGCTTCTCCCACATTTCTGCAGTGTAAAAGGCTGGCTGCAGAACTGAGCTTCGTAGAGCTGAGAGCACGCAACAGCCTCCAGAGACTGTAAAATGAAAAGTGCTGAATAAAGAATATACAAAGGAAAAAAAGAGATATCATTCAAGAACCTTGGTCAATCTGTCACAGCCCGTCCCTCTCAACAGACAGAATTAGTCTACTACAGCCTAGAGAAACCAAGTGTACAATAAACATCTCTGAAACTACAATTTTGGTATTTTTGTGCCACTGAATACAGGACATAATGAAGTGAAAGCACTCAACTTCCCCCGTATCATTGCTTTTTTGCAAGAGACACCCAGAAATATGCTTTTGACCTACACAGGAGCATGAGTCACTTCTGTAGCTCAATAAAGGTAAGCAAAGTCTGGGTCAACAGGGTGATGCTGCACTGAATTTGTTAGTGTCAGACAGGACACCAACTCAGAATCAAAACATCACTCTCAACAATGTTTAGAACATGCAGAAATTTTAGAAGCTTTTTACTTGCACCTTTAAGAATATCAGAATCAATTGTCAGGCTTTCAGTTGGGCTACCTGGTCTCTTGTGAACAGGTCACCTTGAGATTTTAACAGAAGAGCTCCAGGAACTCAGAAAAAAAAAAGTCTAAAGCATCATAAAGCAGCAGAAGGCAATGTCTTGCTCAGCAGACAAATTTATGGTACAGAAAAATGGAAAATGTATGCCACTAGTGAAAATTTGGTACATAAAAAGACCTAGCTAATGAGCAAACTAAGCAGTGTCTGTTGATGCTCTTGTGCATCCTTTCAACAGAATATAATGAAAATATAATTCATCATCCTAGGCCTGGGGCAGCTACCTCCACACACGAAGCTAACGCCATCTTCCATCTTCTTTCCTCTCACCCCCAATCAAGTTTGAACTCTGGAGTCAGACAGGTCTTACTGCTTTGAGTCTTGCAAAATACGGACAACTAGCTGTGGTAGAAAAGCTGTGCAGACAGTCAGTATTTTTCCCAGTCCTGAGAAAATTAGTTTACTAATAAACTTTGCTTATGGTCCCTGAAATTTTGTTTTAAAAGCACCTGAATTCTCATTTAGTCAAAGAAACCAGATGTATTAGATCCTGGGATCTAATGCAGTTATGCAGTCTGCAGACAGCTCAAGAGTCTGTTGGCGGACTCCAGTGGAGACATGAATGTATCATCCACGATTTTCATGGGAACATAAATCACAACTTCACCAGTTTTAAATGCAAGGAAGACCAGGGAGAGGGACAGGGAGGAAGGTGACCCGAGATGGAAGGCAGGCAAAATAACAAACAAATATTTTAAACCGCACAGAGAACATGTTTTCAAGAATCCTCACATCACATGAAAATTCTTGCTTCAATACCCATGTATTACTTTCATGAAGATTTGTCCTGACTTCTAGCTACCTTCCCGGCTAGCAACCTGAACAGTGATTCCTGTGTAGGTTTTCCATCAAAGCACTACCCTGAAATATTTTTTCCTCCAGTTGACAACATAGGTGGCAAGAACAGTAGTAAGGCTCTGTGTGTATCAGTAATTTGATTTCTGAGCAGCCATCCATCCATCACACACCTGTTTGGCTGAACCCCCCCAACAAACAAGCTGCATTAATCCATTTCTGTGACACCTCACGCTGAACAGCTCAGCATGGGCTCCAACACAGTGCCAGTCATCTTTGCCAACTTCCATCACACTTGGCATTTTATGGACGCTTCTCTGAAATTAATCAGTCAAAAAAAAAAAAAAGATAAATGGGTAAGGAATCTCCATACAGTAATGAGAAAAAAAAAAATTCAGATAAGTTGTACTTGTAGCCTTCAAGAAAATGTAGCTTCTCAAAAACGTTATTTTAAGTGCCCAGCCAGTGGGACCCAGGAGTTAATAAGACCATGCAGTATCTGCCACCAGTAGAGCATACACTTTTACACGAAGAAAAATTGGTACTGCTTTAGAATGAAGTATATGAAAAGAATATTTGGTAATGTATGGGCCCTGAGAACGAGAAGACAGAGGGAGAAATAGAGTGTGCTAACTGCCTGGGTGTTGTCCAAAGGAGGCCAAAACTGGAACCACTCTGCTGCTTAGCATGTGAATGACAAATCTCAAGACAAGCACTGTACTGTTCTTAACCTGAAAAATAATTCGGCATCAGGTTCACTAGTAGAAAGAATACACTGCAAAGATGTTGTTCGACTTTTTTACATGTATATGTACTTCTAGCTCAGTCTACAGGAAAAGCTGTTATGAAGATGATAAACTAAAAAAACAAAAATCAGAACTTAGAGAGGAGCAACATTATGAATTGGATACAAACTCTGCACAACCTTAACAGTGGACGTTGACTGATCCCAAATGTTTCGTCGTGGAAACTTGACATTTTCTTGATAAAGAAATAAAACCAGAAGTCTTTCTTTAAGATAACAGAAATATACACACTGTATAAAAATAAGTGTTTGAGAAAGTCTTACCAGGATCAGAACCTTGATTTCTACTTTTTTTTTTTTAACCCCTACACTACTTTCCGTATTTCATAGTCAAGAGCACAGTTCTAATTGGCAGAAGAATTTCTCCATCATGACCCATCAGTTTTAGCAGATAATATCTATTTCCATCATGGCTTTCCTGCACATTCCAACACCTTGGCTGATTTTGTCAAGCATGTGACAGAGACTGCATTTATGCTGATTTTTACGCACAGCAGTTTCTGAATGTTTACCAAATTAATGTTTGAGGAATGCAAGTGTCCTATAACTTAGCAGTTAGTAGTCCCACCACCTCTGTCTACCCAGACAGAAACGTGAATTGAAAATTACGTCTGATGTACCATGAGAATGGAAGATTTCTATTCCAGCAGGTTTATTGCTAATCTTTGTCTCTTCCCATTTCATCAGAGTAAGTCAGACTTTCGCTATTACTTTCAGTAGGCATGACATTTACAAAGCAATTTCCAGTAGGTGCTCGTACTCATGTATTGGTAACTTCAAAAAGAAAACTGTTTCAGATTCTGAATTTCCATGACTAGTTTCTGCTCAGAGTTGTATTCTTTATTTGAAAATTTGGAGAGAGAAACCATACAGTTAAGAGGTGGAATTTTTTTTTCAAGCCTCTAATACTTGCTAAACAAACTCTAACCATATTTTCAAGCTGTAAATCTTCTAACTTCTGAAGCTTGGCATGCTAAGATTTTCTCCTCAAAGCCAAGCCTGTCAATCTTGATATAGACTTGTGTGACTGAATGAAAATAGGAAGTGCCCAGACATATCCCCCTGTCACTGCACCCTGAGTCTTGTGTGGCCTCTACACGCCATTGCCAGCACCACTCTACAATGCAGGGACATGGATCTACCCTTTGGACCCACAGTGGAAAAAGAGAAATGACTGCATCAAAAAACAGCAACTCCACATGGAAGCTCAAACAATCAAACCATCTGAAATGATCCCATTACTGCCGTAACTATTCAGGATGATGTAAACAGCTAAGTCATGGTAAGCGTTTCACATCCTTCATATTCTTGGATCATTATACAGTAGTTTGAGAACTTATATGAGGGACAAACATGTAGGTTAATTAAAAAGGAGTGAGGCTGTATATTATATCTTTTTTCCAATACTTACTCAAATACAGTATTGACAAGACTTAGGGTTTTTCTACTAATTAGGATTTAAATAGAAAAGGATGTATTAATATAATCTCCTTAAAAGTCAGAAGTGTCAGTAAACTTGTAAATAACTGTTCTACTAGCAATATTACTTCAGCCTTATTATGTATATTTAATATTTTTCATCTTGCTTTTCTCATTAATTATAAAGCTTAATATTGTACTACTTTTTTTACCATTTAACAAATACTGCAAAACATGCAGTACGTACAGTGAGACAATGTTAACACTCTTGCTGGAACTTTTGCTTTCTGATGTTTGGTAATCTGCCTTTCAACCTCAGTGTCACATTAACAGTTTAATATCACTACTACTTTGAGGCTGAGCAGGTCCAGCTCCAGCAGCTGTTTCTTGCAGAAATAGCCCGATTTCTGACCACTGACTGATAGTGGGCATTCCTGAGCCCCTAGAGGGAATGCTCAGCCACCAGCAGAACAGGGCTTCAGCATGATCGTGTGAAGATTTAAGCATTTAAATCTATCTTTATGTCTTCTTGCACTGGCACTATTCTCATATAGGTAAGCATATACGAGGTCAAGACCAAGGGAAGGTAACCTTACTTTTGAGAAAATCAAGAGCTAATACAGGCATTAATTATTTTTGTTAAGATTTTTTCCAGTGAATGACAAGGTAAGCAACGTTTTCATCAAAATCCTTAGCAGAATCATGTGGCAACCAATTTATCTAAGATCTATAATTTGCTTTTTATTTCCAATATACTTATGAAATTGATTTAAGAATCCAGTTAAAAACTAATCCTTTGCAAACACACCACAGCAATAGCTTGCAATCAAAGAGTATGCCAGGCATTAAACGAGGGTATACAAAACAGATGCATAAATTTTAACAGAACACTAAGGATAAAGTAAAGGAGAACACAGTTGTGTTCGGACAGCATGAAATGCAAAAGATTTATATTGAAAATATAGTATATACACTATTTTTCTGGGATTGCACAAGAAAAAAAGAAAGCAAATCTATTTACTACATATAGCTGGCTAATGAAAAGTTTATTTCAGATACCGAATTCAATTTTTATTGTCATCTGGTGCCCAGCCTACTAAAGGTGTGTCACACCATTTCAAAGCCTGAGTTACTGAAGAAGCAGATGGAACAGGCACAATCTATTCTCAGCCTGTTAAGTCTATGGCAGGTAGACTGCACTGGTTAATGGACAGCGGCGTTCAGTTTCACAACTTCTACGGACACCACTGTTACTACTTTCTGCAAAACACTGATCCGCTAACTACAGCGACTGTGCCCTACTGGGCCTGGTCCAAAGCTGACTGCAGACCGTATCAGCCTTGCCAGCTTTGGACTCAAGATCCCTGAAACATCAGATACTAAACATAAAGGTAGGAAAGGTTTGTTACGCAGCATGGCTTGGCATTCTCTCTGATACAGTTATACACCCAGGTATATAGTTATAAGCTTTGTAATGAGATATTTCCTGATAGCTGGAAGCAATTTTGGAAGTACTATTGGCTCTCATTTTGGAGGTTAGAGAAGAAAGAACAGCCACCAAAACACAAAGAACAAGAGAAACATCGTAGAAATCAAAGGGTCTGCAAAAAAACCTTACAATTGGCAATGCTGCCCATTAGAGAATGTAAGAAGAGCAAGTCCTCCTCGATATCTATTAGACCCTGTCCATCGAGTTCTATCAGATCCTAGAAGACCAGTCCATATCCTGAGAATGAAGTGAGGAGAGGGACGGTAAGACCAAAGAGGCAAAGTTCATGAGAAGTGCTCAGTATTTGACATGGGCTGTCTGTCAGGAAGAAAGAGCCTCACTGCTGTCACAAGGGCAGCAAACCCTTCATGGAATAAAGCCCCACATCAAGGAGTCGGGCTCCTGGGAAAGCCACTGCTGCTGGTAGAAGAACAAAATCAAGAGCCCTCCTGTCATTCCTTGAGGGTTTGCAACAAACATATGGACTTGCATTTGCTCACTTGTATTGTGAATCTTAGTTGAATATGCAGATTGAGTGTCTATGAATTTTTATGAAAGGCCGTCACCATTTTGAGCCTAAGAATAAACAAACTGGGCTCTTTTCCAGTAGATTTGAATTGTTTATTTTTTGTAAGGAAGAGAGTGTCCTTCAGGGGAAATCAATCTTGGCCACAATACCTGCAGGCAAACTTTCTTAGATGAGTTTGTGCCAAGTCGATCAACTTCACCCGCAGTGGCTCCAGGTAATTTACTAGAAAAAATAAGATTTTTCTGGAACTATGTTTAATTTTTTCACTGGCTAGAGACCATCCAGCATGCAGCAGAGTTAACAAAAACCAGCTCTAAGCTTCAATACAACTTGTGGATAGCTATAACAAGTGCAACCACTCTCACCTGTGACCAAATCTCTTTTTTAACATGGAAAGCTTCCTATGGCCTCAAGCAGATAACCCAGCCCCAAGAACAGTGGATAGATTCAAGTCACAGTGTTTAAAACAGGACTTTTCCTTCATTTTACAAGAAGTGTTTCGGACTGACAGACTTGCAGCCAGCCACACCACAACATTTCCTAACGAGCAGCCAGCCCTGCAAAATGCTGCTTTCATGAGTGTTCAGTGCTATCAGCAGGGGTGGTTGCTGGAATCAAACTCCTGTGATTTAAATTGATATCTGCTTCTAAATTACAATTTGCAGATCCATATGTTGTGACTCATTGAAAGCTTGCTAAGATATTATCAACATTAATGAAACTCAAAGAGGCACACAGTAACAGATCTAAGCATTGTGTGAGACCCAATTATCCTCTACACATAAGGGCAGGTAACTACTTGTAAGCCTACCCTTCGCTTATGCATCCTTCTTCACTATGCCGATAAAAGTACTTGGTAATAAAGCTTCTGAAACCTGTGTGTTGTTTTAAGTCTCATTACTGGAAACAAATTTATTTTATTTTCAAAATCTGCATAAACTTGTGTTCTCTTTTCATTCTTTCCAGTATTTGAAAAGTACTTGACACTACAAGCTCTTTGCAATTTTGAAAGACTCCTCAGAAATGGTATTCTATCACACATTTCAGTGGCATTAATCTGAACAATTTTACCAGTAGCACAGTAAAATGCTTGAGAGTAGATTTATTTTTTTTAAGTTTAGACTTGTCCTTTTTTTTGTTTCTCACAAAACCGTAATCTGATCAACTGTAGCTTAATTCTTTCACTTTGGTATCCCCGTCCACCATATAATCACTGATACTTCTGGAGGCAAAATCAGAGAGTATGTTTTTAGCTTTCTGTATAGTTGGAGGAAGAAGACCTTTATTAAAAGAGACAACTATTTATTCCTTCAGTGAAAGTAGGAGAAATTGAACAACTTTCCATAAAAACTAACAGAGAACAGCATTAACTTTACTGATACCTTGAGAAAACTTGAGAAATGGTAGAGAAAAAATGTATAAAGAAGGCCTGAACAAAACAAAGAAAAAAGTTACTTTGTTTTTCTTTTGCCCACCACTTTAGAATACCTGTACCATTAAGAGTATGAAGGGCCTTATGATGGATTCCTGGAATCTTGCATGTGAGACACTCCAATCTACAGAAAACAGAAAACTCATTTAATGTGTCCTCAGGAAAATGAGGAAAGTGACTGTGAGCCAAGGGATAGTCTGGGGAGAGATATGCTATCCCCTTTTCGCCAACACAGTAACCATATGAAAATATCTACGTAAGCCATAATAACCTTTCCAATAAATGAATAGCAGACATCACTGGGTCAAAAAGTATAAATTAGCTTTAAACAGTCTAGGTTATAAAACTGAAAAGCCAAATCCTTAACATCACGCCTCCCCAAAGCAACATTTAGTTCATCGTTCCAATCTTCATTTGCTAACTCCATATGCTGGCTCTCACTTTCCAGATTTCTCATTTTTACCACTTCGAGCAGCATCTATAAACACATACCAAAATCCATCTAAAGAAAACCTTGAGTATCTGTGTTTACCAGCCTCCTTTGGCCAAAGTGAGAGGCCAAGTTATGGCTTTGAAAATAGGGGATGCAAGGGGACACGGAGAAGGGCTGAGCTCAGTGGCACTGCATTTAGGGAGCAAGGGTGAGACTACCCAGTGACAACACAGGCACTTCTTCCAAGGTATTGGTGTCACTTTCCCATCCTTGCACACTGTGTGGTGTGCGGGAGAAACCTGGCTGTGTGAACTGCAAAGCTCACACATGGCAAAAAAAAAATACTTACAGAACTGACAAAGCAGAAAAAATATTTTACTCTTTCTTACCTCAGATTCAGTAATTTCCAGAACTAAACAATGAAAATGAAACAGAAAGAGGATTTCCCACTAGTGTCTTTATTTTGTTTTGAAATCAAAAAGACACAAGGGCCTCCACAAAGTTTTTTGTTTGTTTTTTGAGTTCAGTGACCTTCCGAATTTCGTTGATGTTTCATTTCATCTGGGTTCCTGAATTACCTCCAGAATTTCAAAAGTATACTCAGAAGGCAGAAGAGACAGTATCAGTTTCAAGACTTCCTTTTTTCCTCAGTTTCATCATAAATAAACAGGACACTTTAGCCTTTATGTGGAATGGTAAGATCCTAATAAAAATATTTCATTTTCATTGCATCCTAATAGACACGACTATTTAGAGAATCAAGTTTAACTTGTAGTTGATAAAATGATAACTTTTATGTAAGCATATGAGAATCAGCATGCATTCCATGTTCATGTAATAGGTGCAAGTTAAAGCAGGAGACATTTGCAAAATGACAGAACCAAGAACAGAGGCTGGATCTTGGCTCCTCCACCTCATTAAACAGACCTACCCCATTAAATTACAGAAGCAGCCTTTCCTGCGGGCTGCTGGGTGGCCCTGCTCTAGTAAGGGACTATCAGTGGTCAGGCTACACTCCAGTAAAATAGATCTGGGTTGCCTCAAGCTGAACACCACCCAGAAGCATCTACCAATGAGCTTTCTGGATCATCATCTTATTAACACCTGAACCCATGGTAGTCAGCTCTGAGCTGCTGCAGCTGACATTCCACATCACATCCTACTCAGATGAGGAAAGCCAACAAGCCCTTCTAATAGCTGAAGGGAAATAACACTGTATCCTGGATGGCTGGTTTTGCCTAATGTTGGATTACTGCCTACCAAAGGACAGCTAGGAGCAGAGCAACACTGCTGAGTGACACAATATCTACCCGTCACTTTTCATTTAAAGAAAGCGATTAGACAAATTTCATACACCCACAAGCTGCTCCAAAACTCATTAAAATTCTACAAATGCTCCTTTTGCCTAATTCTAGCATGTTTTACTCTATTATTCATGGGCATCAATGCTCATTTTAAATGTTTTATTAATTGGAAGTCCAAGCAATCATCAAGGAAACCGTAATTTTGATTTATGCATTGTGGGAGTCACCAGTTTTCATTTTCATTTCAGCCCTTAATTTAGTGACAAAACAAGCATCTTTCTGCTGGAAATGGAATAAAACAAAATAAATCTTTGTTAAAAGTGACAAAACTCCAAATCCTGTAACTTAGCATACTGCAACAAAATAAGATTATTTTAATGGCATAAAAATTACAAAGGAATAAAAGGCAACCTCCAGATAAAAGCAAAATTTTAGAAAATGCTTTAGATCTGCACCATAAGATTAAAAATCTGCAAGGAACCCAAGTGCCACAGCAATCATACACACCAAACTGATGCATCACTCCAGGCAAAGGAGGACGCACAGCTATTTAAACGCGCACAGCTGAGTGCCAAAGGCCCATATTTAAATGGCACCTAGTGGGCTTCCTTCTCCCCCTGGGCTAATTATCAGGGGTGCTTCAGCATAGCGTGCAGCCTCCCCTTCCGCTACCCAACCCTGGTGGAAAAGGGGAAACAATCAGTGCTGCTCCCACACTCAAAGGATTGCCACCACCAACCACCATGCTCCAGACCAGCGTTGTTGCTTACGTGAGAGCATACCAAATCTGACTCAGCCTTAAGGGCAGCCTTAGACAGAGAGTAAGTACAAAACTGCCTCCATTAAATAACACATCCCCAGAACTGTGCTTTGCCTGCCTCTGCCTTCTTATTAGTTGCCTTTTCTGAAGTTTCTCTTTTTCAAGCTGCAGTTCCTGCTGTGAGCGCAAATACATTCAATATAATGGTACATTTGGATGAGGAATGCTGCAGAGTCCTAGGTGCCCTTTGCTACAGCAGCTTGCTTGAGGTACTGCTGCAAACAACCCTGAAGATTCAGAGACTTGTTTAAACTAAGTCTCAACTGCACAAAGTAACATTATGGCTCATGTAAGGATTAAGCAGAACAGAATTCTGTCCAGCAGGGATCTAAAATGCTTGCAGTTATGGAGCTTTCTATGCAAACACTAGTGTAACACAGGCACTGAACACTCACTGGGCAGGAGAAAAGGACCTCTTTCGATGGCAAGGGCAGGACTCACAGCTGTAACCCTCAGTTACACTCATACGAAGCCAAAATAGCTGCCCACAGAGATATCATACCAGCCTGGGCTTGTGCCAGCAGTGTAAACTAAACCTTCCAACCCCCTGAAACTTCAAGGGAGCAGGGGAGCCCTGCTGCAACCTTGGCTGGCTCTCCTAAAAGCCTAAGCAGCAGCCCCCAGGCATCCAGCAATGTGCAGGCAGCAATATGGGCATCTGCCAAAGCAGCCCAAGAGCGAGGAGACCCTGCCTGGGCAGAGTGCAAGGGACCACTTCAGTCCTCCCCTCCACTGCTAACTCATCTTCAGAGCGAGAGTGAAGGGCACGCAGGACACAGCACAACTGGAAATGTTCACCTAACAGGCTTTGAAGATTTCCACTTCAGTGAACATCTCCGGACTCTTTTTTTAATTAAATCTGTCATGACAACACTAAATTACCTGTAAGAATCTTTTGCTTTATGATCTCCACAAATAATTTTTAACACTTATTATCTACAAAAGTGAAATGATTCCTTCATCTCTATTTGCATAGCCTTTCAAAGTGATAAACCTTTTCTCGACAGGCCTTCAACACACAATAAATGGCAAAGACAGTCAAACTTAGGTAGTAGCTATTACTCTTCTAAAGCATGTGGATCCTATTTTTCAAGAAAAACTCATGCCAAGAAACATATCTGATGGGGAACAACAGGGAAACCCATAACATACAAAACCGCTTCTGATGCTTTCTTCAGTTGTTGGAAAACCACAGGGATAGCCCAAGATCCAATTAGCTACTCTAAGATCTCAGCTTTATTTCCCTGGCTTCTGAGAATACTTGGCTAAGTTTTTACGGCTTTTCCTGCAGGAGGCAAATCTTTCATACGAATATTGGACTGCTTATATCCCCACTGAGCTTGCCAAACTAATACAGCAAAGCATTGCAAGGTTAAATATGCCCTGCTTGGCTGAGCTGCATTCTTATTAGACAGATACTACAACGGGAAGAACTAAGTGGAATAAAATGAGAACATGTACCAACATGCTAACAGGAGTCAGCAGATGGATTGACTTCACAAGGCAGGACTAACGTACAACAGTGACAAAGATGACATATCTTGTTCTCCAGCCTCAAAAATACCTTTCAAGATGACATAACAGGATTCGCAATGCTAACTCTTCCTTTATATATGTGTATACACACACACAGGAAATGCCAAAGGAACAGGGCTCTACAGATGACCTGAAAACATTTCCAAATGCTCTGCAGGAAAGCAGCCTAAAAACAAAACAAAAAATGGAGAACTAAGGAATAACTGAATAAGGCAGCAATATAGGAAAAGAAAGAGGAGAAAACAAAGTAGAAGGAAGTCCCTTGCTCCCTCAGCCTTAAAAAAACATGGCTTTTCTCAAGCCTTTTAACATATCTGTATTTATTACAAAATCATATATTTTGTATCAAAACCTAGCTGTCTGCATCAGCCCCACATACACATATGTCACGTCAGCAAACAGGGCTTGGTTCACTACAACTGGCTGCTAAAACCCACAGGCAGTTCCAATGCTGACAGTTAAAGACTGCCATCAGCAAGCAGTGCTCCCCACAGTGTTGCTGCACCCGTACCTCCCAGGCGACTATGCCCAGGCCCAGCTTGGCAACCAGGGCTAAGAGCCAAGGTGGTGGCAGCAGGCATCAGCTTACCTCCTGCCCACCCCACCTTCACTCAAGCTGGCTTGTCCTCCTGGCCTGACCCCAAGCCCTTCCCCTCCCTCCTAAACCAACTGGTATGTATTTGGCTGCCCTCTGCCTCCCTACCCCGATTAACAAGTAATTTAAGGAAAAAAGGAAGATTGTCTTCCCGCTGCCATAAAAATTTCTTCCACAGCAGCTTAACTCCAACCACAGCATTCCCGAGCAGGAGGCTCTGGCGGTAAATGAAAGGCTCTGCATGCACATGGTCCTGTTACAGGCAGCTATACTGCACACCTTCTGAAGAGGTCTGGGCTGCAGAGAAACATTTACTGCCTTCTGACCACGTTGAACGACTCTCAGGATAATAAACAAAAAATCCCAGCTAGAAATATCAAAGGCATTTCCTTACTATTTACTGTGGGTGTAAGTGTAGAACGGGTACAAAACTGTTCCAAACCCAGGAGGATTTAAGGACTTCTGCTATAGAGACAAAAGTTGAAATACAAAACAAACAAAACAAAAAGCTACACAAAACAACAGACTCCATACACAAACAAAAACTCCAAACCAAACCCTAAAACCCAGACAGATCATTCACAGTAATTGGTTCTAGTGTCTACAATCCTTGGAACAACCACAGGAGGCTACTAAAAAATACTAACTTTAGCCTCCTAAACCTAATTTCCCAAGATTCTCTTTATTAAAGGCAGTTGCTTGCTCCAAAACACTCTGTAATACACAATTGATAGATTTACAATCTTTTATCTAATAAAAGATTTTTCTGTGAAGCATTTAACATTTTTGTTGAGAAAATGTCAAAGAAAGATATTTGGACAATTATTTGTCTGGTTTTGAAATGGAAGACTTCAAAATGAATCTTCTCCCACAGTTTTGGTTTCCGTGAATCAGCATTTTCTGATACAATAAACTTTTGTCGGAAAATTGCTGACCAAATTTATTTCAATTGTGCAGCCACACAAGTAATAGCTGCGTGAATAGTTTATCTGAACCACAGCACCCTACTTGTTTTGTACTTTCTTCATTCACATGCTGAAAGGTTTGATAATTTATTTCTTAGGCAAAACCCTATTGACTTACAAGTAAGGATTAAGTGGTATTTCAGCATCCTTAGCTGCCAAGGTTATTGTCTTTGCTGTGAGAACTGTAGAGCAGTTGAAGCATTCTCTCTATCCCCCAAACCCACCCAAAACAAATCTTGCCAAACGAATGAAATGCGTCAGTGATCCATGGATAAGCACGCGTTTCTCTGGGACAGAACCACCTCTTCAGTGCTCCTTGCCCCAGTCTGAACAAATCCAATTTTAATCAAGTGCTGGTGTCATGAGGCATCAGAACTTAGTCAAGCAATGAAGTGGAGAAAATTAGTTGTATTAACAGCTAATGTACACGTGAGTTTCAAGTAATCCTGCACAAACTAGAACTGAAAGGGCACTGGGGTAGAAACAACAATGTTGATGTCTGACCTGGCATATTTAAACAAAGAACCACTTTACCAATCCCCATGCATTATTATTGCATAAAGAAAGCAAAGAAAAGCAAGGAAATAAAATTGCATGAGGTAGAAAACCAGCGTCTCAAAGGGCCTGGTTGTGTATAGAGCCTTGAAAACTTCTGTTACGGTCACACAATCAATAGAAAAGTATTGACAGCATAGTCTTCGCAATTTTATGCTCTTTGGGCTCTCATAGAATGAAACCACGGTCTAAGTTAACTTTTCCATCACTGGCTCTTTAGTACTCAGGATTTTGTGTGTAAAAATACTTGCCTGTGTTTAAAAAGTCCTAGATACTGTCTACTACCTTATCTATTGCCTTAGCTGAGGTGTTCTGCAACATTAGTCGTAACACAGAAATGCCGAGGCTCAGCAGGTCAAGTTGACAGCGACTCAGATATTAGTAAAACACGAGAGAAGCAGCACATTGTGCTCTTTGCTGCCCCGGGAATGCCTGAAAGCAGAGCAGAAGCCCTCGCTGTTCATTAAGCACGTGTCCTGCGTGCACAGAAAGTTAGCCATCAGATAAGGTTGATGAGGCACAGAGAATGCACAGAACTTGGCATCTTCTACATACCACATACACAGCACTCCAGACTTAGAGGAAAGAGGGTCTTGGCAATAAAACCAACTACGATAAATATGTCCCTTAAGTAGCTCTCTCCCAGAAGCTCTAATTTCTACATATTGTTGTCTAGGCTAATCTTCTCCATGATTGGTGCTTAAAACTGTCGTGGCACCACTCACACCACTGTAATTAGGACCTCCTTTTCAGGATATCATTTCTGCTCCTCCAGACTCAGTCAGGTCCACTTACATCCACTTAGATATATGTAACTTATGCAGCACAGTAACTTACCTACTTCTGCATTTAAACTGTGCTTGGCCTTTAGTTTTGAAGTGCAAGTAGCCACTTGTTCCTTGCTGTGGCTCACATGTCTCGTTTCTTCTTAGACTACAACAGCTTCAGCAAAATAACATAAAGGGTTGATTTCAAGCACTTCAGTCAATGAGCACCTTCCACAGAAGAGCACTAAAATAACACCACTGGGCTAAAATAACACCACTCACACTAGGGCTAACACAAAAGCTTACTGTCGATGAATGGCAGAAATGCAATTAGTACGAGCTCGCAGCGTTGCTTAAGTCGCTGTTATTTAGAAGAGCCCTCTATACTTGCAGTTAGGCTTTTGACATGCTCGGAATTTGAGAATCGGCAGTAATCGAAGGAGGAGTGCTCCAGGCGTCGCATGAAGTCAGAGGGATTTCATTAGTTGATAACACACCAGGCCCTACTGCTGCTAAGAGATCTGGCAGCCAGCAAGCTATGTTTATGACCTGAAGCTTTGCAGCACACTGGGAAGCGGAACAGGGGGAGCGCTCTAAAAAAAAAAAAAAAAAGAAAGCACTGCACTTTTTGCTCCCATTTTACATGGTGGTTGAAGAGGTCGATACCTACATTGCCAGGCATCACGAGTATGGACAGATAACGTGCCAGGTGTCAAATTCCTTCCATGCCACCCGAGAAGCAGAATAGGAGTGCATCTCTGGACAGAGATGTGAAGAACGGCAATACTGCACAGTTTCATGGTTTCCTGGTTACTGTTGTTGTTGACAATTTTTCCAACAGTATTAAAGATGGTAATTATAAAATCTTCAGAAAAGTTCCTGAGATCAAGCCTGATGATAACCCACAAAGATTCCGCATCCAGAATTAATGAAAGGTAGGGAAAATAAAGAATAATCTCTAGGGTAAGCAAACGCATATTCCAGAAATTAGTGACGCAGCCAGACTCATGATAGCATTTCATTAGCCACATACCTTTGATAACAAACACAAATGATAACTCAAAGTTACCATTAAAACTGAGGAAAAAACTAGATTTCTTTTGTGTCTGCTGTGATTTCTCTGCTTCTGAATCTATGTTATGTTCAAAATGTGCCCCATCTTTCCAGTACAGTACTTCTGAACCTCCAGTGACTCTGCCTGTGATTTTTCCAAATCCAGATGGGAATTTTACAGGCCTCTATTTGGTAAAAAGGAATGCTGCTTTGGTTTTTATCTTCATGGTTACCTTTTTCTGGCATGCCAGCCTAGTTCTCTTACTTTACTAATAGATCTGCTTCTGATTTACATCATAGTGTACATACACTAGAATAAACTCATGACTGAAATCGGAAATTTTGTGGGGTTTAGTCCTTACAAAGCAGCATACAGAATAAAAATTATTACCAGAAGAATGCAAGTCTGGCAATTGCAGCATTATTTTGAATATTTTATTTTTTTTCAGGGAGTTCATTTTCTGTTCTTTTGAAGCCTTGTACAAAAATATTCCTAATAGCCTTCTAATTTCAGGCTATTTCTTTTAGGTTTTTAAAGATTTTTGATCCTGTTGCTCATGCAACATCAATATTTTATTCTGGTGGGATATACAGCGTAAGAAATATTTCTGCACTCTCTCTGCTTTCCCCGCAGAAAGGATCCTGCATGGTGGAAAGGGAGGACAACCTTGTGAAAGACAAAGGGGCAGCACCCACCAGACCTCCCTCTGTTTGCTATCTACATCAGATCACGGGGAGGGGGGGGGGGAATAGCTTGTTAGAGCAGTGGGGGGCATATGTCTTTTTAGTAGACTGCCTCTTTACTTTCCAAATGCCCTCTTAAGGATCTTGGACAAGAGACAGTTAATCGACAAGGAGACAATAGGTATCTTGATGGAACAGGGAAGCCAACAGGAAATACCACTGAACCAGAGAGAAAACGGTATGCTTACAGAATTACCGGGTTTTGAATTCCTACTGGCTATCTCACTGTTTCTAAACCTCCAAGCTACAATGATAGTGTCTGTCTTTTTTTATTTTTAAAATAAATTAAACTGTAAATTAACCAAATAAATTATACAAAATCTCCAGCTATTATACCATTCATCATAGCTTATCAAACAGAGCAGTCATTATGTTCTGGACTTTCTGTTCTGACAGATGAGTGGGCACTGCAAAGAGGGGAACCACATATCAGGAAGGTGCAGCGAGTCCCCACACCAAAATCCCAGGACAGGGATATAAAGTTCTCTGGTGCAGAAAACCTGCAGGCAATGCTAGTTTGAATTAAACTAATATGTTTTAGACATTTATGCAAGCATAAACTGAAACAGATTGATTTCCAAATTAGTCTGCACTTCTTTATTTGTGATGGTAAATTCAATACGAATGATTTTCTTAGCCCCCTGAAAGCTTAAAGTGTTGACAAGGGAGGTGGTTTCCCAGGAAATAGCATGCGAAAGGGTAATGATATGACGTCTCACCCAATATGACCTTGAGATTCAGAAGCCCTCTTCAACATTTTTAAAGTTTTTTCTGGTACGTCATATATGGAAAAATTGGCACCTGGACAAGCATCAAAGTCTCCCAAATTGGGGGTTAGAGTGAGCTCATCCCATCGTGGTAAGAACTAGTCTTTGTTCTCAGTGTGGCATCTTGCATTAATAGGAGATCATTTTCTCACAATCACTGCCATTCATCTGGAGTGCAACGGGGTCTGCGTCGAACAACTTCTCATTGAATTGCAGAAAGCAGGGAAATAACTGCCGAGTTTTCCCGGTTACGCTATTGATATTTAAGTGCTGTTCTCTGTGGGGACAACAGCTTAACTCCAAAGAGCCTGTGACCTATTTCCATGATTACTGCTACGCTAATGAACAAATGGATTCCAAAAGGACATAACCACACCACAAAAGTCTGGAGAAAGATGGATGCTCCCGACAGAACAGTCTGGGTTAGGTAAAATATGTAACTCTAGGAATTAGTTGCTCTAATTCTGTACTGAAAAACAAAATATGTTTGTGTACATATCTACAAACAAATACTTTCATCTTGATTTTGTGTTTTAGCTCTGAATCCTCTTGACTTTGAGGCTATTCTTACAGCATCTTAGGTCTGGAAGGGATGGAAGGGTGGAACATGCACATATTGTCCACACGTCCAGCTCTGCCACAGCTGCAGAGAGTGATAAGGGAACTCCATATCAATGCAAAACATTTCCTTTTCATAAGACAGCATGTGTCTTCAGTGCTGTGTCTGTTTCACTAAGGAAAGCTCAAATCAGACAAAAATCTCATTTTCATTGAGAATCTGCTTCTCCACCCTATTTGGCATCAGGGGTGGCATGACTAAAAGGTCAGCAAGATCACAGGAACCACTGAATGAATTTAAAATCGTGCTTGAGCTCATTCAGGCTCCAAGACCTTTGTTTTACATGAAACAACCATCCAAGCTGCTTTATTCATGAGAGCACAGTTACGTGATGCAATTCTTCATCCTTAGGAAATCATATTCAGTCTCTGTGGATTGCATTTAAGCAGTACTTAGGCGGGAATCCAGCTCAGTCATCTATATGAAAGGCCACTGTCTGTTTTGAGACCATACATATGTAAGAACCCACAGATTACTAGAAAGTTGGCGAGTTTAACTTGAGGGAAGAGAGGCCTCTCTGCTTGTAACCGCTGACTGAGCTAAACATAACACAGAAGAATAACAGGCAAAATTCTCTGCTGCATGAAAGATTTGCTCAAACAACAAGAAGCGGTTCTACACGTAACAGAGACCAGAACTGCTTGTAAAGCTCCTTAATGATCGTTTTTCAGGTGAACAGCACAAAAGTGCAACCAAGTCCAGCTGTACCTCCCTACTGAGGGCACCTCTACATAACACATGATTTTTAACAAGCTTGTTATATCACAGTTTCTTTTCTTTCCCCTATAGCTGGTAGTTAGATTTCCAAAGCAATGTACATACACAAAAGATTAAAGGAAAAAAACTAACTGTTATCATGTATGACAGAGAGAAGATTTTCACCTCTGACTTCAGCCCTAAAGAAGTTAAGCATCCCATCTAACCTCTGCATCTGGGCTTGTTCTAGTTCATGGATAAGACAGACACCTCCAGAGGGTTATTCATCTCATTTGTCTTGCACATTTGTATCCACCGCTGCTGAGGAACACCCTAGTTCCTCACTGATCTCCTCTGTTTTGACCAGCTAATCCCAGCTGGCACTTCAAAAGACTTCCCTGGGGCAAGTGGTGCTAAAACTAGTGTATTGCCCAAGATGCTATGGTTCTGTTGAATCAGCACTTTCCCAAGAAAAAGCAGTTTGCAAAAACGTAAATGAGTTCTCCTTGCTTAGGCTCTTCTTTCCAAGAAACTAAATCGAACTTCTACAAATACCTTTGTCACATAAAACAATTTGAAAGGGGTATTAACAGTTTGGAGACTATTCCCTTCAGTCATATGTTCCAACCCCCAGCCTGCATCCATCACAGGTATCTCCTGCAACCCAAACAAAGAAGTCTTGTTCAAAACACAGCCACAACCTCTTTGCAAAGTGGCCTGCAATAATTCACAGCCTGTGGATTAACACACTTACCATAGCTTACTCTGCACTGCTGACCTAAATGCTCCTTGGGTCATTTACCGGCTAAGAAGAACGAAGGTTTGGATGCAAGCCCTTAGCAACCTTCTCTTTTGACAGTAAAGGATTAATTTTGAAGAAGAATGAAGAATATACAACTTGTGTTAATCAGTGGAGATCTGCCGATGGTAAGTCCTGGAACAGGTTGTCCAACGAGGCTTCAGATTCTCCACTCTTGAAGATTTTTTTGACCTGAACTGCAGAAGGCCATGAGCAACCTGCTATAGCTTTCAAGTTAGTCTGACTTTGAGTACCAGACTGCACTAGAGATTGCCAGAGGTCCTTTTCAATATAATACTTCTATGATCCCATAAGTTCTTCCAAAAACAAGTTGTACCTTTTGGTACACATTCTCCAATTTGAGTTTGGCTGCTTCGTCCATCAGTGACAATGTTTAAACAGTTAATTTAATCAAGTACTTATTTGCTTTCACCTCCACTTGCATTTAAGATCATCTTCCATTGCTGGGGGGGGTGTAAAAAAAGACCTTATAATACATGAGAATCCAGAAATTTTGTTTTTAATCCACTGCACTTCATATTTATGCAGCAGAATTTCTTTCTTTGAGCTTCACTGTTTGTGAAGAGTATAGTATACTTAACTCCAGGATGGCGAGCTAACATAAGTAAATATACATCTGTATCAATAGTGAATTACATATGTCAAAGAAACTTCACATGTGTGGATTTACTGATAACTGCCTTGAGCAATTATACCAAGTTATACCAAGGACCATTGAACACTGCCATCATTATACACCGCCTAGTCTCCCAAAAATCCCACGCTACATGTGATTTCTGACGTACTTTTCCCTACCTTTGACCCCTACATAACTCAGAAATTTCACAAAGATTGTAAGTGCCCTCAAATCCATTATACTTGTATATACATGAGTAATTACAAGACTTCAACTGAGGATGATTACTCTCATATTATTCTCAAACTACATTCTATTAAATACTTGAAACACAACAAATGAAAGTTGTTCTCTTAAGCTAGATCCAAAACCAGGGCTTATGAGTCATGGCTCTTCAGTGAGGTGTTATACAAGTTACACTAGTGCTTTTAAAGATACTGAGAAATGTCTCAATTGTCACTGTTCTATCTTATCTATGCCTGCTCAAACTTGGTGCCAGGAAGCATCCTCCAGCCTAGGCTGAGCAGGACACTATTTTGTTTTCTTTTTGTCTATCTTCACAGTAAAAGGAGTGATTCATTCCTAAAAATCCAAATTTTTCATCTAATTACTCTTTATTGCAGTGCTCTGGTTAACTGGTAGTATCCCTAACCTATCCTGCAGTTTTCTATGGCACACTACTATCTGAAGTTTCTATTATCCTTTCTGAGAAATGTATGTATATTGTGAATTCTTTGAGACAGGTCCGGTTTGTCTGGGTTTGTACTATGAAACACAGATTTTTCTGGACCTTCTAGTTGCTACTGTAACAGAAGTTCAATAATGTTCCATATTTTCCACATTGAAGCCAACACTTTTCAGGAAAAACTCTGGAAAGCTTCAAGATCTCCGATTTGTAATAAATCTGTTAAGATTTGTGTATTTTTATGGTCTTTTCCTGCAATCAAGGAATAGAACATACATGTACGTATGCTTTTTAATACAGAGTAAGTCAAAGGAGCTGAGCACTTCAACTTTCACTCTCTTTTTCTAAGTAGCCAAAAGTCAGCAGAAGATGTTGTTCTTGAATGCTCATTTTGGCTCCCAGATTTTAAAATATTTTCTTGCTAAATGTCAGACAAAGGAGAGACAACCACACATGAGCTATTTTAAGACACCTTTTACATTTAGTTGCAATAGAGAGGTACTTTTAAGGACCAATTCATTAAATATTTTTTTTTCTTCTTCCCCCTTTCTGTCCCCATGAAATGCACTGATCCCACAGGTGTTCTCTGGACTGACTATAAGGAAGATCCAAGACATGAGCTCAGACATAGGTGTCTACCTCCATGCTGACAACTGCCCAACACTTCTGCTAGCCTTAAGCTGCATATTACGCCTCCCATCAGACTTTTCTAAGACAACTCACTCTCAGCTCACAAAGGTGATGAAATAAAACCCTCCAAGGTTAGCTGAAACAGAGAAGTTTTGGCTGATTTCACATTACCCTGGCTTAAGAGAGTACATTTTCCATAGTTATTGATACTTATTCCCATGCTGCCTGAACTTGCAATTGATTGTTCTTTCTAGAAGTCATCTGCCACAGACAAGGAAAACAAAGAACTGCAAACCATAAATCATTTGACAATATCAATGCTTCAATCTCATGAAATGGTAATCCCTTAAGCATTTTCCTAACCCAGTCTTCCTTTTTCTGTTGTGAATTACTAGGCTGCAGACAACCTCTCTGACCCTGGACTCAGAATCAAGGGATAATGCCTAAGTGTTCCCACATGACTGGTGGCTCTGGGTATCTGTCTTGAGATGGGAGCAGGGACAGACTTTAGTGAATTGTAGAAAAGGATGCATCCAAAATCACTGCTCTTTTCTGAAATCCTAGGCCATAGCCAGCTTAGTTTCTTGGCACATTTACATGCCAAATGTTCCTCAGCATGCCATACTGAAAATTATCTTGATTTCATTCCTGTCTTATTGAACTTCATTTACATTTGTGTGCTGTACTACAGCAGTGCAGTGCAGCTAACTGGACCACTATAGTCAAAATGTGACTCATTGCTTCCTTTGACCAAAATCTTGCTCTCAGAATAGTAACACTCATTGTTGGTTTGCTCAAAATCTATCCGTGGAGTTTGAAAAGGGTTACAGCCACTTTCAGTGAAGCACACAAACATAAATTAAGCAAATTACCTGTGTGTTCAAAATCCTACAATTACAAAACTCCTTAGGAGAGAGAAATTCTCCCCTTCCATACCAGATTTAACAGCCTACTGCAGCTGAGGATAAAACAAACAATGTGGAACAAAGAAAATCATTTCCACCTTTCTTGAGCTCTTATTACAGCGCTGAGGGTTGTGCTATTCATTCCTGCCTTGAGGGCAGCTCTATCGGAGCAGAAAGACTCCTTTCCCTCCTCCTTTCTGGTCCTAGTCCCCTGAGACCCCAGCTTCAGTAAGTGCTATCAGTACATGGCGGGAACAGGATTTTGTTAGTAAGTGGCGGAGAAATACAATCCTAAATCTAGCAACTTTGCTGCCAGCTAAGTGAAGGCATTAGCACACCGATTCAATATATGCAGAAAAGCCACATTTAAAGTACCAGTCTGCTGGGACCTCCTACCTTCTCCAAAACCCCACCTTTGATCCTAATCTACCTTCTCAGCTGCTTCTCACATTCCTTCTTCCCATCATTTGTAAGGTAGATTCAAGAGTGAAAAGCTATGTTTGACTCCTCCCATTTCACCTGCTGTTCCCAGCAATTTCACAGCTGTCCCTTTTACTGGTTTTGCTCTCATTGAAGTCTCCAGCAGTTCCTTCAAATTCAAGGCTTCAACTTATCTCCAACCCCTTGGCCCGTTTACGACTTTCAACACTTCACATTCAGCACAACACCCTGATTCACACCATCTACTCTCCTCCTGCTACTTCAGTGCCAGGGTCTTGTCTAATGATTCTTGCTACGCTGCTCTATAAAGCACCACAACTTCTCCATTGCTTTCTCTGTTTCCTTCTTTACCCTCGTTAAGCCTGGGATGAATGGTATCTGTTTTCTTTATTTGGTTCCCACGGGAGTACATTATAAGGCTGTGCTGTGCAAGTGGGTTGCAGAAAGGGAGGGTGTCTGGCTGCCAGCTGCAGCATGCTGCAAGCGGTGGAGGTCACTGGTGGGAAAGGGAAGCTGTTGCTTCCCCAAAAGCAATGGGCCATGCTAACCGGGGGGAAACCTTCCAGACCACAGGACAGGCAAAAGTAAGCGATACACTGGAAGGAAGGAGGAAGCAAAGTAAGCATCAGAGGTCATGTCAAGACAAGAGGTTTTCCCTAGAGCAGCTAGGAACTCTGTGGAAGCTATTCAAACCAGGAAGTCATCAAAAGGAAAGAGATGTACCCTGCAAGAACAGTGAGCAGTATTTGTTTTCTTGTCTTTCTGTTTTAATCTGCTCCTGTTCAGAAGCCATGGTGTTAAGAGAGTTAACTGCACCATGGTCACTTTTACCATCCCTCAGTCAGTATGTAGGAAACCTTCTCCACGTTCTCACTCTCTTGGGTCCACCACATTGAGGCTGTAACCAAACATTGCCCTCTTTCTCTTTAGAAGATTAATTTCTACCCACCAAGTCCTTCTTCCACTAATTTCAGTGACCGCTACTCTCTTCTCAATTTCAGATCTGTTATTAAGATCCTTTTCTACCACATATAAATTAAAATACTACAATTGTGTCTATATAAATATATCCATCTTGACCCTTCCCACTCTGTACATTGCTCTGTAGAACACAAGTTGTACAGGCAGTAAGCTGCTTCCATTTACGTGTCTACACACAGATGTCCACAGAGGTACCAGTTGCCTGTACTACCATTCAAATCGATGCAGATCTAGTCAATACAATCAGTGGAGCCTAGAGAGTGATTCAACTCATGCTTAAGTCAACATCTAGGGTACAATCCACTTGTCACAAGCATATGACATAGACAAGTCACTAGACAAAGCTGCCTAGTGTCACAGTCACTAGAATACCCATCCTAGCTTGCAGCTGCCTGTCCCAAAGGGCAGGGAGCAGGTCTCCTGCAAGCCTCTGTGGTACCTACCCACCCATGAAGATGTCCCAGATTCTCTAGTGTGTCTCAAATACCACTATAGATCTGTGTTTGAATAACTGAATTGAGCCCATACCGGTAAATAGCTCAACCACTGCTGACTAGGCTTTATTGACCATATTGACCAGAAGCTTAAGCACCCAGTACACGCTGTAACACCCTATGTTGGTGTCCTCACCTCAACCTGAACCAGGGTTGGTGTCCTCCAGGATGCACTGGCAGTGCTTAGTGCTTTGTGGCCATCACAGGAATCCAGCATGTAGTAACAGCAAAGAACAGTTGCCCTTCTTTCATTTCATTATGCAAACATTCACCTGTTAATCTAAAAATCAGGATGGATATTTTCTAAGAATCTCTCCTGTACCTTGCTCATTAGATGAGCAGGATATGGGGTTTTGCCCTCAGTGGCAACAAATTTCTGAAGCTGTCTGTAGAAAAGAAGAAACTCTTGCAAATCCAATGTGGTAAATAAGTCACTTATCTTTCTTGCATGAATGGATTCATTATGTGCAGATGTTCGGTGCACTTCTACAAGTTTTTACAGAAGAACAAGTCACATCATTATTGTGTTATCTGACCAGAAGTGAAGCGTGGACTAATGCCACCTGGGGAAGAAAAAAAACCAAACAAAAAAAAACACCCTATGTTTTTGTGTTTAAACCTTAAGCGAATCTAAAAGATACATGCAAAATGAGCAAGAATATACCTGGAGATGCTAGATGACTGTGGTGATGAATAACAATTCATCAGAAAATAAGAAACTGAATTTTTCATTACACTGCTGTCTCTATAATATCCCTTAATCTGTTTTGGCAATTTTACTACAACATTCAGAAAAATCACTTTAAACTGTACTCTGATAGATCCTCTCCAAGACGAAGAAAAAAAAACGGCACAAACTATTTCATTAGAGGAAGCAAGGAAGCTGAGCATCCATGGCAATTTTCTGATTCCATTTATGCCTTGGATTAAAAAAAAAAAGTGACTCGTGAGTACTTACACTGGCAACTACAGGAAAAAGCGCTAATTATAAATTGTATCTCTATACTGTTGTTGAGTTATATGACAAAGAGTTCCATATTTTCAAATCTTATGGCAGCAGAGTGCAAAAATCCTCTTTCAGATACTACTGACATCCATATAAGTTGGACAAAACAGTAACTCAGAAGCATCCCCATGTACCAGCAAGGAATCAGATCACAACCATAAGTTTTCCAATTTCTTCAACAACAGACATAGTCTAAATAGAAAAACATTATTTGGGGCCAGAAATACCTCAAACAGTGCCAAAGTGGTGCTAGGGCAAGGTAGCTTATGAAGAAAATGCTTTATGGCCTAAAAGACAGGTTAATTAGTAAGTTTTTTTGTGAAGAGGGACATCAGGGAAAGCAGCAGCATTCTCCCTACTGTCAGGGCTTCCCCCAGGGCCAGGTAGAGTGTGAGCCACCCCCAGTCCCCAGGCAATGCTACTACTTCAACCTTGCCTTGATTAGTCTATGATACCAATCCTGTGGAAATACATTGTTTCTAAATCAGAGTGAATAGGAAATGCTTTTTCTGCTGAAAATCAGATTGAACCTGGCAAAACCAAAAACTCCAGCCAACAGCATATACAAAGTAATTTCTTTTTTTGTATTAGTAACAGCATAATTCCATGTTAAGACAACCAGTAAAGAGTTAATGTGTTGCATGCATCCTACCTCTGTTGCTTAGGTGCCTCAGCAAAAGGTAAAGACCATAAGTAGAAAAACACTCCATTAGAGATATTCAAACCTGAAACTCTCAGAGTTTGCAGTCAAGCATTTCAGTTTGCAATTCTTCTATGATTCACTGTAGGACTCTACAGAGTACCAAAAAGCAGGCGAGGTGATACTGCAGAACAGGAAAAGGACAGGTGTTAAGCGGACATCCTTCAGCTATAGCACAGGGCAAAGTACAAGCAAATTTATCCCCAAATCTATATATAGTGTGCATGGTGGGTTAGCCTTACCTACTTTCTGGCCACCTGGGCATTGCACCTCGAGATCTGCAGTAGATGTTCACTCTAGTGATGACCTCCCGATTGCATGCAACAGGTACACTGCCTATCTACCCAGATACTTCAGCTAACCTATGCTCAACCTAGGAAAGCAGCAAAATTATGGTTCTGCTGAAGGCAATAGATCCAGGAACATTGTTCAAAATTAAGAAGATGCTTAAAGGGCTTTTGGATTCCTTCCCATTAGAGCTTCCCATCACCAGCTAAAAAAAGCCCTCAAGCAACTGCTAAATGAAAGCATCCAATGTAAACAAAGTTCCACTACACAGTATTTTGTTTCCATAGCACAAGTTATAGCTGAAAAAGATACTAATTACAGCACTAGTGCAGCTGTATTAATTACAGCTGCATTAATTAGAGCAAATTTCTGTAATTTAACTAGGTTGGTACTTAAAAGTGCTTGTTCAATTAAGACACATCTCAGGCCTTTGTCCATCTCTCCTCAACAAATTGGTCAGCTTTTAAGTTAGTGCTGTGGGGGTTACACAGGTATCCTTTCAAAGGAGGTGATGTTTCATAAATGTTATGTCTTCAGCTGAACTTGTGTTGAGAGAGTTGTTAAAACTGGCTAGCAGGCAGAGCTCAGCCTGTCCGAGCTACTGCTTTCTACAGCCCTCAGATCCTAGGATTCTGTCTCTCCTTTTGGGCCTGCTCTAAGAAGTGTCAGTCTACAACATTCTGAGTTGCTAAAAAGCCTTTTAAACTCAAACTGATAATTTCAATAACTAGCAAAAAAAAAAAAA
>Ga0181612_130461_pt1 | contig 27504 bp, 11 predicted proteins | sample HoacroProtozoa21_FD_119630 | JGI IMG/M metagenome (GOLD analysis project Ga0181612, IMG submission 119630) | Hoatzin crop microbial communities from Cojedes, Venezuel. Combined Assembly of Gp0051906, Gp0051904, Gp0051908
CCGGGCTACCCTAGAGACAGAGATGTAAGGCCACCACCTGACGCAGCTACATCTCCTACAAAGAGTCCTTTCAGAGTACCACCATTGGCTTTAATTAATGAGGGTGAGTTACCCATCACTATTTAACCTAGATTTCTCTATTTCAGAGGGAAATTGTCACAACTATAGAAACCGAATGAAGAATTTAAAGTATCTGGTACAGCTAGCCTTTGCTCCTGATTCCGATATTCTTCCCCTGCCCAAGAAAGATTTAGTTTGCCAAATAGTCTAATTCATAAGCTATAGCTGCATAAGATGAATTTGTTGAAACAGTTGATGCTCAGAAATTCAATCTGAAGAATTTACACCTTTGAGTCATAAAGTATTTGAGTTCCTGCCTCCAGCTGGGTTTGAGTTATGGGAATGAAAATTCAGTATTAGCATATACTTTCTAGTATTTAGCCCTGTTTCTCTGAAGATGTCTACTAGCTACATGTTACAATAACCAGCAATGGTCAATAAGAGAAGCTAATTCATATTAAATAAAATAATTGTAAGTAGTTGTCCTTTATACTCACATGTATACATTTGAAAAGTTAACCCTGCTAGAAGAATTTTAGTATTCCGAGATGCTTTAAAATGAACATCCATTCTGTGATTCTATGATCTAAATCCACCAACGCAGTCGTGCAGTAAGCCTCTAAGTGTTTGGTTGAAATATTCAAGCAAGTAACATAAGTTGAAATGATAACTGAATCAACACTGGATCCAATTAGATGCACTCAGCTTTGAAAATTTAAAATTAATAACTACATTCCCAGTAATCTGATGTCAGTAGGGGATGGCAAGTTCAACTAACACCATAAATATTATAAAAACACATTCAGGAGACTGTATCACATCTTCATGTGTTACATTTTTCAGGTTATTAAATTCATTTGTCTCTACAATCAAAACTGGTGACAAGAAAATGAACTATCTCTGAGCTGCCCTGAATTCTATCATGATTCTCACTTTAGTAAAATTATGACAGAATTGCGATTAAAAAAACTTAAGGATGCAGAAAACCAAGTTTTTCTCAGACATCCATTCAAGTGCTTGCGCTTGGATTCTGTTAGCTTGCACAGCAAAAGAGTTTGGTTGGGGGTTTTCTTTTTTTTTTTTCTTTTTTTTTTTCCTGCTTTCAAACTGCCTTTAGTCATAGTTGGAAGTTCAGCTTCGTTCTTAAGATGAAGACAAACATTTATTTGTGACTGTTCTACAGCATTACGATTAGCTGCTGATGTAAAAAAAAAAACAACACTACTTCTATTCAGAGCCTACAGAAAATTCAGGCACAAGCCCAAGTAAAATGCCAGATGTCACGAGAACTTAAACCGCACATCATGACACAAAAGAAACAGACAATATAAAAGCATTACATTAATGTCTGGTCAGACAACAAAAGTATAGATCTAAAAACCCAGCGACTTCCTGTTTCCCAGAAAACCCATGCTTCAAGGTTTTGTTACAAATGCATCTTCTTCCTTCTCAATATACCCCTGCTGTACGTACAAAATGAAGCAACAGCACTAAATATTTTCCTCTAAATTATCTACCATGGTCTTCACTAACCCCTTTACCCCTAAGTTCAGAGTTTGAATCCACTTTTGCAAGGGAACACAAAGAAATCTTAGGAAATTTATTTCATTTAATACTAGATTCTTGAGTTTGAAGCTCAAGTGTTTCGTGCAATGCCTTCGGAAAAGGAGGGCTGGAACTGCCACAGCTGGTAGAGCATCAGTCATCAAACCCAAAACTTCTGAATTGCAACACAATGCCCAGCTATTATCGCTGATTTTTTAGATTAAGGTAAGCATATTTAATGGTCCACAGAACAAAAATTGTCTACATCATAGAAAAAGGAACTTTCCAATTAAAAGATGATGATTACTTATAATGTAGAATGATATAAAAAAAAGATCAATGAAAACCAAACAGTCCCATTTAGAAACAGGCCTGTCAAAGACTTGGCTATGACAAAACTGGACAAACACGTAGGAGCTTTCTCCTACTGTATCTGAAGAAGTTGTACCTACCAACCAGTTGCATGCAGACGTTTACAGAAGGGTCAATGTGCATCTTCATACTGTGGGTAGAGCGTAAAATTGAAAATATATGGGGAACAGAGGGATGAGGTCATGTTTTCTGAAATGTATTTTGGTAAATTTGCATGAAAATTGCTCTAAAATTGAGGAAGAATAATGTTCCTATGGATTATAGTTTTCATAATTATCTTAATTCTTGGAATAACAACCAGCGCCCCCAAATTTTACTGCTGCTATGTTGCAAAAAGTAGCTTCAAGTAGAGAAAGTACTTGAAAAATTATACCACCCTCCCCATTAATACCTCTCAGTTAACAATGTAACTTTTTTTAAAAATATGCCAAATTTTGTTTTGGAATTTTGCTCTATCATTGCCCAAAAAATCCTCTATATGAAGTTTACACAAGCACAGACTCTATATCACCCACTCAAGGTGACATTTGGCATCTTAAAATAGGATTCAGCCATCATTTTATTAGGCTTCCAATTTAAGTTACTTCGTCACTTTCCTTCTCTACTACATCTAATTTACAACAGAACAGGATCTGTACTAAATCATACATCTAAAACACAATTTTAGAAATGAGATATTTAACAGATCACCTTTGCAGAGTATTTCTAACTTATAACTGTCTCAGCAACTTAGTGTACACAGACTTGCAAAAGACTAGATACACGAGATACTTATTCCTTACATAGATAACAAGATCTTAAACAGAGTAATTATGCTTTTTTCACTAGCCAGAGCCACCACTCACCCCAGCACTGTGGAGAATCTTACACTCTGACTAATCTCAGCATTTCTACTGAACAAGACACAGACCTGTTCTCATACCGTGAACTTAGAATAATTACATAAAGCATTTACTTTTCAAAAAAAATTCAAGGCTATGCACCAAAAGTTATGGGATTTGTTGGATTTCCTTACACTAAGAGCAGAAGTCCATTACCTCTACTACAACATTAACTTATGACAAGCGCACAGACAAATCGGAGCAGCAAAAGGCAGACAAGCTGCATCCTGTGACCTTAATGCCAGCTGAATTTCCAAAGTGATCAAAGTGTATTATATAAACAGACTAGTACAATTCTGTCTGCCTTAAAAGCTACTTAATCACTCCAAACATCTGCTTGGGTGTCTCACGGAAAAATGAGCCCTGAATTCCTCCTCCAGTAGAAATCACGTGAAATAATACACAGCAGAACTGAGCTATTCATCTTCATTTAACATTACAAAAAAATACTACTTGTCTGGTTTTGATTTTCTAACGTAATAATTGCTTTACAATAATACTCCTACAGCAACATCCCTGTTCAGTTATACAGCACCCAAATTTACTTCAGACAGTTCAAGGAAAGGGAATGAGACCCACCCTAGCCCAGGAAATTATCTGTCCACTGGACACACTTTGCAGTGTACACAATCTAAGTGGAAATTTTAACTGTGAACAACAGAAAAAGGAGTCACGTACCAAAGCTACAGTATTTCTTTCTTAAGCTGCTACTGCATGCACTGCAAGAACGACAAAAACATCATCAAATACTGACAGTAGAGTATGCAGCAGCATTTATGACAGCTCAATGTCTGGTGTTCCTGGTAGCACTGTCACAACCAGAAACTCCAAGTAGTCACCTTCATTAGATTCACAAGCTTTCTGCACTCTAATTTATATGCAATCCTTTTATGGATTTCTTGCTAATTACACACTTACCCAACTGGCAACTATCACTTTCAAATCTAAAAAATCTAGTTCTCTAAAAAAAAAAAATCTACTTTCAGTTTGTTTGTTATGCAACCTTAATCTGCAGTGAAGGTCACTTTCACTCAACTTCTATTTCTGATTCAAGAATAACCTCAACAACTCTCTTCTCTGCTTCTTCGCACATTACTTTCTTCTGTGACTGATGACTTGTCTCTGAACTTCCAAGCAGATTTGAGAAAACAAGCCTTCTAAAATGAGAGGAACACTAAGTAATTTATTTGCAGATTTACTGAATATGAATTTTCAAATACATTTTGGGCATTCACCACTAACTAGCAATCAGAATATTAGTAAATATCCCGTCTCTCTAAATCAACTGAAGTAATGATACATAAATATAAACCCTTTTCTAAAAAGTAGAAAATAAAAATATTACCAAAAATTGAAAGGCAAACTAGGCAGAGTTTTCAGAGATAAGCCGCATGCTTCTTACAGAACAACCAGATGCTCTTCTGTACTAGTATTTGTAAAACCACTGTTCACATGATCTAAAATAGAGCTTTCAAGAAGCACTGTCACCAGCCACAGCATTTTCATAGAATCACAGCCCTGAAAACCAGCACTTGAGCCCTTCTAGCTGCTCAAAAGCCCTTCTCCATTGCTTGCTCTATTTTCTTCATCAGTAGCCATCTACATGTCACACCAGGGTAACACACAAAAAAGATTATCCTATCCACAGCTAACAAGCTGATCCTAAAACTGGGTAAGTACATAAAAGCAAACAAGTTACACAGTATAAGAATGCTCTTTCACTAAATTCCATGTCTGTAGACATTGGCAGTAAATATTTCTCACAGCAGCTCTCAAACTATTTATGTATTCAGGGAGTGGGGGTGGGGTGCGTGTGTTGTTTGGGTGTTTTGGGTTTGGTTTCAGGTTCCACCAGTTTCAAATGGTGCACTAGGACAATGAAGTAAACTGACATCTACCTTTTACAAAAGTGGTACAGGAGAAAATAGTTAAAGAAAAACATAGTGCATTTCTTGAATATAAACAGTCAGAATATAAATCTTTGACACAGTAGACAAAGTCAAAAACTGGGTGTTGGTAACCGGAGTCTATTATCTGTTTACCAAAATGAAGTTTTTGTTTAAATAAATATTTATAGGATATTGACACGTTTATTTGTAGATACACAATTAATCTAAGACAGTAACTTCTTAGGCTGGTTTCTATGGTAGCTCTACCTTAATTTAATTGCTGACTTTCCATTATCATTACAAAATACTATTGAACAATGTGCACTGCGTCGCCAAGCTTGAATGCTTACAGTATTTCTTTTCAAAAAGGTCCATTCAAAGACTGCCAACAAGCCAAGGAAGCTGGGCATTCCAACAGCGGGATTTATATGATCAAACCTGAAAACAGTAATGAACCGATGCAGCTATGGTGCGAGAACAGCCTGGACCCGGGAGGATGGGCAGTTATTCAGAAGAGGACAGATGGATCTGTCAACTTTTTCAGGAACTGGGACAGTTACAAGGTAAATTCTAGAATGCAGAAAATCAGCTGCTTCATTTCAGTGTGGCAGTGACATTATCTGCTGCAATCAAGATGGTGGGAACATTTCCAATGTAATTCATTGCAAACAGTTGTACTGAATCATAAACACTGAGGAGCTGGAAGTAGACAGCTGCTTAAGTTAGAACATGAAATTAATTCTACGAACAAAGATAAGCGCAAAGAGAGGTCATCCCTCCGTGGCAAACATATTTCAGTGGGAACAACTTATTTCACTCCACACATTATTCAACTTTGTATGAACTAACTTATCCGAAATAGCCTGCATTTGTAATGCACAACACAACAACTAGGCAGACATGTTATTCTAGACAGTGACTGGGAAGTAATTTATTACAAAGACCTAACTAAACATATGATTTTTATTAACACACTGAGAACTACAGTAAGTACTTGAAAAGCTTAATTGTCTCCCTTATGAACGAGCAATCTCAGCCACTGGAATTACTCATCTAAGCAAGTTAATAGATTTGCAGGATCAGCGTCTCAACATTCCTAGTAATGAATTCAAGGAAATAATTTCTACCTTTAAAATTAGGTTAGAAATCTGAATATGTAGGGCTGGTGAAGGGAAACACATTCTTGTGCATTATTGTGATATTATGCACTAGCAAGCTTAATGCCTAGGATGACAAAGGCATGTTACTTTGGAGTAATTACATGGTAAGATGGGAAATTTGAGAATCCACTTGGTTCAGTTATTAAAATAATTATTATAATATGCTGGCTTCATACATATAGGACACAGTTTTTCCCTATGATGCTCACTTTAAACGGACCTGCAATTGTATCTGGAGAGAACTGAGCCACATGTAACTCAATCAGTAATCTCAAAATAGTATCATATACACAAAGGAAATGACAACAGCTTACTATGAGGATTTTCACTTTTCGCATTCTTGGAATTTAACGATTCAAATGTTAATCATTCCTTAGTAGCAACTATTCAAAGACTTGTCAGAAAAGTAGGTGGTGGTGGTTTTGTGGGGTTTTGGTTAATGTTGTGAGGCAGTTACAGAGTGCCTTATAAAGTAACTATAAACATTTTGAACATAATGCAAAGAAAATGTGAAGAGTGCATAACTGGCATCTAATAATGGCTCAAGCTTGGGCAAATTTGCCCCCAGGAGATTTCTCATTAAATTGCAGTGGCTGAAGACAGTATTCCTACTACCTAACTTCAAGTACTTGAAGATGCACCTCTGCGGCTGGCTTAAACTAAAGCCTGCACCGCTGACAGAGATCTCTCCCACGTCCACATTTCTACTTTCCCGACCTCTGCGTGGCTGCACAGCTACAACGTTGATGCAAGGGAAGTATTGCAAATGTGGCCACGAGCCAGGAGAACAGCATCACTACCATTTTTGGCAGCAGCATGATACTAGATCAACTTAAGCCCCTTGTGAAACTGCAGGTTGAGCTAGGAGCCTGGACTGTTTGTCTACTGGAGAGAGACTTCCCCAGAAAGTGATTTGAAGCAGGAAATCAGCTGTAGGTCCTACATAATCAACGGCCTGAGGAGGAGGGTAGGAAAACCTCGGAAACTAGGAGGCACAACAGATAGCTGCGGTGGATGACATACCTACCTTAGCTGCAACACCAAACAGTAACAACACTGGTTTACTTAGGGACAGCAGATATGAAATGTCACTTCACAGCTACCATACTGGTAGTCTGCAACAGTATGTCTTCATATTGTATTTCTAATAAATCTAGTAAAGAGCACAAATTAATTATGTGACTAAGTTTACAGTAAAAACCAACACTAGTTGCATTAAAAATACAACAAAAAGTTATTTACCTTGAACACTGAGACTGTTGAACCAGAAGTTGAAACCTTGAAATATCCCTCCTTACATTCTATTAGTCATACATTCTTAAAGATCCCCTTAGCTTTGTCAAGAAATGTATCATTTCAGTTTCCCTATTCTCTCTTCCTTTATCTTAAAAAGAGGAGAACGTTACAGAAAACAGATGGTTTTGCCACCTGTACAGATTCTGGTAGTACCTCATGCGGCTAGCTGAGTAAGTGATGAAGTGCAGCAAAACAAAGCATTTAGATGTACGGGTTGAGCAGTCACTCGGAAGGTTAATGGCTTTCGGTACCCAAGTTCCACCGGTTTATAATACTCCTGCTGATGAGCATTTTGACAAACAAGAAAAACTATGCTAAACATCACCTTCTGATCTTCTTTTGTACAGAAAGGATTTGGAAACATCGATGGAGAGTACTGGCTGGGTCTAGAAAATATTTACATGCTTAGCAATCAGGATAATTACAGACTATTGATTGAGTTAGAGGACTGGAGCAATAAGAAAGTCTATGCAGAATACAGCAGCTTCCGCCTGGAGCCCGAAAGCGAATTCTACAGGCTGCGCTTAGGAACATACCAAGGAAACGCAGGTGATTCCATGATATGGCATAACGGCAAGCAATTTACAACACTGGACAGAGACAGGGATATGTATTCAGGTAAGGAAACTCGTATGCATGCGAAAAGTGAACACAGCAGATTCCATTAGTGAAACCATCTTTAAAATATAATATAGTATAAAACAAGTACATAAATTCTGATAAAACAACTCTATTGAAAGATGCTTCAAATTGACAATGATAAAAATCACGTTGGCATGGCCCCCTTCAAGCCCCGGCTTCATTCAGAGTTTCAAATTTCATTACCCTCACTGCAGGCACACTTGAGCAAGCTTTGTGTTTAGCTCAATGACATCCTTATCATTTGCACGCGACTCTCTGCAGTCAGAATACCAGTCCAGGTGACCTCTCAGAGTAGTGCTGTGGCCATGTAACAATAATCACCAGGAACTAAAGCCTCTGAACAGCATGAAATGAAGTGCAATTGTGCACAGGCTTAGTTATGTACCAACACGTGAGAATCAGGCAGATCACTTTGCTTCGTTCTCCTTTAAGGACACTTTCTCTGTTCATTTCCACATTCCTCCTCCAGCTTTTGCCGTAAAGCGTTAGCAGTAAAAGAAAGGTTGGGGAGTAGAATACTTCAACTGCTTTTTCCTCAGCTGTCAATAACCATAAAGCTGGACAAATCTTGCAAACTGTTAAAAAAGCCTCTAACAGTAAATACACAAAGTTAGAAGCAACTCTTCGTGGAACTGTGGCCCTGTGTGCTGCTTGAGACTGCATCAACTCACATTGCTTCCACGGAAGTATTTCTAAACAGTACATAACCCGAGTTCCTTGAATGCTAGCTCATGAGCAAGCACTGCTGATAGTTGGAGAATAGGTATCTCCTCAGCTTTCAGCTGTCACATTAAATACTGTGTCAATAATCCCCTCTCCAGGCAATGGTTGCTATTACAACAGAATTTATAATTTAGGTAGATGCAGCAATTGATATGACTGCAACAGGCCACGAAGTACTTCAAAGTTCCCTCTAAGAATAAGTTACAGTATGAAAGCATTTGCTAATCTCCATTTCTCCACTTTAAGGTCAAAGTTCACCTGTTTCTTTCTGTTCCACAGGAAACTGTGCCCATTTTCACAAAGGCGGCTGGTGGTACAACGCATGTGCCCACTCTAACCTTAACGGGGTGTGGTACAGAGGAGGCCACTACAGGAGCAAGTATCAGGATGGAATCTTTTGGGCTGAGTACCGGGGTGGTTCCTACTCCTTGAAAGCAGTTCAAATGATGATCAGACCTATAGACTGAGGACAAAAATCCCACAGTGCTCAAGTGATCACGTATTAACTTCTCAGCGCTTGAGTTCCAGAAAAATAAAATATTACTTCTTAATCATTATTTTGCACAATCTGCCCCTGCAAAAAGCAGGTCTAGGGTTTGCTGTCTTTTTTTCCCCTGTTGTGTTCCCCTCGCCTTTTTTTAGAAACTTTTTCTACTGTGACAGACAGTGTTTCTTTAAACACACATCCACAAAAGCAGATGTTTGTGCTTGCAAAGCATATTTATCTTTGATCAAGTCCAACATACTTCATGTAAACAGTCATTAAGGCTGGTAAAAAACTCCAGATATATGACAAGCTATAAGCTTTTTCACTTAAAAAGCTTATGCTTTTTCAGGTTAGCTCAAACCTTAAATGTAAATATGTGAAATGACATTGTCTTGCTTTAATGTGAAAATTGATTAGTTATTTAACAATTTATTTAAAAATGTTGGTATTGCTTTCAATGAAAATCGGACTTCACATTACTGTTTAAGATTTACTCCAAGAAGCTACACAAAAAACTGAAGACATTCTAGCTTTGCCAGCAGAGAAAGTTTTTTGCAATAAGTAATTATTTCAAAATGAAGTGGTGAATTAAAATATAAAAATTCTTAGCGGTGTAGAGAATTTCTTAAGATCTACATATCCTACCTTCTGTAAAACACTTAGGCAAAATGTTCCTAACATAATAAAAGAAAAATAATTGTATGAAATTGTTGATAAACTTAAGACAACCAAATTGCTCATTTTTTTTCTTTTCTTTTTTTTTTATATCAAACATCCTAATCACAAAAAAATAGTTCTTGATACTTTCAACTTAAATGGCAAAACAAAAGTCCTGATATTAAAATCATGACTCAACACTTGGGAAACCCCTCCCCAGATCCAATTAGGAGTGATGAGGTCTGAGTAAGTGTTCACATACACTAATTTAGAGAATGACCAAGTCTCTGAATATTGTTTTCCTCCAACACAGCTTTCTGCTGACACAGTAAAGCAAAGATTAGAAATCAGCTCTAAATGTATTCTGCCTGCCACCCCAAACTTGGACTGCTCTTAAGACATATTTCCCTTCCCCTACATGTATACAATGTTTGATACTGTCTATATTAAGTTTTCTACCTTCTAGATATCAGATTTCCAGTGGAATTAATATGTAATATAAGAAATTAATTAGAAAATACTTTTCCAACCTTTAACAAAAGCCATATGACACTGCATCAAAACAAGATATTTCCAAAATCAGAAACAAAATGTTCCTTTCAGGTGCCAGAGTCTCTGAAACTAAAGTTTTTTTCCTAGCATATAAAATTATTCAATAACTGGACTTAGCCACACAGATTACTTAATTTAATTTGATATTACACAAAAACTAAATATGCTGCTCTGAACTATAACCAACATATTTGTTTGGCACTTCATATGTGCCTTCAAGATTTTAAGGAACTGTTGCCCCTGTTTAACATAAGAAACCCTAATAGCCAAAAGAATAACCTAATATTACTGTTATGTTAGTCAATATCAACTCCTATGCAAAACCTCATTTGTAATTCAGAGGTCAGAAAATAGCATTCTGCTTTCAAAACACATTCTCTGGAGTGGGTAAAGCTTCATTGACAATATATGGCTGAAAGGGCTGCAGTTAAATCCTTGGTCAGAGATCAAAGCCAACAAGTTTCAACAATATTTCATAGGGGTTGGCAGGGGGTGGGGAATCAGTCCCAGCATATTCCATTCCCAAATTCCGAGTATTTTAACTGACACAAACGTTTAAGATTACAATTCTGAAATTGTTCTTCATAAGTGATGTTTGTTTGTTACAAATATGGTACAGACCTCTTTAACCGAGTGTTCTAGACAAGGCTTTTTAATTGCAAACACTTAAAATTCAGACTATCTATGGTCTAGTCTTTTCTTCTATGGTAGCTGGCTAGAGAGCCATTCAGGTAAATTGAAAAGCTGAAAATGCCCTCCAAAATGTTCCTTTAATGGACACTTTTAACAGCTTTAGTTCATTCAACCTATAGATGTCCTCTCCTCAAAAGAGATCTCGTTTTACCACAAGAACCTCTTGCCTGCTACAAAAACAGTGTTTATTCAGTGCAGTCAGTGAAAGATGTACTCCACAGAAACCCCTATGTAAAATTAACTTGCACTCAACCTTTAAATTAGATCTTACATATTAGACATGTAAAAAGGGAGTCTTTCCCAATTTAAAGCTGCAGGATAACATTAACTAAACATTATTACAAAATATACCCAGAAAGCTCAGACTGTACAAATGCTGTGCTCTGAAAGGAAAGGCTTAAAACTAAGTTACCGATATAAGATTATGGGGATGGAAAGCACAGCGTCTCTTTCAGGTTGGTTCACATTTTGTACAATAATTTACTACTTTCAAATGCTTGTAACCCTATCAGTTCTTAGCTTTTGGGTTGAATTTTCTAAGCATGGTAAACGATTTTAGAAGTTCAATGTTTTCTCTCACACTTTAAGAAAAGATTTTCAAAAGAGGCTGTAGCGTCCCTCAAGTGTATTGCACTGGACATTCAGAAGCAGTTTGCCTGTGAGGACACAGCTTTCACCATTCCTGTACTATCAGTCCAAATTTAACCAAGCAGACCTTGAGAAAGTTTAACCTGTACTAAACTAGAAACATGGTTTTCACATATATTTCCAAAGTCTATTGCAAACATTATCACTGACATAGCTGAATATTCATCAGACAAATACGTCAGTAACCTGTTTTCAGCCTTCCAGTTTCTGGATATAATTCCTGAAAGACAGCTATAAGAAAATAGTTCAAAAGGTAGTACTGCTTAGTTAAATAAAAATCTTACTTCTCAAGAAATGGCTCAATTGTTTCATTATGCAATCTCAAATTAATCAGAACTCCATAATAAGACTCCCTTTGAAAATAGCTTTTTATTATGAGGTGAAATATAACATCAAATATAGCTCCCATTTGTTTTGGCTACTTTCATCAGCCAGGTGATGCAACAGTGGCGACATACCCCACTTCATGTAAGGAGGACCTAACGCTAAACATTTTTAGTGGTGTTGCACAGCTCTCAGCACTCACATTTAAGTCAGTGAGTCCACACTGATGATGTGCTGCTCTCACTTGCATTTCTAGAATTCTGGAATCGCACCACACTTACTGCTGCAAGGGACTTAAAAATATTTTTATTTCCCCCCCTAGTTAAACAGAGGGACATCTTTGTGTTGTCCGCAGTGAGCAAGCTGTGGCAATAACAATCTGTACTTCTGCGGCTCCATTCCCATTGCAAAGACTACACAACACAGCATTTAAACTTTATCTTGTAATGCTAAAACAGTCATGAAAAAAACTCCACACCCACATTCAGTATTTGGTTGCATAAGGGTAAACCTAACAACCTCTGAAGGTTAAAACACTCATCCTTGAAATCGCAGCTGCAATTCCTTTATACACTCACTTTCCCTATGACCTTCCAAACAGAGTCCTTTGTGACCAGTGCCAATATTTCTCTGGAGGGGATTTGCCACGGTAAATGTAGCGGAGTGGCAGGCCTGATTCTCCGCACTCTTCTAAAGAGCGTTTCAGGGGAGCGCAGCAACTGCAGGATCCCTGCACCAACAATGAACAGAGCCCCACCTCACGCTTCCTCTTTCCCTGAGAGAAAATGGACCTTCTGGTTAATCCCTCTTCCCGGCACACACCAGGATCACAATTCCAAACAGCAGACTTTTAGGTAGACTTTTCCAGGCATTTTAAACCAGGAGCAGCACTTACTCCCCCATATGATTTTAAACCAGAAGTAACAGCATAAAAAAAAAAAATCCTTTCAGGAATTATAACCTATAGCTGGTAAGCTTAAAACAGCAAGTAAACCAAGCAACATAAAGTTACTTCTGTTCCATATGACTCTTGCATCAGTAAAAATGCCAGGGGAAGAAAATTTTAGAAATAATACTCCTGCAAATCTACTCAGGTACTCACTCATGGAGATTAAAGCTTTGACTAAATGAGAAGAATTGGACTCAACAGCCAATCTTCCAAGACGGATCCAGATTTATCACAACTGTAGTTTCAAAGCAATTTTATAATTTTTGTCACTTATTTAAACCTTACGAAATTAATTTTAGAGGGAGCGCACCAGTGGGCATTTGCTATTCCTTTAGAGAATTAAACAAGGCTTGAGAACATTCTTCACATCATTAGTAATGATTGGTATCATATGAAACCAGGTCACACCACATTCTTTAACTACAGCAGGTCACAGCAAAGAGCATCTCTTTCTTTCTAAGAAGAAAAGACAGACACACTTCACTTCAACAAACTATCAAGTCACGCCCAAAGCTTATTCTAATACAAAAGTTAGATAAAAAGTTGCGAAAGTACTGAGGAAAAGATCTGTAACGAAGCGAAACCTAAAAAATAGTTTTCCACCATTTCACTTTTTTTTTTTAAACATACACTTGCACGTAGTAAGGGGAGTATTTTAAAGTGCGAGACAAACACACCAAAGCATAAAGATTTCTCTGTACAGCAGTAAGTATCACAAGACCATAATGGCAAGGGTCAGAGTATCATCAGATTTTAAAAAACCTGGCAGCAGTTTGGCTTGGGACTTCTCTAGTCAGCATGAAAACCATTTAAGCCCGGCTTCGTGTTTCATAAATCACGGCATATAGGTAAAAAGCATCTGGAAAGCTATAAATTGCATTTCAGAACCGTATACGGTGCATACACACTATATGCGCATGCATGGTGGGAAAGCTACAAAATGACACCTTTAATCCCATTACATTATGCTTGGCTGCTTCTCTGCCCCTTTTAATTCAGGCCTAGTTTTAAGAGCTATGTCAACAGGCAGGGCGGCAGGCGGTAGATGTGCCACACCAGCCATTTCCACATCTGCACTTCAGACAAGACATGCTCATGCTGATTCTTCCATTCCAGGCACAAACAATTATTAACATCTGAATACTTGAAAATACAGGAAATTAACAGCTGTTAAGGTCATGTTGGAACTGACAGATGTTTCTGGGAAAGATGTAACAGGGAAGTAAAAAATAAAAACAGAATGAGGAACTCTACAGGACTACTTGTCATTAAAATTATTATCGTTTCTCAAAGTATTTTTTTCTATTTAAGTATAAAGCATTTAAATTCAACCAATTCCACATAACCTGAACACATCCACTTTAGAGGCATCATTCTAGATTCTAACATCAGTGACGGTACTGTCGCTCCTATCAAGCTACAAAGCAACCGAAATAGTATGGTGACAGACACACAGATCACAGCATAAAGATAACTGTCAAGTTATTAATCTTGAAAAAGTTCATAGTCCAGATGTATAATGAAAGTATCAAGATTCAGGAACAAAGATACTACAGTTTAACGAGCCTTAGTGACCACAGGAGGTCATCTTGGATTTAGGTGTAAGAGCAACTTTATCTACAAAAATAACAACTGTTTTTTCTGGAAAACAGAAAAACTGGGTAAACGTGTCCTTAATTTTATGCGACTACGAACATGTTATGATATCACAGAAAAGCTACATTTGAAAAAAGCACACTGATTACTTTAAACAAATTAAACTGAGACAGTAAATAACACTACATTAGCTTGGCAACAAAACCAACACATATTAAACACATTTATCTAGTTTTCAGATACACAGGAATATTATAATTCATAATTATTCCATAAAGCTGAGTCAGTCATAACAACCCAGTTTCTCTTGTCACCTTAGTATAATTAAATGCAGCAATACCTCCAGATTTTAGCATGTTCTAAACCCCAAGATCTACATTTATTTATCTCAGAAGTTGGTGATTTATACCCACTCATAAATTAAAAGCCATCACTACTGTAACAGTCAAGTATTTCACTCCAAGAGTGCTAGCAGGCCCAGCAGTTTAAGTGCTTCTCCAGCAGTCAATCAGTGCATCTATAGAGCATATGGGAAAATAATTTCCTGGAAAACTGACACTGTATGTAAAACCTGAAGTGTTTCTGAGGTTTAATAGGTATTTTCTTTCTGAAGCTAGTGAAGTTATTTCTTGCCATATACAGAGTATCCAGAATAAACTAGCCATTATAGACTCTTTACTGAAGTACTGAAAGAGTTTCATGAATGCTTAAAAGATAGTGTTTAATTTGTGTAATCACTGGAGAAGCATGTTTATCACTAGTGTTTCCCACTAGAAATACTTCAACTTACCTAAATAGGGAATACAAGGAGTCATCTTCAAGCTGCTGATATAGTCTCTAAGCCTTTTGTAATTATCTTCTTTACTCATAACATACTCCAGCTTTTCAAAGGTGGCTTTATCTTTCCGACTTAGTAACTGGGGACAGCAGAGGAAAAAAGGCAAAACCCAGTAAGCTTAAAGTTTGATCATTATGATTTCTCTTTTACCCTTACAAGCACAGATTTCTACCTCCATTCCCTCACTGTTGTTATTAGCTTGTTTTTTTAAATAAAAATGCTTCAAAAATACAGCATTTACTCCTTAAAGATTAGTACTTGGAGAGTTTACAAAGAAAATTAGCTATTTTGGCTGTTAAATTTAAGCTAGCCTTTTAAAAAATTAGCCAAGTAAAACTTTGGTGTCCTGGAGGATCATTCTGAAGCAACATGAGTTTAACACATCACAATTTCATTCCACATCTACAATATTTCAAATTAGTAATTTATTCACTCTGATTATCCATAAGTTAACTTTTCTTTGTCAGATACACTGATAATTTTATGGTAATCCTGCTTCACAAAAACCCAAACTCCAAAATATGCTCTTATTCGTGATTTGAGAGTTCTCAACCAATGATTTTCCAAACCGCAAAACAATACCATTAAGATCTGATAAATATCTTAAACTAAACTACAATTTTTAAAACTACAAATTTAAAAAACAATGAATGCAGGTATGCATACATATACACGTACTTGAAGGTCCGGAAAAGAGTAAGGATTTAATCCATTTTTCTCCACAGAAGACACTATGGATTTGAATACAGGCTGTGTATATTCTTCTGCCAACTAGCAATTTTACTGGCTCTTAATGTTAAAAGGAATGCCCACTTCGAATACAAGACTTCCAAGTCATGCATGCATCTCCTTCACTGTTCACTCCTCCTCCCCATACCCCTTCCGTTAACAGAATTAACAGCAACTAGGCTCTCTTTGTAAGACTGGGAAAGTAAGTTCACGTATTTTTAAAACACCTAGCTGAATGGCTGCAAAACCACATTAAAGGCTTAATTTTAATTCAGAACCAGAATTTAAAGAAGGGTATGAGGTGTTCCCACTGAACATTTTGTCAGAATACTCAGTGCTCTGGTCCCAGTCACAATTTTTCCTCTATAGGATACCCAACAGTACAAAAATCGCAAGGGTCAGATGGCTAAATTTTTAAGCGTATTCCCTCTTCTCTTTCAGTTAAAGACCAACCTATGTGAACATGATAGAAGTGAAGCTTCCCTTCTGTAAAGCTGTAAATTCACTGTTGAAATAACTGCTCATTTTACTTATGTTTCCTATACCCTAGCCTTATTAGGTCAGCTAACACACCAAGAAACTGAACACTGTCTTTCAGAAGAAAGTCACTTCTAAGGAGTCACTTGTTTCCCAAGATACACTGATCTCTGACATTCCAGCAATTAATTTACATCTTTAGCTTTGGTTCCAATATCTGGATGAACTGCATCTCATGTTCATTAAAACTGCAGACATCTGCCAGTTCTGGCAACAAGGAAGCAGCAGACAGGTATGACTTCTTTCCAGCCACCAGAATGTGACGTGTATCTTTCGAAGTTTGCCTCCTCAGAGATGGTTCTAGTTTAATCAGCCTAGATCAGCTTGTCTTCAATAATATTCTAAAATATTCTGCCACCATTTGGTGTCTGGAAGGCTTTACAGACTGGAAAGCAAGACAAGACTAGCAGATATAGTAACAGTCTAAATTGAGATTTGAATGAAATGAATTGTATTTTCCTCAAAACCTGCTGATTTGCACAACCTTGTTCAAGTCTGATACACCATTTCAGGTTCTCTGAACAATCTCTAAACAAGTTGATCCTATATGACTTTCCCTTGTGCTCACAGTGCAACTCACAACATGTCTCCACTTCCTGCACTACCATAGAAAAGTACAGAGAACCCAACAATATTAAAAGTGCTTTCGTGAGGGCAAGTAAGGACCCAGCTGTTACTTCTTCAGTTTCGGAGCTCCTGCTTTTTCTAAATAATTTTTATTCCTCTGTCTCTTAGGCTCAAAGGATACAAAGAACAGTAAAGAGATGTACATATGCAGAGACAACGAAAGCTAAGGCTGACACTTTACAGTAGTAAGGAAGGATTCAGAGCCTTCCAGACTGCTCTTTGCTTTCTAAGTGCGCCAGCACTGAAGCCAACCTTTTTGAAATGCAAAAGAGGAGAAATGAGGTTTCAGGGTGCTGGCAGAGTGGGGCAGTAGGATTCACTCACCTAACTCCAGATGTCTAATGATTATTGCTCACATTGCCCAAGTGCTAGCTGGTCATCTAGACCTCCTTACATTAAAGGGAGAGAAGCAGAATATTCTATTCTATTCTAAGTATTTTCTTGGAAAGGTTCATAATTCTTTTAAAGTTCTGAATGGGGCAAATCATACATTAGAAACATTTATTATTCTCCAGAGTTCAGAGGGTGTACAGGCAACGAGTTAGAGAAATTTTAGACATACCGTCACAAGACACGAATTCCATCTTTTTTAGGAACATTAGATTACCAAGCAAGTATTTAATGGCTCCTTTCAACTCTAGATTCCAACCATATAAGGTGACTTTTTTTTTTCAGGGAGTGAATATACTTGCAGCTATTTTCCTGACTTTAAGTCGGGTTGATTGTGGGTTGCTACAAACTATCTCAGAAATGGAGAAGAAATCCCTCCTTACTGGAAGTTTTGGAAGGTTACTGTATAACTTACTCAAATGACTCAGCGACTCAAATAATAGCTTGGTATGCATTTTCACATGTCTTTTCCTGCTTCAATATAGAGAAAGCCAAAGGCTTCGAATTACTTCAAGAATTGACAAACTGAGCTCCCAGGAGAAAAACATCTACATTAGTTTGCCGTGCACATTGCTAGGAGCGATCCTGCAACTCGGATTTGCAAAGGCTTATATAAGATGATGAAAAGCACACACTCGCTTGGGATTGTATCAGAAATTAAACACCAGAAGTGTGTTTAATTTTAATAATGCAGAAGCGTGGCAGAAGTTACCTGGCATTTCAGATGTTGGAAGAGGGGCAAACTAAGAAATTATACATATGCCAACAGCACACAAATAATCCTCCTAAGTGCAAACCAGGACTCCTGGTTGACCAGTCAGGAAAAGACACTGGGGACTCCCAGTTCTGAATGGCATAATTATGGTAGTAACTAATACGGTTATATTAATATATAGTTATAGTTGGCATTTGTGTCAAGTCATGCACAAAAAAAAATTATTAGTTTTGCATCAGCTATGTAAAACTGTTGAGGCATCAATTCATCAACATGACAAAACCAGAAAAACAGAAGTTCTCCTCAAGATCATTTTGAAGTGGAGAGATTTTTGGTATTTGGAAATGATGTCTTACTTAACTGTGTATTTGCAAAATGCGCTCAGAATTCTAGATCAGTATCTCAGTAGGAGCAAATTAAATTCAGTTTTGGTAACATCTATCAACAGAACAACATTATCATTCAGTTATCAGACAGGGAAACACTTTGTAACATGCGATGGTGTGTTGACATGTCTTCAGTGAAAGTTTTTAGCTCTTTTTAATGATCTATTTATATGAATCCCTTGCACAGGAGCATTTCAGTCATCTCATTTCTCATACTTGAAAATGTTACAGTTCATCTGTCTATACAGCTGGGTAACTACACAACGTATGGCTGAATCAAGCACAGTGTTTTCTCAGCTCTGACTTATCAATGAGCTAAAGTGATTCCTAATGTTCTTCTGATCGAGGATACCACTACACAAAAATAATATTAATTCTAGTCAAAAACAGATGGCAAAAAAATGTTTCCAAATAATGCCATTCTTTCACAACTGTACAAAAGCAGACCTACAAATATACCTTGTAATGCAGTTGTTTCAACTACGAAAGTAGTTCTGAAAACTCCAAGGAAAATTGCTAGATGTAGTTATCGGTGCAAGAAACTACAAACCTCTTTATGGAAACTGAATCAAGAGTTTCTGGACATCTGCTCTCCATAGCAAAGAAAAAAATTCCAACAGTATAAACCCCTAAACGATTAAAGTATGACCCACTTTGGCATTCATAATTTTCCAGCAACTAAATACAAAATAGCTTCTGGCCAAATTAGAAGCCTCTGCATTTTGCAGAATCTGCAGGGAACTATTTTTCAAAGGAAAATATTTCTACGCGAGAACAGAAAAAAATTCAACAGGAAATCGTAGACTTCAGAGGCACTAGATACATTCTGTATACAGTAGAAGAAGATTAAAAGTATCTGTAATAATTACTGCACCCTTGAAAATAAGCTACAGAATGTTGTATTTTCCTAAGAACAAATTAAAGCCCCTCCATTGTCCTGCTGCTCACTTACCGCCCATGTTTTAGTCAGCCTGAAGATTGGAGCACTCTGTAGGCCTGACACAACTGCCATAAGAGCATGCAGATTATTCAGCTCATACAGTTTCTGAGGACAAAAATATATAAAATAACAATGAACAACTTTACAAGTTCTGTCAGTAATAAATACTGAGTACATAATCTAAAAATTAGGAAATCTTGCATGTCTGAAAATGAAGAGTTAGTTACAGTGAACTGCTGTGCCCCCATACCACTTCTATGGCATCTCCTAATTTTTCGTTACTGCATCTACACAGGTTTGGATTAGACCATCAATCTGCCTTGGTCAAGTAACTACTGGTACTACTGTCACAAAAGCTTAAAAGTGGTCCAGAAGAACTGCTGTTCCTTAAGCTCTCCTGCAATACCAATTATTCTGACAGCTACAAGCACCCAGAAATCTGAACTACATCCAGGGATTTTTCGTGGAATGCACACAAAGTGAGGAATTATCCCTAACCAAAAGACTTTGATAAAGAGAAATGGATACTCGATCACAGTATTGCAAATCCTGGTTAATCTGTTTGGAAAATTCACCATGGTAGGTTAGGATTCCAGCCACCATCTGACAGCAAAAACTTGAAAAACATGCTTCAGTGCAGTGTGAAGAGAGGAAGGGCCAGGACTCTGGTTCATCTACATGTAAGCCAAGATCTGCTGACCCTTTTCTCATGAATGTCAGTCCTAACAGCTTTCAGGAGGATGTCACAGGATGAGCGCTCTAACATGAATTTTTGAGTTCATGTACATTTTTGAAATAGTATTTCTTAAGTTGATATTATTCATGCCACCACTGGAATAAGAGATAACAGATCCTTTCCTTCCAATAGTAAAAGCAAACAAACTATTTTTGTTTTGACTGATGCTATTTGAACCGATTCTACACACAGCGCTTTGGTTAACCACAATTAGAAAACACATCCAGTAAATTATACTGTCTAATGAACAATATTTGAAATAAGGCATCTTTGCATTTCCTCAATTAAGCTTTTTTTTGTAAACAAAGTCTTCAATTTCAGGACTTCGGTCTGTCAGTATTTCTGACAACTTTGTTACATGCATAAGCCAAACAGCTATTCATGTCAACAGATACAACCACAGCTAAATCAGGTATCAGATAAATATTTACCAATGTGTATTTTTGAACTGACCAACTTAAGTATAAGAACTTTCATCATGGTGAATCCCACAACCCCTCCTCCCACCATCCAAATTCTTACCTTTGCAGTTTTAATATAGTGGCTCAAAACCTCAGCTCTTATTTTTAAAGTTTGTGCATGCAGAATCTCTCTGACAACCCAGAAGCTTACCTGAAAAGAAGAAAATTTGCCTTTTTAAGATACAGAGCTTCAATATTATATTTTTAGTATTTTTAGTTCATGAGTAATACATTAAAAGTCTCACAGCTTTCAATTTCCAACTATAAAGTTGAATGCATACTAGCAGATACAGATGCTTGTACTATAAAATTCTAATCAATAACCCAGATACTAGTTAAAAACCAAACTTTCTTCAAAGTGTTTTGCTGTTATTCTGCTCATTCTCACCCAAGATACCTTCTACCATTACATGACCAAGCAGTTGCTTAAATCCAATTAATAAATCCAACTCATGTTTAGAATTCAACCCTTTTATCTTGTAATTCTCTTCACCTTCCCCATTTCATAACTGGCTGCCATGCATTCCAGTATTTTATTGTAGAGTGCATGTTCTGGTGCCTGCTTTTCTCAGTGAGTGTGTGGGTGGCTAGAACTTGTCTTTGTAAAAGCTGTCGTATGAGTTAGTTCCGTACAAAGACACTGAGATCTGTTCTTCCAATAAGGAATACCCTTGTGCCGCCAGCACACCTCAAAAAAAACCCAAAACCTCAGCAGAATCAGTTATGTACAATCTATGCAAATAGACCCAGTTTCAGCCTAAGTTTGAGGATGAGATCTCACAGACACAAAGCAAATGGCAAAACTCTCAAACTTCAAACAATGTTCTCCCAAGAAATCAAGATCATGAAGAAATTTTATTAAGACAGTCTACAAAATGAAGGCATATAAAAACTAAAATTTCCACAACTCTCAGATGAGTTGAACAGCTTCAGCTACAGTTCACCAATATTTCCAAATTCTCAACACCTCTAAAAAAAATCAAACCAGTATCATCTGAACAAAATCAGAACATAGGGTAGGAAGTCTCCGCTATAACCTAGAGTTTGTATTTTGTACTCATACTGCTGGCTACACCAATTACCTGCTAATATACTGCATGCTATCATACTCATTTCTTAAGTTTTAGAGGGTTAACATCACTGTTGCATAAAAATCACTATTATATTCAGTATGGTATGAAGGATGGTTGCTGCATTCCATAGTTGATGAATGCCTCAAAAGCTGTATTTTGAAAATCTTTTGTTAACATGTCTGAACTCTAATCTTCTCTCCTCTGCTCCCCCGCGCCCTCTGCCCTCAAATACTTTAGCACAAAGAAGAATGACAGAAAATAAACACCTTCATAACTAATAAAACAGTAGCAAAGAGACAGCAAACAGTAACAAATACTATAGCTTTTATTCATGTATTCACTACAAGTTAGGTATTAGCAAGATACAGTGTGACTGCTATTTACCAAACTACGAAAACAGTCTATGAAGAAATGTATGCTCTCACATCTAAACATCCTTCAACCTGTCATGCTGCTTTAATTTTTAAAGAGCAATGCTAAACTGCTTCGTGTAAACTAACACTGCGTACTTATTCTGGTTCCTGCCCAAAAATTCAATAGAAAAAAATGACATATCCTGTTTATCCTGTTTCACTCTCTACAGTTATGTCAGCTCTTTATACAGAATAGCACGAGGAGATCCACACCTCCAAAATAATTACATTTTCAGTGGTCTTACAGTGATCTGATGAGAACTGGGATGTCAAAACACAACAGCTCTTTGGAACCAGAAAATGGAAGAATCACAAAAAACCCCATGAAGAAACCCACAAACATCTTGCATAACAACTGCTATCCTTTGGTCTGTTTGTCTAACACTGTATTAGCCAGCAAAGAATTAACCACGGAGCTTCGTTTATTTTTTCCTTTCTTTTCTTTCTTCCTTCTTTTTTAAAGCAAAGTATCTCCAGATAAACTCTGTTACACTGACAAATATAAAAAATGGTTCTGTGCAAACAGTATTGCTATAAAACGCGTAAGTACTGAATACGTAAACATTAAGTACTTGACAGTACTTCACAATATCGTCAAAATAGTTATACCTCAGTTTGATGTTCTGCTGTAGCTACACAACTTGAGAAAACCAACTTTTCTCTTGACTGATGAACGAGTTTGAGATTATTTCCCTTTGAAGATCAAGGGAATTTAAATTTTTAAGAGATTTTTTGTATCAAAGAATCAGGTAGAGACAACACACATATTGCTATGCCTTAAAATCCCAGATCTCTTCAGTCTCAAGTTAACAGAGCACTGATGAAATAGGAGACTGCCTGTGGTAGGCCAGACTATGAAACATTGATTGAGCATTGCTCTGTGTTTTGAGCATTCTCATAAGGTTGAAAAAAGCAAGCGATTTACTACATTGGCCCTGACTTTTGTGAAAGTTCATTAGTATGACAGTGACATAAGCACCGTGCCGCACAAGTACTCTTGTTTACTCAAGGAAGTCTGGTTTCCATCCCAGTCCCAGCCAGACCCAGTCTCAACACTTCCAAGCTCTTGCAGGAAAACAAAACCAGAATAAAATGCCAAACTTCCTTCCACTCTCAGAGCCATCCAGTCCCTTCAGTCACAAAATAGGAGGAGATAAAGAATTAAAACACACTTAACTATCTCCACTCCAATCACCTCAACTCCTTTTTGATGTGTTTTTACCAGCACTGACATGCATTTTTGGCTGGTCTCGCCTACTCACTGGTATCTTTAGGCAGCACCATCATCTAATTTATTCCAAATATTGAATAATAGACCATGCAAATAAACTCTTTTGTTTCAATAGGCTTTTTATTTTATCCAAGTTCACTCTCCATGTAAATCACACATACCTGTTCCGTCTATATTTCATGGTTATTTGGCTTCAAGTCCTCTTTCACTGCATTTAAATGGTATTATTTCTCACACTGTCCCACCAATATCAATCAGTTAGATGACCCCACAGCCTTTGGGCATCAGTGCCTTTGATACCAGTTCAAGACAGCATTTAACCCTTCACATATTTGCATATTTATCTTTTGCCCTATTAAGGTCAACCTAGGAAAACATCTTGAATCATAGCTTAAGCTTTTTAAATCGTGTTTTTGCCTTATCTGAAATACTAATTTTGTTACACTAGTGCTTTTAAGTTTCATAGTTGTTGGTTCCAAAACTAATTGTGCTGTCTGCTAATTAGCAGATAGGCAAATTCAAGACTAATGGAGTTTCTGGATTGTTCTTCCAAATATCTGTTAAAAACATTCTGACATGCTACACAAAAAGCATGTAATCTAAAATAGGCAGCAGTGACCTTGCATCGTTACAGCTAAGGTAGAAACTCTGTCTGTCTTTTGTTTTGTTTCCAAAGGAAGCACACCAGCCTCTTCCCCATCCCATTTCTTCCATTTCTGACAACCCTAGTAAAATTTCAATATCCCACTTTACTGCATCTCAGCAACACTACAATATTCAAGACAAACTGTGTCTCTTACATAATGTTTGCATTTGGTTTTTAAAAAAACTAAAACAGTTTCACAATGTTAGTAAAACAAAATCTGCCTTTATTGGAACAATATGCTTTAAAATTGTTCCAATGTATTGAATCTAGTTGACAAGTTTCTCAAATATTTCAAGGTCTGTGGTAGCACAGTTCCACCCCCATTTAAATAAAAACTTCAAGAAAGAGGTTTTTAATACACATAATCTTATAACCAGGAGAGCAACTGTTGCCTTTACATAAACTATGAAACTCTTCCAGATCAACGCTTAACATCAACCTTCAAAAAAATACACATATCTTGTTTGAAATTTATGATAAACACTTCTTTTAAAAAGGTAGAGAACAATGGTTTAGTAAGTAAGCTAGCTTGACAATTTTGCACTCTGGCAGATTTACCAGTTATAGCAGTATGATCCAGGCATACAAATAACTTTCAGAAGTAGGCTGAAAAAGGCAGAGATCAGAGTTTTAAACAGTTATGCAAAGAAATTTGGTATTTAAAAACAATACTTAGTAGTAGATGTGTAGATCTATGGAGTACCACGTAGCAATGTATTCTTCAAGAATAAGAGAATCCTGGCCTGGAATGATCCAATTGATTTCTCTTCCCTGAACTTGATCTGTTTTTTTACAGGCACCACATATAATTATCACATAACTAAGGCTGGAAATACACTACTTCATTCTCAGTGGACTGCAATTAACTGCATGTAATCATTATTGTTTCCAAAACGCTATCAGCAGATCAATTTGCTGTGAAGCAGCTGTTAGTGATTTAATATCCTCTTTACTTACAAAGCAAGAGCTGTTCATGGTTTTCTTTTGGCAAGTTTCGGGGGAAAAGAGGCAGATGCATAATGCATAATTTAAACCCAGTGAAATTTCAAAAGTTACAAGTCTGATGAAATGTATTCATGCTTGATAAAGCCGAAAGTCACAATGATTTTCCTGATTACTCATTTCAGGTCTAGTCATTAGAAACCCCCAGGTAAGTGGGGCAGGTGCCCAACAGGAACTACACTCTGCTGAGCAAGCACCCAGGGTAAGAACTGAAGGCCGAGAAGGCAAACCGGGCAAGGAAGATGAAAACTGCTTACTCCATCGTGCCTTCTTATTCCGAGCTGCCGCTGCCTCTCCCACAGGAATTCCTGGGTTTCACTGCTCCAAAAAGGATGATCAGTCTAAATACAACACGACACATTTGGAACCGTAGGCCCAGACCACATCAAAAGTTATCCAAAGTTCTGTCTCAGCCAGACAAAAGTTGAGGTATTAACATGAATAATAGGAACCTGTGACTTAAAACAATACTCGCCCCTTTTCCCTCCCCTGTCCAGTCCCACTATACTTTGAAGATAAGAATGATGACTTTCCTTGGTGCCAGAATATACGCTGATGCAAACTTCTTGGGAGACCTTCTTGAAAATGCTATGTCCCTCAGCCACCAAATCTGCATGCAGCAGCTTCCCAAAAAAACGGTTAGAGGCAAACTAGCCCAGCATCTGAGCAGACATTGAATAGCTGGACTCATTTCCTCTTTATTATCTATCCTTTGACTCTTCAAGGCAGAGGTTCTCCTACAGGCTATTATGACTCCTATATCAATATTTTTCAAATGACACCTTAAAGAGAACAGAAACAAACGAGAAAAGAGAAACAGACTACCTAGACACACCTTCAAATCTTATGGCTTTAAATATAGTCCAAGAGGCAGCCTAAGCACAGCAACATCTGAATGTAATGGTGCCAACAATGCGAAAAACAGAAAGAGAAGCTACTTCGTCCTGTTCCAGGTGATTTAACGGCTTCAAGTACTTACTGGCTGCCTGTAAAAAACACCTTTTTTACATTTCTTTGGAGATAATCAACAGAATAGAGCCTCAGACTGTCCTGTCTTGATTACACCTGTGACTCCACAAAACTCACTGACACCACAAATGCATGCTCTAGATTTTGCCACTGTTCTTGTTTCAGGGGTGTCTTGAGTACAATTCAGATTACTGGCAATGTATTTCTTTTAGACATTAAAACCAGCAATAACAGGCATCTAAGAAAGGGAATCTTCTGTAGCAGCCAACGGACAGTCTGAAACCCAGAGGGGAAATGAAAGCCAGGGACAGAGCCTGTCAGATGGATACATCTTCGCTGGAGCTTAAAGACAATTGAAAATAAAGTTTTGCAGATATTAGGAAGGCTCTTAGGAAATCATTAGGACAGATAGGAACCTGTCAGCTGACAGAGGGGCACATCCAACTTCTGTGGCTGTAGAGAAAGCACACAAATGGAGTGAGGCTTAATTACAAACCTAAACCTTCTGGCAAGAAAAATTGCAGCTGTATTCGTGTACATGCCACTATATGGAATGTCTATATAATGGCATCCAGAGAGAATCATAGACCACCTGTCATGGCATCAATCCTAGAGCTAACATATTCTGTTTGTATGTTTATTGCTCCTCTGGTGTTCCCCAAAAGTAAGCTACAGAAAGGTAGGGTTCATAAATAAGTCTTAGCCCCTTTCTGACTGCATCACTTCTAATGAGGCATTCAGATGCAAAGCCAAAGGGAAGAGAGGGGAGAGAGAAACAGTACAAGAAATTCTATATACAGCTGCTCAAGGCCAGTCAGTTGGAGTGCTGCATTTTATTGAAAGTCCTCCTTTACCATACCAAAAAAATTCAAACAGTGATATAGGTCTTTTAGTCCACTGAAACATACTGAACAAACTCAAAGCACTACCGATCTCTGAGCATCACCTAGTTTTATCACTTATTTCGAATCGACCTGCCTTTCAACAAAAAATAGCAGTTCTTTGAAATAAATGAAGCATAACAGAAAATGGAAATTAAGAGAGATTAAATAGCCAGTGACTATCAATTATCTAACATGCACTCTGGGTAATGAAAAGACGTAATATTACAAGAAATGTATTATTAAAAAGCAGGTATTCCTAGCATCTTATTCTCTTTATTGCCTTTGTTGTATGCATATAGCCAGTTTTGTATGGATTTTTACAAAAACTAAGACAAGAACATCACCCATCAATTAATAATCCAGTGAGCAGATTTGATAAGTGTTCCACAGAGTAAAATCATAGAATCATAGAAAGTTTTGGGTCAGAAGGGACCCCTAGAGGTCATCTAGTCC
>Ga0181612_145833_pt1 | contig 27500 bp, 9 predicted proteins | sample HoacroProtozoa21_FD_119630 | JGI IMG/M metagenome (GOLD analysis project Ga0181612, IMG submission 119630) | Hoatzin crop microbial communities from Cojedes, Venezuel. Combined Assembly of Gp0051906, Gp0051904, Gp0051908
AAGAAGATGATAAGATTAGTGTGACAGGTCTATAAAGCTATTCTTTCTGTTTTTTTTCTTGCCTACATCTGCAGAGTGAGTGGGAAACTATTCATCACATAGAGCTCAAAGCTCTTGGTCAAAGTTATACTGGAATACGTTTCGATGGCTTTTTACAAAGTTGATTAGGGCAGGGGAGCTTCTTTAACGCTACAGTCTGTCAATCCTTTAGAAGCACAGCCTGAAGTTGTTTCAAAAAGAAACTTGCAGAACCCTGACTGTTCTATCTCAAACTGACACTTCCACCAGATTTAGTGGATACTCATGACTAAACCGTGCACTACAAAAGGAAGGGCCTTGAAGGGAGCCTAATCTTTAAATGGTATGCGCCAGTTAAAACACAGGAGTGGGAGTTAGGGCGCTCTGCAGCATTTCTGATACTGTGGCACCAGTCACGTCACTTCACAGAGCAAAAGGGAAAAGGCTCCTATCTGTCCTGTGGATCCTCCACCTCCTAGCAGCGTTGCCTCTTTTCATCCCTTTAATGCTTCCCAAGAGAGCCATCTGGAATACTTTGGTGAAGCAAAACTTTGTCACATACATCATTTTATAAAAAAGTTAGCCTCTGCAAAGCTTTGCTCAGATGGCTTTTGGGTTTAGAGTGAGGGCTTGCTGGAGGTCTGGACTGTGTAACACTAAAAATGAATCCCCACTCCCTTCTCAGTCACTTGGAGCAGACGCTCATACCTCTGTACTCCCAGTCTTGCCATAAGCACCCTGCTAATCCCTGTGAGGATCTGCCCTAGAAAATGAAGTTATCTCTCCTTGTTCCTAAGACAAAACCAATGGACACTAAACTATTACTATTTTTAAAAAATGTCTCCTGCCCTGAAGTCTGATTTTTAACCACCCAAACGGCTATTTCAGATGTTCTGTGTGTTAATGTTGCTATACAGGTGTCTTGTAAGAGCAAGTATTAAGCCTCACAGTGACACTTCTTAAATGAAACGGTAATTTTTTGAAAGACAAGCTCAACTGATATTAAAAAACCCAATAAACTCTAAACTCTGATGTCCAGCAGTGGGTTTTTTTAGTGCAATGTATGGTCTGAGGCACCAACTTCCTGTAGAATTATGTATTATTGGCTACTGCACTATATAGGTATCACAGAAATAAAAATACAGCATTACAGTCTCCAATCTAGAGGTGAAAAACGGAGAGTGAATTTTGATGGGATTTTTTTCTTGATTCTTTTAGTCACTTGCTCTTACTAAACTGAACAATTCTTGGAATATCAAAGTCTTTTGCTAACTTTTTCAGTAAATAATTCTTGGTTAGAGACAACTCTGAATATTTTGTTAATATGTGCACTTTCCATGTGCTTCAAAGAGAACATGGCATTCTTTCGATTCCTTGGTTGTGAGGCTTTAAAAATAAATTCAGTGCAACACTGCAAATGAAAGAAGATGCATACTTTGACATTTACTTTTGTTTCTCCAAATTTTAATGAGAAATTTAAATAACTTGCTACGAAACATGTCTAGGAAGTGGTAAAGCTGTGCAGTGTGTGGCTTCGAGGCAAAAAGGGTCCAGTTCATGTTGGTGCCTACAAACAGGCCCTTATTTGCCTTTTTTGCTCAGCCTGGAGTTGCTGACAAACTTAAGCCTAGCTCTTGATTTTCCAGGTGAAAAGCAAGGACTTTTGGATGAGGCTTGTGCTGTGTTTTTTAGGCTTTCACATTTCAAGTACACATAGGAAAAGACTGAAAAGCGCACCTGAATCCCTGCAGGGCAAAGTTGTGAAACTGCTTCATAGCTCTTAGGTACCAAGGCTGTGTTCCCGCAGGGATGCCGGGCAGATGCTCTGTACCTGCTCAAAGCCCTCTGTGCACACAGAGTGGCCAACCTCCACTCTGTCAGTAGCAAGGTCAAACCCCACTCTTACAAGCCACATTAAAATTAGTGCCCAAACAAACCCCAGCCATCACTCCTCCTATGAAAAGTAAACCATATACGGTTAAAAACATTTACCAGAGGAACAACATCCCCTCCAGACCTCCCCAAGTGTGCTGGCAGAGATGCATAAAACCCATAATCTATCAGAAATAGCACCGTGTTCTGATATCTGAAAGACAGGCACTTCTAAAATCATCTTTGGTTTAAAGTGACTGCTACCATGGTTAAAGAATTAAGAATAATTTTCTTCTGTTTGCTAGTAAATAACCAATTCCCTATGGGAATTTCTTCTAGAAAATTAGGACCAGTTTGTCTTTTGGTAGTTAAAAATCATACCACTTAGTGCTGAAATGATGAAGACTTTGTATCTAGTCTTATAGCGTTCTTCAAGATTATTGCTGATTCCTTATTTCACTGTTTGTAACTCATGTATGGCGATGAGAAACGTTGTCTAGTTTGAAAATAAAAAAGCATCTCACTTGACAGGTAGAATTATATTAAATAAACTTTAAGTATGTGGAGACTTTGCTTATATTTCAGAAACCTTTTCTGAATGTTCATATTCCAAGGCAGACAGCTGGACAGCTCAGATAGTCTAAACCTGAACAAGGAGAGAAGCAGGTTTAGAATGAACTTTGTAGGACTATTTCTTTTAGCTTGGAAAACTACAGGCATGTAAGTATAGCAAGTTGCAGCTTTTGACTAAAAAGTTCTGTACTCTGCACCTTCCACTGTATAATCCAGCTACAAAAGCTGCTAGAAAGGCTGCCTTTTAAATGTCCAAATGCAACCTTGCCAAATTAGAGTGACAAAACTTTCCTTCCTAATGGGATAAGCCTTGCTCTCATACTTTCTGATGTGTCTGTATCTCCTCTTTTTTTTGACCATTTTTACATCAAAAACCAGAAGTTGCTGCACCAAAGTACTACAAATACTTAATTATCCTATGCCAGCTTTTTCATGTTGATCCTACTGCCACTCCTGTATCAATGTTTATCGGTATTCTTCTTCTCCCCCCTCTCCTGCTTGGATTCCCACTAAAGAAGCACAGGGAGCGAAGTTGTTCAAGTACTCAAAAGCTGGCTATTGTGCGATGACACCGAGACAAATAGCTTACAGATTTGATTTTATTTTTTTAAACATATAGATTAAGCACTTCTGTTAGTACAAATAGCGTCACAGTAACTGGGACTAAAAGAGAAGGACTACACTTGTACAGTCACTACACTTCTCTGCAGAGGACACTTGACATCTGGGACTGAGTCAGTCTCTTCAGCCTTAGGACGAAGGTGCTATGAAGTGCATCATGAGAAGCTTTTTTCTTCTTCTGAGGTACCAAACAATAATTTTTGTTACAAGCGTGACACCAGTGATATATGGTACTTACCCATTCTCTATTTGCAAGCCTTAAAATACTTCTTTTCCGCATGATCTAGCAACTCTCACACCAGAGGGAAAATGTATTTTGCTTACCTTTACCCTCACCCTTTATCTATTTTTGTAAGTTTAAATGAGGAGGTTGAAAATTACTTCAGATTGATTCTGTAGTAGAAGCAGCAATAGTTTTGTAAAGTTCAGAGGAATAAGAAAGATAGGGAAAAAATACGTAAAGAGCTAAGTAATGTTTTGTCTTCTGGGTTCTGGTCCAAAGATAGGGCTTAAGGAGTTCTCCCAAAAGATATTAAAGCAGTCATGAAGGGTCCTGTGATAGTAAAACACACTAGTACAGGTTGTCCAGAGTTCCCAGTCCCTCTTCACCATGCCATCTATACTGGTACTTGCAGAAAAATGGCCACATAGAACCCTTTATGTTTGATCTAGTCTGTCTTGTATGATCAGGGGCCATATACCACAGCTGTTGTGTGAAGAAGCTAGAACCAGTCCCTATGATTCTAGTTAAATTAGCTACTTTTTTAGGTATGTGCTTAGGATGTGTGTTAGAGAAAGATGGTTTTTTTTTTTTTTTTTCAGAGATCATTTTGAGAAGTGTTCTAAGTATTCTGGAATATTTAAAACATCCCCCTCTACCCAGAAGGGGACAGACCCTTTTTAATTCATATTCCAGTTTGGTCATCTGGTGGCTTCATTCTTGTGACTACCAAGATTCTTTTAAGAGACCTTGGATCTCTACTTGGATGAGCAATTTTTTGTGCAAGGATAATTCACCTTTTCAGGCTACCTGAAGGCAAATTTATCTGTGCTACTTTGCAGAATTCGGAGTAGGTTTTGTTTTACCTTTCTTTGCTTTTTCAAAAAATACAATAGTTCAGGTCAGGAAGAATCCCTTGGTCAACCTGGTGTACTCCAGCATAATTCAGTTGCTATGGTTATGAGCTTCAGCCTATGCAAAGACAGAAAACACATAGTGAGAAGATGAGCATCAACATAAGATATCTCTGCTACGTGGTTTACAGGAGCATCACCATTAGGATGGCATAATCATGATGGAATTGCAGGACACTGCAGAAAGTATTTGGATAGCAGATAATAAGACAACATATAATCCAAAACTGCTTTGTTGCAGTCAATATAGATAAGGAAGTGGAAAACTGATACTACAGGGAAGGTCTCTTCCAGCTTGTTCTGTTTCTTTTTAGTGTCTAACGTTCAGAGTCATCACCACAAGTAATTCAATGGCTTCGCTTTCATCAAAGCGTTGCAACTCCTCCACAAAACTGACGTAGACAATCCAGCAAGGGGAGGTGGATACACAGAGCTCCTCAGAGGGCACTGAAACCAGATCGATTTGTGGCAGCTGCCTTTCTCAACGGCATCTCACAAAAAAGGCATGGTCTTGCTAGGACTGACCTGTCCTGCTTCTTCCAATACTCTTAGCTTTTGGCTTTATAGTTGCAAGCAACTTTGAAAAAAAATAATTGTATTTCTGACTTCTAGAGAGGAGGCTTTATAATCTGCTGTGCCATGTGGCTTTTTTTTTTTTTTTAAATGCCAAGCATTTGGAAGCTCTCCAGCATTTCCAATATTTGCACTCTCTGCATCCCTCTCTACTGCTGCTATTTGGAGCTGCTGCACTTCAATTCGTTAAATTATAACCCCTTTTCTCAGAGAGAAACTGACTACATTTCAGCAATTAGGTGCATTTTGGACATGTGAGATCAAGTTTCTGGTGTTATAAATGACTTTCTAATTATGCAAAAAATTGCAAAAATTTCAAAAGGAGAACCAAGTATCCCTTTCCTCAGCATTGCTCCCACCTGTAGTTCTGCATCCCTATGCCACAACAGACATGACCATGGTCTATTAGAAGGTAGCTTTTTAAAACACCCCTCTAGAATGTGAGAGATCCAAACTAAAATACCTGGCTTTAATAATACAAAGGAAAAAAAAAAATCCAGAACTCTTCAAATCCCAGCTTACCACTCAAATTTAGAGGCCACTGGTTGTTTTGTACAGCTGAGTTTATTTCTGTTTTTCAGAAGAAAGTCAAGATTCGAGATTAGTTGAAAAATTTCAAGTTCATCTTGGGAAGAGGCAGATTCTGTATTACCTGTAAATTTACTGTGAGATTTAGTAAGGAATCTGCTTCAGTGTACTTGGTGAGTCAATAATCTCCAGCCTTCATTTGCATTTTATACGGTAGACATCTCTTACAAACAAGGGACTAGAGAAGAACAAGATGAGCAATAAGGTGTTAGTGAGGTAGGAGGGAGCTCCCTGATTTCTGGTGGTAGCTTCTGGCATGATCAGATGGAGGTGGGCAACTGCTCTTCATAACTGTGGGTCATGGCTTAGCTATATCGTTGAGCACCCAGGAGGAAGCTGTGGCCATGCTTTTTTCTTTAGTGTTTGTCAAGGCCCTTCTCTTTGCAAATGCAACTTCCCCAGATGGAAACAAAGACATTTGGCAAAGAAATAAAGCACTAAATCAAAGGCAGAAAACAATCCAAAATATTTCCTTTGCAGTGCTTTGCACTAGGAGCACATCAGAGCAATGATCTCAAGTCTGGTGAATACTCACGTCCATGTAAGTGGCTCTGTGTGTTGAGTGTGGGGCAAATCCAGCTATTACAGAGGCAGAAAGATGTTTAACATTAGGGTAGAATAAAGGCTTAATGGGAAATATCTGGCTTTTTTCATCTAGCTGGTGTTTTTACCCTTTGAGCTAAAAGTGGCTCAGGTGGGGCTGCTCCTTTTAGGGTGAACAGCTGAACATGGGAGAGGGAGATGTTTCCAGCCCACAGTGATCAGGTGGAAGTAAGGTGAGTATGAGGAGCAGGAGCTCAGGACTGATGCTTACAGGGCAAAGAGATTGCAGTAGACAGCAGGGTTAGAACCCACAACCAGCTCTCTGGTGATGGGAATGAGTGGTTCCAGGACACCAGAGGGGACTGTAGGACCTGTGCAGTTTGCTGCAAAGTAGAGCCATTAATTTGCTTGAATCCATGTTTGGAAGCAATGACCTACTTGCAAGAATGTAGCTAACAGGGGAAGACCTGGGTATAAACCTTTTTTATTTCTGCTCTGCCTTACCTACCCTCTTTTGAGTTTTCCCCTTTTAAAGCCAGCTAATTAGTTTATAATCTAATTAAATTTGGCTTTTTTTTTTTTTTCAGTTTGGTCGTCTTTAGGGAGCTCACTATAAGGAAGAGCTCTGACTGATGAAGCATCCCATTAGGCTTTATGCAGGGGAGACCCAATCTGCACGGCTTGCTGCCAGTTAACATTTGGGCAACGGTGCAGCCCCCTCCCTACCCCAATTAATATAAGAGAAAAGAAGTGGCCAATGGAGGTGAGAAGCTCCAAGCCTGCTGAGTTAAGTCATGCTTCTGTTTCTACCCTGAGTATGAATGGTGGCCCCTGCAGTAAGGTCTGTAAGTCACTTTCATTGTTTTTGTGGGTGGAATATTTTTGTGGTGAAATTGAAGAATCAGGGTCTCGCCTTTTCTAATATGTGATTGTTGCATATAATGCCATCATAGAACTAACTGTAACCTTCAGATAAACTGATGAAGTTCAACTGATGATTTGAATGAATAACCAAATCATCTGCAATACAGCTGGGTATAGGAGTGCCTGGCTGACATCTCAGAAAATGAAAAGGGGATTTTGGAGAAACATTTCCTATTAATTCATGTTGCCAGTTGGTCCTGGAATTCCTGTGGATATTACTGGGAGCCAGTCGTCTAATTATGAAGGGTCTTCAGTGACCCATTTGATTCTTTCACACAATGATGGTTGGAGTCACAGGTTTCAAGAGCATTACTTTTTAGTTCTGCCTCCCTGAAAACTTGTTGCTGTCCACCCACCTCTTAGAAGGGACCATTTTATATTAAACAAAGACATTCATGTAGCTCTTATTGTTAGGTTTGCTGTTACCTATTTCTAAAGTAAACTCAAGGTTAGAACTGACTGCAGGCTTTAAAGTGGTGATTTCTTACAATAACTAGTATACATGCAAAAATCTCATTTCCACCTGCTTTTGAAAAATCTTGGCCTTCAGATTTTATTGTGAGGTTCTTACTAGGTCATCCAATTAATAGATTGACCTGTATTTATTCTATTTCTCTTGCTACATGTTAATTTTGACCTCTGGAACTAAGCAGAGAAATAAAGCACAAAATAGTGCTGCATCATATATAAGAAACTATTGCAATGTAAGTCAAAAAGCCAAAACTGAAGGGTAAAGGTGGCAGGAAAGGTGGCACAGTACATAGTTTCTGATGGCGATATTCATGGCATCCTACAGTAACTACATTCAAATCTATTTCTAGCAACACACAGTTGCTTCTTTTGGATTTGAGGGGATTAGCAGTAACAGGAGGTAGGAATTTAAAGTGAAAACATATTAAAATAGCCTACTTATAAAAGAGCATGGCTCCTATTATCCTCTTTTCAAGGCTTGCATCTTAATTGCCATGTACTGTGTTTGCATCAATACAGCATTTTGTATTAGCAGCTTATAGAAATTTAACTTAGCAACTGCTACCACCTTCTTTAGGGGACCGTATGTTTTGTTGTTGTTTTGTTTTTTTTAAAAAGTAGGTGCAGTTGTTAGCATATTTCCTGTCAAGTCTCCAGAAATAATACTTCAGGTCTGAAGCTAGTACCTTACTGAGAGGAATTACCTGCCTTTGCTTGGTCCACAAACAGGACTAGTTAGATATGCGGACTAGCTTGCGTTGGAGCCCATTTGGGCACCACAGGATTTTAGAGCTGTAGCCATTTGGAGAACATTAGCATTTTGAAAGGCTTAACCAACAAAAGCACACTTGTGGCTTGGGGAATACAGATGCTGAGAAAATGTTTAAATTCATGTAATGGTTTGGATCTTCAGGACCGCTTGATTCACCCTTGCAACCTTGTCTCCAGACAGTGCCACAGGCTTAACTCACCTGCCAAGAAGTGTGAGCATTGCTTTGAGTCTCTGTAAAATGCATCTGTGTGCAGCTTTGATAGCTTTTACAAGGCATAAAATTACTGTTCAGAGTAACTCCCTTCAGCTACTTTTAAGTCAAGTGAAGTAAGAGTAAATATTTCTCAGCAGGTTGGAATTCCAAATGCCACTTCTCTTTCTGTCTTTGGAGTCTCTTTATATTTTTGTATGCATGTATTTCATGCAGGTTCAAGCTGAGACATTTAGGGGTCAAAGGAAAAGGAGTCCGGTAAAAATCACAGAATATTCTTGATAAATATTCACCGGTGTAGTAAATTCCATGAAAGTGTGGCATTTTTTTTACAGAAATATGAATACATGAAGTCCTAAATCCATATGTAGAACTTTTTGTATGATGATAAAATGTGAAAAATTCATGTTTACCTGCAGATTTTGTTGGTACTCTTAGTATATAAAACTTCAATTAAACAGATCCATTATTGTTTTTCCATGTTGATGAATATGGGCTTTTCTGAGAAGGAAATTGTATGCTGATGTGACAGGCATTGCACTAACATGGAGTCTTATTGCTAACATGATGAGGGTTGGGGAAACTACGTACGGTGAAATCAGCCTTGTAGAGAGTTGTGTCTCGAGAGTAGAGCTCTTGTGTTATTGCTCAGTGGCAGGGCTGGCTCGCAAAATCATGGCAACAGGTGGTGGAGAGGGCTCCCGCTGTGCTGCTCCAAACTTTCAAAAGGGAACCTCACAGAGCACCGTGAATGAGTTCTTGCCCTGATCAGAATTAGATGTAGCCTTGATCTAAATGGTGTCTAGGTTTTACTATGTGGGAGACTGTGCTATGCCAACTAGTGCTAGAGCCTCAGTACCCCTGTGCTGCGTACACGCCTCAAGTACTTGGGTATGCTTATGTATGTCTGCTTTGGCAAAATCTTGGGTTTAAGCCTTCACTACATTCTGGAGACAAGCTCTTTAATGTGTAAAAATTTACACCTCCTTTTCTTGCTCCTTCTTTCTCCTGTTAACAGGTCCCGCAATTCTGATAAACAGTGGTTAGTTGTGGTTTTCCCACTTTTGTGGAACAGATTTTAATAGCGGCTAGCCCCATGTATCTCAGTTCTGCGTGTAGGCTCGTGCACTGGGGAGTGCTGCTCTCTTCTGGTTCAGCTCTGCTTGCACAGTAAGCAAGACTTGCTCCTTCTCTGGTCCAGTGGTGTTGGTTCACAGCCCTGAAAGATTATGATTAGCTCAAAGCATGATTCTTACTTTTTCAATCCAGATCTACCTCCCAGTAAGGCAGACAGGACATTGTGCTCTGAATCCATTAGTAAGACCATGAAACTTGTCGTTTATTTTCCCACATTCAGTCTCAGGGCTAAATACTTCTTCCAAGAGGCAGGATCAAAGAATTGAGGCTGGGCTTTCCAGACTCTAAACAGGCTCTTTTGCAGTGGCTGTGAGCACAGTGCAGGTAAGAGTACTCAGGAAAACTTCAGATGGCTTAGTTTTCTTCCAAGTCCCCAGCAAATGCCTTCTCATTTGGAACTGACGTGATCAAGGTCATGAAAGATGAATTTGTTGTTCTTTGTTCAAAAGGTGTACTGGCTTTCCCTCTTTACCCCCGTCTTAAAAGGAATCTTCGTAATCTCATTATGCATACTCTATTCTGGTTCACATTTCAGATTCTGCTTACTTCCTTACAGTTTCTCAGGTTTTGTTTTCATTTTGTCTAAAGTCACGTTATCACTTTGTGTTAACTGATTAAGGCAAAAAAGGGCTGGATGAATAATTCATTATGTATGATTTAATCAAAGAATTTACGTTTCCTTTTGTTTCATAAAATGTCTGCAAATATATCAAAGCTTTCTTTCAGCTATTTGTTTTTGCAAAGTTATTTTGCCAAATAATTGCAATAAATATTCCTTTGTGCTGAAAGTGAAGCATTCTTTGTACAAGAATTTGATGTGGGTATCTAACACCATTATAATTCCAGTAGAGACAAAGGGTAAAGTTTTTACGGGCTGGTTGGGTTGTGTTTTTTGAGCTCTACTCCCATAACTTTTGCCCACACCTCACATGAACAACCAAAGGAGGATAGGTCTGTTTTGGAAGTAGGTAGGGAGCCAGACTGCTTCCTCTCTAATTCTGTGCCTGAAGATTTAGACAGATGACCCTGTACTAGTTACTTCCATTTCTCCTTTAGAGCTAAAAGGACTAGAAAATGGATGTTGTATGCATATCTTCAATATTTACCTTCCTAAATTCTGATGCTCATCCGTCCGAGAGTCAGGTTATTAGGCATGTACCTAACAACAGATATAGAGCAGCACAGACAGGTTCTCACCAAGGAGGCAGTCCTGTAATCTCTTTCGTCCTATCATGGATCTCTTGCATTTTGTCTAACAAAGTTAGAGAAGGAAATGGCATGTGTTATTTGCAATGTTTCAGTCACTCTTTAAAACCCACAGGCAAGTACTGCAGCTGGTAGAAGCAGATTTAAAATGGCAGAAATATATTTGGTGGAGGAAAGATATACTAGTTGCGCAGAAAAGGCCTGGAATCTGGGAGTAGCGGATGGGCTCTGAGCACTGCTTTCTCTGTAAATGGCTCAACTGATAAGAAAGTATTGGTATCTGGCAGTGCCTGTTAGCTGCAGACCAAAGGGTCTTTACCAACAATTTCCCACTGTGCATTTTGGGTCTTACCTTCTCTTTTAATTTTTATTCAATATAAATAAATATATAGAAATATAGTCCTTTTTCTTTTTGTTGCACACACACGTGTGTATGCATGTGTGTGCTTTTTTTTTTGTTTTATTTTGATAACCATTCCTGAGGAGACAGAGGGAAGATTTGCCCTCTTAAAATAATGGCAAAGATAGCAAATCAGATGGTAGTGGGGGGGAGGAACAGCCTTGAGGAGACTGTTTATGAAGGCTTTCATTCCATCATGTACCTTGGACATAGCTCAAGCGAGGGAGAATCTGCTATGCCAAATCTAAACTTGGCCCTGGCAGAGGCAGATAAGGACCTGTGCCTAGTGCAAGCCATGGGAAGAATCATATTTGGAGACAGGCACAGCTGATCGAATCAAAGATAGTGATAACCTGTGGATCAGACTATGCATCTCTTTGACAAGCATCAGCTGTTCGTTCCCAGCCTCTGGGTGACTCCTTTGTACCAGATGCAGTATTTCAAAAAACAATTGCTAGTGATGTGGATTAAGGGAAGGGGGGGGAATGTAAATTGGAAGCGACCCAAGTTCTGGCTATGCATGGGTGTCCCATGGGTCAGATGAGAGAGACTGTTTCCCAGGAATTGCAGGCCAGATGACATTTGCAGAAAATGTGGAGGCAAAGGCTATTAGAAATGGAACTGTCTGAATAGGGGGAGGCCACGTAAGAGGAATTAAAATTTGCTAATGCAGTAGGGTCACCATTAGCAACAATTAGTATCCCCAGTGTGGGCAGCTACCCCTAAACCGATGCCATTATGTGTCTGGTGATATCAACAGATAAAAGGTTACAGTGGACAAAGGACCCAGATTTGGTGATCCTGGGAAAATGGCAAGTGTGGAGGACAAGTACATTTCTGACTGCAGGAGTTAAATGGGTGGCCAGTGCTTGTCAGCTACTGCGTACAGCAGGAGAAATCCAGATGTTTATCCGATCAAGGCTGCTGCATAGCTACATGCTGTTTCAAGCTGGGTGAAGCAAAAGTAAAAGCAAACGGTATTACTTGCTGTGAGGTGCAGACAGTGGGAAAATCAGATGTCTAGAAAAGAGTTTCAAAGCCTCTCACAAGAGAAAGAAGATGTCAACAGCTTTGGGCAGGACTTGCCAGAAGCTTCTACTGACGGCAGCTAACAGAAATACACAAGCAGTTGTTTTTAGTTTTTTTTTTTTTTTTTCCAGGAACAAGGTCTTTGTAAGACTGCACTCAAATAAGGGGGCAGACGGACAGCTTTTGTTTCCTCTTCCTCAGGAACAGCAGGTACTAGGGAGAGCCCAGATGTCTACCCTGATTCTCAGGTGAGTTTTACAGCCTCAGATATGCTTTGTGCTTCTTCATCCACACTGCCAGCAACATCTGTTTAGCAAGCTCAGAGAAAGCCTGAGTATATTTCTATGCTCCACAAAACTTATTGACCAAAGTCTAGTAAGATTTGTTCCTTCTCCTGCTCTCTCCCTCTTGCTCAAATTGATATTCATCTACCTGTGACTCTCCCTCCAAGGTGACTTCTGAGAAGTGTCCATCCCACGCAAATTAGCACAGGGACAGTGGCAAAAGCCTCCTACAGCCAGCTGTAAAGTCATCTGACAGAGCTTAGCATTAGATCTGAGACCCGAGGACTCCTTTCTGTGAGGGTGGGGGAAAAACTATGACATGAAAAGGTGGGGAACAATGTGTCATGCAAGAAGAAGAGAAAGCATAGTAATGATCTGGAGAAAAAGATTTAGATTTGTTCTGTTCTTGTGGGATGTCGCAACTAGTCACTTCAAAGCAAGACCACATCACGTTGCAGTGTTTCAAGAAGTGAGGAGAGCAACCACTGGGAATAGCCGAGGAGGAATCCCAGAGGTGTGCACGGAAGGAATTGAACAGCTCCAGCAGGTTCTTCCAGATCATAGTGTGAGCTCAGATGTAGAGAAGAAATTGCTGCTCTGTCCTGAAGACATGATGGTCTTTCATGATTTTACCAGTGTTGCAGCACACTAATACCCTCCTATTAACCCAGAGCCAACTTTGAATTGTGCCCTATGTACGCATGACTCATGCAGTCAGAGCACCAGAGAAATCTGTGGTGGACTGTGGTTACCCCGGTCTGGAGGGGCTGCAGTAGTATCTGAACTTCTCGTTGTTGCTATTTCACACTGGAAATTTGCACTCTTTTTTTTTTTTTTATTTTTTTTTTTTTTTCTCCTTCCTGTCCCTGGGAAGGAGAGGGGAGGAAAGAAGAAAATTAAAGCCTGTGTGTGCCAGAACAGAACTGGTAAAACAATTCATATCAACTGGACTTTTTTTTTTCCTTGAAAAAATGTTTTTTATGCTTTAATCTGCCCAAATGTGTACGGTTGGATTTAATTTTTGGCATTGTGCTGTTTATTATAAACCCTTATGGAGAACTTGATATGAATCAAGCTCAACCTCAACCACAGCCAAGCACAACTCCTACAGTAATGGCATAGGCATAAGACCTCATAAGTTACAAATCTTTTCACTCGGTGTTCCGTTTGGAAGAACAGTAAGTAAGTTGTGAGATGACAAAGTTTCAAAGTGATATGGGAAGATTAACAGATGACATTCTTTTTCTCCATAATATTCTAAGCAAATCTACTACATGTTTTTAAATATGTTAAAAAGGGTATAACTGAGCCCTGAATTCTAATGGATTTGAAAAAGAAGTGGGCATATTTAAAGGGATGGAAAGATTAAAAGATTTAAAACAGAACCACAAAGAGTTGCACCCAGCATTGTGAAGATGAAATCTAAGCACAAATTGACAGAAACAAGCAGATGTTTCTTTTTTGGGTGAATCTTTCTGTAATTGTCCACAAGGGTTTCCTTGCCCTTTGCTCTGAAGCTTTAAAGTATGACTGGTGTCAAAGACAGCAGAAGTAGTACTGCTGTAAGCCCTGATATGAAGCTCAAAACCCAGCAGAATGGCTTAATGCTTGAAAATAGTAGCTTGCAGTGTGAGTATAAGAAAACAAAAGTTCCCAGTCATGAGGGGTAAGTAGTAGTAGTAGATGTTTTAAGAGTAAAATAAACCGGTTTCATCCTAAAAGTCTGCTTCAGGCTTCTGTCAGAAGGATTAGGTCTTTTCTTCTCCATCAGAGCTTATTGTCAGTTTCTACATCCGTCTGCCAGCAAAATAAGAGTAAAATTGTTGGTCTGAGTCAACTGAATCCACTTTGGCATGGGACATGAGGGCTTGCTGTTTGGAGGAATAGTGCTCAAACTCTAGCACTTGGACTCAGAATACTTCAAGGTAATGAGAAGTGCGCTACCCTTTAGGAGAAGGGATTAGCAAGAACCAGGTAAAGACACTTCCTGGAGAGTCAAGTGTTTTATGTCAGAACTATGACAAGGCAAACGAATGAAGTTATAAACTTTAATCATGTAAGCAGAAGTGTGTGCATACTCATATATGTGTATATATACATATAGGTATAATTGAATTGAACTGTAGATGAGTTCTGGAGATGTTGTGCCAAATAAACCCATGAAGCACCAGGTTCAAGGCCAAACAATACAAATTCTTTTCCTTAATTTTGTTTTCGTAGTATAGGAATAGCTGGTTTGAAACCTGCAAGCAGTTTTATGTCCGTGAGAGTATTAAGCAAGAAGTTTCAATATGAAATCATTATCTTCCCTCTTCTAAATCCAAATACTAATTGCAGCCTTGCTGTGAGCCTATAATACTAAGGCTATCATAGCCATGGCAACCAAAAGCAACATTAAATGGAATACATATCCGCTGCACAAGATTGTTGTGGTGGTGTTTTGTTTTCTTTATTTTTGGGTAGTAGGCATGCATTTCTTTTCAGCAGCCATGATATACAGGTCAAAAGAACTTCCAGTTCTTCAAACCTCTGAACTATTTTGCCACCTATGCTCTGATATCACTTAAAATTTTGTGTATATGTATAATTAATTCAGTCCAGAATTAATTTCAGACATAAATAAAAACACAAATTAAAATTTCAGCATGGATTTTACAATGACCCATTTACATTTCCAGGATTAAACCCATAATAAAAACTTTTGTGTAGTTATAATTGGTCTGATTTTTCTTAAAATCAGGAGATAAACATCTATGTAAATAGCCTCAAAAAGATATTGTGTTTAAGAAAAGAGCACTTCAAATGAGCTGCTTAAAGTCACCTTCTATGCTTTGCATGATAATTATAATGCAAAATAATAAACAGCACAGGGCACCAAGCACAGTACTTCAAGGATGATATTGTGCCATTTATATAAAGATAATTAGGCATTTAAATACAACCAATATCACTTTAAAATCTTCAAATTAAAACACAAAAAAAGAAAAAGACAGGATGTGTTAGTGCAAGGTAAGATTATTGAAAAAAGTTTCCATTTGCTTGATTTTCCTGGGGGTGTGTGTCCTTAATGATCTGTCTGACTCCAAAGCATCGGAGTGCACAATGAAATTAATTGCTGGGAACATCGCAGTGCATTGTAGTTCTGTAGGCCACGGGTGATGTTTCAGACATGGATATACTTTATGTCTTTGTGGGTATATGTGAAGGTTAGTTTTACCTGGAAAAGATGCTGCTGTGCCTAGATTGTCATGTGGCGTAGAGGAAAACTTGTATTAGCTAAAGAACTTATTGTTTGGATCGCTTATTCCAGTTTTCAGAGGGACAATGTGGAAGAAAGCTGTATCAACACAATTGTCTTTATGCTGGTATAATTGTATCTATGCCAATGAGATGTCTCTACTAGAAAAAGCTCTAGAACATTGCACCTTAATTTAACACTACTCTGTCAGCAAAAAATTTTTTTCTCCAATGTCATGTTTATGTATGTCTATAAACCGTGAAGAAGTGGTAATGTAGTCAGATATCGTTAGCATGGGCAGAAACTGCTGGGAGGTGTCAGAGATTGGTTCCTTATGCCCATGATTTACAGCAATTGTCCTGCCAGGACCAGTAATTATCTAGCAATTGATTATTAAAATACCCTTTAGCAAATTATTTATAATGATTCTTTTCATGTAAATTACACTGAAAGTTGTTCAGAGGAGAGCTTTACATTGATAAATAAATATTTTAATACAGACCATTGACAAAGTATTTTCACCAAGTCTTGACGTGTTACTTTTAATGGTAGAGAAGTGTTAAGGTAGTTTGTGTACGTAACAAGAAACATCACGTGAGTCCGTTTGGTCTGAAGGAGCCCCTCGTGCCCAGCTGTAGTGGAGGAGGTGCTGGCTGGCTGTGGCCCCTCAGCACCTCGCACACCGTGCTCCCAACCTGGCATCCTCCAGGTGCAAGCGGGTCCTGTCTGAGGGGCTCACACAGAGCACTTGAAGACGTAACCCTTTCCCCAGGAGGAGATAAATGGTGAATTGCTCTAGGTTCTGTCCCACAGGGATCTAGTGTGGTTGTTGGGTGTAAACCACAATGTCACTTCAGGTGTCCGTTTCCCTCTTACAGAGAGAATATATATTTCTTTGTGCCTCAGCGGACGTTGTGGGGATGAAGGCACTGAGGATGCTCCTGCAGTGACACCACGTGAATTCCAGTGGAAATTTTTGAAAAGACTATTTGCTGCTGGTGAGATAATCTAAACCAGAAACCTTTGCAGCGCTCAGGGTAGCCTGAGCCAGTAACAAAGAGCTTAGATGGAAGTGAAATATTATCTCTGAGTTTTGCATGAGTTCTTGATGCTGTAGTTCTTTACATGGGATGGAATATTCATCTTTTCAGTTCTGCATGGCCATTTTTTGTGCAAAAATTCAAAGAAGAGTTCTTGTGTACATCACAGTTCAGACTCTTAGATCATCACTTAGATGAGCGAAAGATTGTAGACTTGACAGTGTTAGTAGATAATCTAAAAAGATACATTATCTCATCCTGCAAACTGTATCTACTTGAGTGCTTGGACTATCACAGCTACAACTACACCATAGTTAATACTCAGAGATCAGCTTGTTTAGGGAGAAGGAGTAGCATTTTAATATACTCTACAAGGGCTCAGTGTAGCACTCAGTTAAGTTACTACAGGTAATTTGTTTACCCTGGGCATGCTCAGAACCTTAACCTGAGTTTTGTGTAGTTACTCATTGCTCCTCTCATGCTGGCTCAATCATTTTTTCCCATGGTAATAGTGTGACACCTGACTTTCTGTCATTGTTGTAGGAGGAAGAGTAAAGATAACCCTCATAAATTCAAATATGCTTAAACCATTTTGAAACAACTTGTAAAAATTAAAAAGCTGATTGCACTTTTAATAACAATCTTGTCAGTAATATTCAAAATGATAAGTCTCTAGTATTCTAAAGGCACAGATTACCCTAAGTGACTGAAAGAGACTTCAAAGAATCTATAATTAAAATCAGTAATATGTACCGTATGTTTTAAAATCCTGAACTCTATTTGAAAGATTTTCTTTATATAGTACCTAAGAACATATTCAGATATACTGATACCACCATTGTCTTCTTTAATGACCATTCCTGCTGAAGCCTAGCCTGTGTGTCTGTAGGCTGAGTCCTGCATGCGGGACGATATGCCATTCTACTGTCCCAGGAGGCAAGCTGACAAAGAAACCTGTCTCAGTCACAATACCGTCCCATTCTCCTCTCTCGATGCAGAGAAAACATAAAAAAGGTGCAGTTTACTTCCCCCTGCCTGTCTATGGTTCCCCTGGCAAGCATGGTATGAGCAAATTCCTCTTAGCCTCCTTTCACGTGCAAAGGCATAAAAGGAGAGAACAATATCTGCATTTTCCACTGTAACCCATACAATATCTGGGTAGGCAGTGTGGTTAGACAGGGATCTGGGGAATTGTTCTTCTGCTCGGGACTGAATGACAAACAGTTCTTGCAAGCGCAGAGTCTGCTGGTGTCGTTATACTGAACTATCACTGACACACCTGGAGCCGCCTGTGGATGAAAGGCGCTTTAGAACCAAAACTTGTGCCCTCCAGAAGGATTTACGAACCCTTTGTACAACAGTGTAAATTTAACAGTGCTGCTAATAAGCTTTTGGTGATTTCACTGTGAGTCCTATATGCAGAAGAACTGGGGATTAAGCTCTGCTTAAAGGTTTTAGGGCTTAGAAAATGGAAAGAGGCAAGGACCTGGCCTTTTTCAACCACCTGGGACCTCCTTCTTTCTTCCCGTCCTCCACAGTCTCTCTAAGGTAGACACCACCATAGTAAGGTCCTTAGGTGTGTCACAGCAAACTTCACCTGGAGACCTGGCTTAAATACTTCTAACTTACCTAAACACTCTTTAACTCTTTCTTCCCTAGTCTGATCATTACCCTTATTCTAGTCTTAATGTTAATTTTGCAGGCAAGTCTTCTCATAACTAACACTTTGTGTGAAAACAGGAGCAAGAAAAGACTTGAGAATGTGTCAGCCTTTCGTCATTCGCTGTTTGTTGTCCTCCCTCATTAAATAATGGTATTATTCTTTTATTTGTCTTCCCCTTATATTGTTGCACATGGTAGTAGTAGTGAGAAATATACAACTTTCTTCATTCTTGGGAAGTTGACTTGTTAAAAGTCGAATGATAACGTTCATTGTAGAGACGGGTTTTTGATTTTACTTTTAAAAACTTTTTAAAATTTTGAATAAAACTAATTTTCAGGCCTCATGATTATCTGTTCTCAGTGAGCTTTTAAAGCCCCTTTTTTGTATAGCTTTGAATATGAAAGCTCTGAAAGCAAAATGGGTTATCTTTTAAACAGCTATCACTGGATTGTTTGAAATACAGATAAAACTAGAGACAGAATAGTTTTGCTGGCCTGCTAGCCATTTATTTAGAGAATGAATTCTTCCTTTCTCTGAGTATTAAAGTCCAGAGCTGGAACCAGCAGCTCTGTTAGAAATAAGGAGTAAAGCTGAACCCTCTCTTCTTTTTCTTTCATTGTGAGCAATGGGAAGATAATTCCTTATTGCTAAGATTGTTAGCTGGATTTAGAAGGGAAGACTCTGTAAAGAAAGTGGTAAGAAAAAAGATTTGTATTTAAATATTCATGTTTTGGGGGCTATTCAGTGATATTAGGAATAAATTACCAGCTAAGGACACACTTGATTGATTCTGTCTGAATTTGTTTTATAATATTTTCACATAATTTCATTTATTCTTTCCTTTAACATCCATTAGAGGAAAAGAGAAAAAATATACCGCATATGAAAAGAACATGGGGAAGTTTTTAATATAATGTTAATAATAGTTGATATTTAATTGAGATTGTATCTTTAATCTCTTCTTCTTTTCCCCTGCCAGTGTTTCATCTCTATTCTTATTATCTTGTTTTCAGTACAAAATCATCACCCACTGGTTTTCAATTACAGCGATGCCCATATTGATTCTCCCCTTGATTTTTAACTCGAAGCTGAAAAATTACTCACTTAAGCCAATAAAAGTAGATGATGTGGTTAGTTTGGGGTTCCTTTTTAAAAATAATAAATGAGTAAAGAAGAAGAATAAGCTTACAATGATTCTGAGTTACAACAAACTGGCATGGAAATGCATTTTAATTCATTAGAACTCAGAACAGTGTTATATATTTATATTTATCTCTTCATGTTGAGGTTAGTGGTCCCTAGGGGCACAAAACCTATGTCTATAATTCTACATTGCATTTATCTGCTAGTACTTGGGCACTGAGACCACCTGGCAGATAATGAATTCTGTCTATGTTTCTCTTAGCTTCCAAAAACAGGGTATCTGTATGCAAAGTGCCTATTGGGCATGGTCCATGGTCCATGCTAGCTCCAAGACTGTGGCCAGGAATTGTCTGGGGGAGTGCCAGCTGGCATGAGCAGAAATCACCACTTCTTTTGGTTTAATAGTAGGGATGATCATATTCCCGGGCTTTGGAAAGTTCTCAGGCACTGCTAAACTTGTTAACACAGATGCAGCCAGAGAACATTGTCTCATCTAGAAGAAGTTACATCATTTCTCCAAACAATTCTGTGCATACCTGTCTTTTTAACACACAAATAGTCCCATCATGCAATGACAACAGATCACAAGCTTAAAACTATGATTTGGTGCAAGGTTTGACCTTACACAGAAGCAAATGTCGAGAGTTTGGTGGCCATGTGCAATTAAGAATCAGTCTTTAGCAATGCTTAGAAAGTACAATCCAAATAAATGCAGAAGTTGAACAGAAGCTTTCCTGAGTGGTGTGCTAAGGGATTTGATTCCACATTCATTGATGTTAACAGAAAACGCTCTTACTAGCTACTGTTAGAGCAGAATGAGAGCTAGCTGTAGGGAAAAATCACTTAAAGCCATCAATTTCACACACACAGTCCAAAACAGAGATAGCAAAGGGTCAAAGTTATCTAACTACAAAAATCAGGATTTTTCAGAACCTTTATCTTAAATGTCACAAGTAAGTAATCTCCAATAGTTTTGACAGAATGAGTGGTTTGTGAGGGAATCCACACAGATGCCCACATTAAAGCAGTTATTGGTAAGTGTGTGTATGTGTGGGTGGGATTTCTCCCCAGAAGGAGGAAGGAAAGGTCTCAACTTCAGGAAGATGCTGAATATAGAAGAAAATTGCCTTAACTAACTGCAGCCATAGCGAGCTGGGTTTGACATTCCCAGCTGCATCCAACACCTCCTGTGCAGACATAGTATAAAGCCAATACTTCTTAGTCTGACCGGGAAACACTGAGAAGCCAAATCACACATGCTTTTTTGCTGTTGCTTAGATGGCTACACGTAATCTCCCCTCTTCTTTGAGTGTGTTTAGTGTTCTTGCCCCTGTTTTAATGTGACTCTAACTTTTAAACCAAATGATACTCGCAATGATACTTCAAAGAATTTGAGTTAAGATTTTTAGACATGTTCTTGAAGTCCTGGAAACTCCAGAGGACCCCTCACCCAAGAGGCCTTTTTTGAAGAGCAGAGTCATCATGAAACTCTTGGTGCCATCCAGCTGCTAGGCGTCTGTCCTGCCTCAGTCTCTGCTTGTTTCCTTCCTTCAGACAGACAGTCCCACTATCTCGGGGGCCCAGGTGTATTTGCCCCATTTCAACATCCACCTCTCATGCTTAAAATAAAATATTTGTTTTAACAAAGGCAAAGTTTTTCCTAGACTTGGCAGTGTGCAGGGTTCTTTTTACATGTCTAATTTCTCCACTTTTTATGCATCGTAGCAGCATTCCCGTCTTTGGAAATGTTCCAGAAAGCACCTGTACACACTTGCTCATTTGTGAAACGCCAGTATGGTAGGTTGTAATTTGCCAGTCCATTTCTTCTCTGAGAGTACATTAATTGAGTTGATGGCAGCAGAATTTATAGTTTTATACAGGTTACACACATGTGCTATGGTAATATTTTAGCATTAGGATGGGGTAAATGAGTCATAACTGATTACAGAGTAATTCCTGTCTAGGTAGCAATAGGAAACATAGGCGTCTCTTTCCATTCTTTCTGGGACGCCTGCCCTGCCAGTAAGGTACCTTAAAGAGTTGTCTGTCTCCTGTCCCTTTTCTTTTGCAATCAGTGTCAAGCAGTCTTAGGACTGGGACCTTTAAAGAGTCTGTAAAACTGCAGAAGACAAATTTTCTGGGGTGGCTCACGACTGCGTGACATTGTTTCATTGCTTTTTGTCTGTGGAGCAGATATGCTGATGAGAGCTTCAGACTTGCTTGGCATTCCTGTGCATCATACATTCTCTATTTTTTATCCCTCATCAGCCAAATCTTTAGATGGAATTTATTTTTCTTTAGGGGGTTAGGCCAGCAGGTCTGTGGCTCTTTCTGACCCTGTATAGAGGCTCTTCTACCACAGCCACTCCTTCTCCCCCCCCATCATACCAAAACATTTATTTAGACTATAGTACCCCCTACACCATCAAAACCTTGTTGTCGTTTCCTGTGAAACACCTCGGGTGCCAAGCACAACCCCAGTGCAGCCTGTGGAAATGGAGTCCCCCCAAGGGGATGCCGAGTGTGCATGAAAGTGGGCTCTGTTTTTCCAAGGCACCTGCCGGAACCTTCCTGACATTTTCAACATAGGAAAATATTTGGCACTGGACAGCTGTTCAGAAACTTTTCCCCTTGTAGGTATTAGAAAACGTTCCCTTATTTAAATGTATTTTTTTATAATTCTTTTTGGGCCTATCCATGTGTGAAAGGCTTCATTTTTTCCCTGCTGATCTTCAGGGATTTTACCTCCTCAGTTCTTCCTATTTGCTCTGTCATTCCTCACAGTGAACACATCCCGCTCTTCTTTTTAACCGCTGTCTTTCCCAGCAACCTGAGCTGCAGGACGGTGAATTGCTTTTACTCTGTCTTCCAACAAGTCACCTTAGAAGTATGACTCTAGCACCTATTTACTAGTTTTAGGTTCCTCTAATAAGTGCACCTTGTTGAATGCTTAACATGTTTGGTTTTAATGCCTCCACCCCCAGCAGTATTGCAAATTGTTTCTCTTCCAGTTTATTCACCCATAGAGTTCATGGGGATAAGATTGTACCTGCAAGCACCACGGTTTACCGCTTTCTACTTTCCTGCCAGTCGGCTTTTCCAGTTCATGATGGGCAGTTCGCATGTGTTCCTCTATTCAGAGCAAAATTACTGAGCACCTCATTTGATTGTAGGTTGAAATTGTAGGAAAGGGTAAGCTGATGTTTTAACTATCGTTTATATAAAGAGTCCATAAGAGCTAGTGGCCCTGTGTCTGTCACCTTTGTGTCCTGCACAGTTTGCTGGCTCTGGCAAAGAGACGGTCCAGTGCAGCTGCAAATGTCAGGCAGTGTCTTGACTTCTGGTAGCTCTGCAGTGTTTAGCTGCATGTTGCGTTGTCCTTCCCCGCTCTTCACCTTGCTTCGCTTTTTCTTTTCAATTGCAGCTGAGAGCTTTGCATGCCTTTCTGCCCAGGTCTCTCTTCTTCCAGTATTTAGGATTTTCCCTGAAGTCTACTGAATAGATCATATAAAGGATGTCTGTGAGACTAAGTTGATGGTGGCTACATCTTCTTCTATAAACCTTGCTATTAACCTTGTTCCTCATGTTGCAAAGTCTAATTGTTCTGTTATGGGTTTCTTTACTTCAAGGATTTCTAATCGTCTCTTTGAAATGAGTTGGAGTTTTTCTGTCTCACAGCTTAAACCTGGTCACAATAGGTCTTCTTCCCTTCTTGACATCACCCCACTGCAGTTGGAGAGAAAAAAAAAAAACAAGCTGTAAATCTCCTCTTCAGCCTTGAATCATTTACAGACTCATCTGTTACTTCTCCTGTTTTATACTTTGTTCGAAGACATTTGTAGGTAGAAGTAGAATGCAATACTGAAATGCCTCTAATGCACTGTTTTTCAGAAGTAGCGCCAGATTTAAGGTAGTCTTAGAAGTTGATTTTTTTCTTTAATGTTCTTGCTTCCTGAATACAACAGATACTGTATAGGGAGAAACCCTGATATAAACCTTCATCACCCTTCATTTCTTGACAGTTTTAACAAATGAGACTTGTTCATCTTGGTATTAAACAAGTGATCAGGGCCCAAGATTTGCTTTCCTTCACTGCTGAATTCTCATTGACTAGTATTATGGAACCTGAGTCTTTGTACAGCTGAGTTGCAAATGGGAGGAAAATATAGGCTGCATTCCAGACAGAAGTATGTGTAAATTGTTAGACCATGGGTAAGGTAATAAGTAATTACTTTAGTGCATCATAATTCAAGAATAAAGACAGCTACATTGAAAAAAATTTCCTGAAATACCTCTCCAAAGTAATTCAGGATAATGTGTTCTTAAATATATGCATGGGAGCAGTGTCAAATAAATACACACACATATACCTCCAACTCTAAATATTCTTGTTGTCCATTCTCAAATACTATGGACTCAAAAAAAAACAACAAAGTGAACTTTGGTCATAATGGTTTCTTCTGCATTCACATTCACCAATTTTGTAACCCGACTTACACTTTCTGCAGTGACGAAATAACTGTATCTCTAGTTTGGTAGAACTGTACAAGATAATATAAAATTGAACTGCATAATTTCCCAACTACTCATCAAAATAGGGCTTGAAACTTCTGCCCCTGGTGAGCAGTGCAAAGCACACTGCTCGTACCAGTTTCAATCTACTGTCCTTAGGAAAGGAACAAATAACTACGTCATGATTAATGTTTTTTAAACATTTCAAGCATTTTTCTAGAAAACAGAAATTGGGAGTCAAATCTGAAGTGAAACTGATACAAGCATCAGACATGAAAGTTCCTGTTAGAGAGAGCTGGAAAATGGACACACGAAAGGGTTATTTGTAAAGTCCATCCCCATAGACTAAATTAGTGATAGGCTGTGGTTTAAATAAATCAGATGAACTAGATGCAAATATCAATGCCTTGCTCCTCAAAGTTTTAACTTATTAGTGCTCTGTTTTACAAACCGACTTTTTTTTTTGGGGGGGGGGAAGCTCTTCCTTTTAAACAGGTCAAGGCAGAGTGTGGGGGAGAAAGAATTACTGAATAAAGGTTTCTTTTTAATTTATTCACTAAAGATTCCTGGCAGGTAAAACTCGTTTAAAGGAAACACATTTTTTTCATGATCTTGTAAATTCCCATCTGTACTCAGACAGTTGTGTTAACACTGTTGCCTTCTTCAGGAGCAAAAATTCTCTGATGTGAAATGCTGAAGGAGTTGCACATGAATGTTGCTGAAAAATGTCTACGTGCAGAGCATTTCTTGAAAATGACAGCGGTGTTCACCATGATAGCCTCATGTAATCAAACTCCCAGGGTACCATATGTCCTGATCTAATAAGTTGTTGCAGCCCTAGCTAAGAAGGCAGGGCTCTTTTCATTAAGTTGTAGCAGCTCTTGGTTTTAATTCAGAAGGTCTTCAGTTTGTTCCCTGATCTGTCAAGCTCGTGGTAGCTATGATAACTTTGCTAAAGATGTTTCATGTCTGGGATACTTATATTTAAGTATATCAAAAATAAAGCAAGCAAGGAGGAGAATTGACAGCAAGAGAGATGTCCAGCAAGTGCAATCAATAGAAATGGTTTGAAGTTGCTGAAGTGGCTTTAAGCAAAAAACAAAACCAAACCCTATCTCCTACCCTTCTATTTGCTGGCACTTTGATACTTAAAATGCTTCACAGATGTCTTGTCCAGATCCTGGGAAAGTTCAAACAATTTTGGATTTGCCAGGTTTAAGCCTGTATTTACTGTTCATTCATCTTGGACCTGACAAACCTTTTCTGTCCATGATCTTTGTCATGGGCTGGATTTTGCAGCATATTTAGGTATGGACTTCCATGCTGCAGTAGAGTTTTCAAAGTCTCCAATTGCCTTCACAGGCCAACAAGCCTAGGTGGTGTTTGGTATCTGAAGTGCAAAGGAACAAGCTATTTGAAATGTCAATAGAAGAGTGGTAAACTTTCATTATGCTGCTAACAGCAGTAGCATTATGACAAAGCAATTCACTTAGAGCAGTTAATTTTGTGATATTTTCTGCAAGACAGTAGAATTGTGTTAGAATAGAAAATCTACATAACAGTTTTCCAGGCATGGATTTTGACTTCTTGGATGGTACCAAATGCAGGTTATCAAGATTTCAAACTCTGTGTGTCACCAGTATTTTTGTGTTATGATTTCTGAACTATCAGAAAGTAAGAAGTTGCCGCTGTTTATAGTACCTGCAGAGAGTAAGATGGTGACTGCCATCCCTTGCTTGAAATTGTCAGAGTGTGCTGAGAGGTGTTCTTCCAGGATTCTTAGTAGATTAACAAATTAAGTTTTCTTTGTGGGAGATTTATACCAGTGTGTGGAATACCTAGACTTCAAACACGTGAAGTAGGCTATCTACAGATGAATGAAGGGTTAAAATACAACATGCATGACAATTTGGTAATGGAGAGTGGATAGCACAACAATAGTTTGTAGAAAGCATCAAAATACTTGAGGATGTGAAGCCTGATGCATTTCAAAGCAAATGCAGGAACCATACTGGTGACGGATGTTTATGCAAAGCTTTTTGTGTAAGCATACAGCAGCAATGCAGTATGAAGGCTCACAGTCACAAGCCTGTGAAATTTCTGGAACAGATTTCCAGCCAGGCAACAAAGGAGAGCCATGATACCAAGACTGCCTTGCTGTCCTTGAGTCAAGTTAGATATTGGCTTGTTTACGAGCACTGACAAGAAACCGCATGCTATTTGACTCCTGTTTGGGTGACTGGGAAACAAATCCCTCGCATGTAACAGCAGCCACTCTCGTTGAGAGCTCATTTGCCTGGCATGGAATTCCAGAGACTGTAATTAGAGATAATGTAACTCAATTTTCCTGTCAGGAATTTGCTATTTGTAGTACCAGCAGAACCAGAGTGTGTCACATCCCTGCGACACTCCAGCCAAAGCAGAAGCAGCTGTCGAGTTTGCCAAGCAGACTGGAGTAAGGGGGATGCAGAGGAAGTATTTTTTGTACGTTATCTGGTGATCAACAAGCCTACAGCATTATCCTGTGCCACGCCACGCATTGATACTGTGGTACACAAATGCTGCAACTCAGTCGAGGTAGAAAAGCACTTCATCTGCTGTGATCTAATCTGTAAAATAAGACTGTAAAACAACAACTAAATAGCCCTCCTTGAGTGAAAAGCTCCGTTATGCTCAATATTGTATGTCCCATACAGCAGCAGAATAAGAGGACTTGTTTGAACAAGGTTTGACATAATTTATAATCAGTCAGGCTCTCGGAATCAAAGCTACACGCAAACTCAAAACCAAGGCTGGTGCATTGAAGGATGTGGTATTTGTTCTGATTCCTGCATTTAACAAACTAGGCCTCCGTATTTTTCCTCTGTTTGCAGTAAAATATTGCCTTGTTACCACTAGGGCCCACAAGAGAAGACACGGTATGAAGTTCTGGGGAGGGACTGAACTTTCATTGCTTGGGACTAAATGCTGAAGCTTTGAAGTAAAATGTCATCGTTAAAGCAATTGGAAATGACAATAGGATTTCTGTTTTAAAAGCTAGCACTAAGACACCTGCTGTTAGTGAATAACAGATATCGAAGATTCTTTCACCAAACAAAGGTCATCCTTTCTCTTCAGCTGACTCTTTGTATTTGTAAAAGTAAAATCGACTTGACTCCGTCAAGACTGGTTTTTTCCCCCCTATGCATAAAGGAATTTAACTTACATGAGAAAATGAAGGACATTTCCTCAAGTTCCAAAAACCTAATGTCTATTTGTGGCTCCCTTTTAGGTTGATTCAGGTTAGAATAACTGATCACTGAATCTACCCCTGACTACCCCTCCTGCTTGTACACTTTGACTATTCATCCTACAGTTACTTAAAGCAGAGACAGCTTCACCTGCAGTCACCTGGAAAGAGACTCTCTTATCCCTGTCTTCCGTCTTACACAGTAATTTTATTCTGAACAAAGACTAAAATCAGCTTGGAGGAATATGGGACTTATGTTTCCATGCATGCAGATGCAGTGGCTCCGAAATGGCACTAATAACGCTGTGACAAGTACCTT
>Ga0181612_144237_pt1 | contig 27496 bp, 11 predicted proteins | sample HoacroProtozoa21_FD_119630 | JGI IMG/M metagenome (GOLD analysis project Ga0181612, IMG submission 119630) | Hoatzin crop microbial communities from Cojedes, Venezuel. Combined Assembly of Gp0051906, Gp0051904, Gp0051908
ACGGAGATGTGTGGGTTGTGGGTGTTGGTTGTGTGTTTGTGTTTTGTTTGTTTTGTTTTGTTGTTTTTTTGTTTGTTTTTGTTGTTTGTTTTTTTTTTTTTTATTTTGTTTTTTGTTTTTTTTTTTGTTTTTTTTCTTCTTTTTTTTTTTGCCTTCAGTAATCATCTTACAAACTGCAGCAGCATTTGTTGTCCTGAGGTGCTGACTCTAGTGGAAGAGATTCTAGTGGAAGCTTCTACTGCAGTTGGCACAGCCTTCATTTCAGGTCACTAATCACGTTCTCCTCGGGCTCTCCTCAGGCTCTTGCATTGATTGTCCTCCAGCTGGAGGAATTGTCTGCGAGAAGTGACATAACTGGTGTGTTGAGGTCACATTTGAAGACTGAGGGTGGACTGAGGGAAGATTCTGCCCTTTGGATTCAGGGAAGACCTGACATTTGAATGTGCTGCCTTCAGTCTTCCTTCTCTATCATGCACATCTGCTGCCCTCCAGGCAGCCAGTGACGTTGGGAATGGACAAGAAGAGAGAGCAGAGGATGTGATGGGTGACTTGAGCTGGCGTCTGGATGCTGAGCAGCAAAGTGTCTCTGCTGGATTAGGCTACTTCACCAGCAAAAGACTACTCTCTGAATCATCATCAGAAATCCATGTGAAGCACATGAGGTGACAGAATAGGAAGTTTTCCCCAAGGCAAATTTGGAGAACATAGCAGTCATAGGAATAAAATATGCTGTGTTTTCCAGTGTTACCTGTATAAATGATCCTTCTGCTAACCTTACTCCAGAATCAAGCTGACTCCTACCTACCATCTCAGCAAAAAGGCAGATTACTTTGGCTGGATACACACTAAGGTCTGTGGAGAGCTCGTTCCTCCACTAGCTACGTGAGAGGAATCTTGCTATTGAGTGGAATTCTCATCCCTGAGTTAGGATTTTATTCTCCTTTCCCCACATAATTACCTTTTTTCGCAAGATGTAGATATTCTGTGAACAAGGCTTCTTTGACTGCTTCCAATGACGTTCATTTTTTAAAGTGACAGGGCATAAAAGTAGAAAACATGACCTTCCAGCCTGAGATTTACTAGTTATTTTCTGGTAAGAATATTTTTTTAAGGATTATGTAGTGTCAAATTGCTGATTCAAATGGTATTGAAGTACTCCCTTTAGCATAGGGAGTATTTTCTTGTTCATGTAAAGTGTGAACCCTCTGTGATCTTGGCTTCTGAGTGGTTAGAAAGTGCCCTCAGGAAGATGGAGATGAAAGTTCAGATACAGGCAGACAAAGGAGGGAATCAGATTTCTTGAGCAAGGGCTCTTAACACTCAACTAAGAGGTAAAAGAAAATAATTATGCTTCCTCTGATCACCCTAATTTCTGGAATATGGTAGAACTTAGGTTCCTAACTAGTAAACGCCATGTTACTTCTGGATTTAAACAGAGGCCAGAGCCTAGGCACTTGGGAAACTGCGTCCACTAAGACGTATGAGTACAGGATTATAAGCAGCAGACTGAACTGGGATTTTGATGTTCTGCATTTTGGATCACAGTAGTCATGCATGCAGTTAGTAAGGATTTAAGCCTCTAATTCCTCTTGTGACCTGGCCTTCCCATTCCACATCAAGGAATTGTGGTTTGGCCTCATGAAGCACAGATCCTCGATGGTCTGTCTAGTGTGGCATCAAAGACCGTATCCCTGAGGTGATAATGTTAATGAAGAAACGTGTAAGGAGCAGCTCTTTTACTGATTTTGAATGCCATTAACCTGTCTCACAAGAGCCCCTGTCACCTCCAGGATGAGTCCTATAATTTTTCTAAAGGTTTGTGCAGTGTCCGTGTTCCATGTGACTGTCTGTAACTTGGAACACTTTTGCCGCCTTATATCCAGCAATGTCACCAAGGCTATAGAAAGAGGAAGAACTGCAGCCCTCACAAATACTGAAGACAGTTTGCTACAGAGGCTGCAATAGTCAGAGCAGTTATGTGATAAAGAAGTGACGTTGTCTCCTTTTGTTTTTAAGCGCGACCTGGAGCTTGTGCAGTAGCGTTATTCTCCAGATGGCTTTCCACAGCATCGTCTTCCGTAACACACCAGTGAGCCACGAGACTGAAACAGAAATTCCAGCATGGGGAGAGTGTGAGTCATGAGATGGTGAGTGAAAGAAACAGCAGGATAAAAATAACAGAGCACAGTATGATGCAGAATATTAATCTCTTACCCTGTGTTATCCTAGCTTGTATTACATATACTACTATGTTATACCGTAGATGCTCTGCTGCATGAAACAGATCTCTCCATGCTACTCTGAAAGGTTATGGCTCATGATGTCAGATTGCAGGGACTTCTAATACTTGTGCATTTGAGTTGGCTGAAAATTCTTAATCAAAAAGTTCCCGCAACAGAAAATATATAACCAAATCGAAATGCCACTTCTGCAACGTTCATACTTTTTGTATTTTGCGTGCCAACATCAAATTCAGTTAATTTATCATCACTTGAATAAATGTGTTTATTAAAAAATTAAAATAATGTCTCTTTTAAAGTCCCTCTCTTTTTCCAACCTTTCTTTTTTTCTTCTTCTTCCTTCAGGAGGAGAAAAGAAAGAAGAAAAGTATAAAAACACTGTGAAAAACTGACGTAAAATTCAACTTTGACTCCAGCTAACATGGATCAGTAGGAAAAAAAGTAGAAAAAGTAGCATCAATAAAACCAGAAGAAAAGCCAGGTATTTTATTTTTGAAATGTGAATTCTTATTTTTCTACTCAAATCTGCCATTCTGTCCTGGCTGAGGCTCATTCTGAGCTCACTCACAACAAAAGCAGGAGCCCTTCTAGGGAGCGACTGTTTTCAGCTCAGCCAGTTTGAAGTGTGCGAGTGCAACATCTAACCCGGTCACCTTGACCTCTCCTGTAATCACTGGAGTAAGACAGTGATCTTCAGAGAGCTATCTGGAGCTTAGGAAGTCTAATGCCATGTTATTTTTCAATTCAGTCAGGAATCTGGGCATCACAAAGACAGCAGGAGCTTTTCCGTTAACTTCAAAGGGTGCCAGCTCTGGCACGGAGTCTTCACTGCAGATTAACACATGGACAGCTCTTTTGATAGAAACTGTGTCTTTGTTTTTTGGGAGTGGGGAGAAATTTTTATTTTATTTCACACAGATTCAGTTCAAAAATCTTTCAAAAGTATTTCACTTTGCTTTCTTTTCATGTAAGTCACCTCCAGGCTTTGTCAGGACTGTGGAAAACTTTGCCAAAACTGGGGAACGTACAGACGAATGCCAGGGCAACCTTCTCTGGCGAGCAGCGCGGTGGCCGTGTGGTCCCCGTGCTGCCGCACTCGGAATGTGAATGACCGGCTTTGTGGGACTCTCCCTCCTCTTTGCACATTCAGGGCTGCCTGGGGAAGCGAAGCATTTGCACACACACTGAAAAAAGCCGCCGTTTAATCATGATTGATTTAAAGTCACTTGATTTAAGGCAAGTGTGTGTGTAAAGTAGTATGGTTCAGATATGCGGTTATGGTCAGAGTATTCTGTGCTCCCTTTCACACCCTGTTGAAACCAATTTCTTTGATCCCACCGAGTAGAAACTACTTGAAAAATCCCCTTTTTTTTCTTCTTTTTTTTTTTTAATTTTTTCTTACATAGGCTGCCTGGGAAGCTACCTGGGAATGTCTTTTCTATTTTTTAAATACTGTTCTTAAGCAATCTTCTCTTATTTTTTACATTTATATTCCCATCTATTTAAATTATTCTTGTATATCAAGTCTTTTTATTTTCCAATATGTAAAGAAAAAAACACTTATTTTTGAAGTTATACAAAAATGGAAGTCATTGTAATCATGATTTGACATCCTTGGAACCTATTTTATTTACTATTTAATAGTCACTGTTTTTATTAGGACATGGTTTGAACGTAATTTTAAGTTCCAATAAAGTTCCAGGGCTAATCTCCTGGGACAGGATATTTATGGTCCATATTTTCAGACAGTGAGATTGAGAGTAGAAAAAGGCTTAAGTATTTAGGCCTCGGTTCAACTCTGAAGTCAGGGGGAATCTGTCCCTTGCAAACAGTCATTTGACCAGCTGCAGGAGTCAGTTGCATTTTCAAATGCCCAGTTTGAAGGGTTCGTTGCATTCAGCGTACTGGTTGGAAGCAGAAACGTAAACCTTGGATTGTGTATATTACTGCAGGGGAACTGACCTATTTTTCTGAAGAGAAAAAAGCCTACTGTAAAAATCTAGTTTGCAAGAACTGGAAACTATACTGTTTTTCTCTAGGATGTTTGGTTATGCAAACAAATTGATGAAGAAGCCATTTCCAGCAGGAAAACCACTGATGGTGCTTGGTGTCACTTAATTAACATTAACGCCCTTGAAAGCACAGTGAAACAATGGTGCATCTTTCACTTGGTTCTAAGCCATAATTCTGTATCCAGTGTGGAGCCTGAGGATTTGCTCTTGATATTTGCTATAGCTTTGCTTTCCTCCTGCAGATACTGACCATTAGGAAGACACTGCTGCAGAGACTGAAACCAAACTCGTTTATTCCTTGTTCTCAAGTCATCCTGGGTCAGAAGTCACTGAAAACTTTTCTCCTGGATAAATAACTGTGATGTGCCCATCAAGCATATACTCTCAGTGAGTTGGATTTCTTCATGCAAAATGTTGAAAATCTGTTCTGCTTGGAGGTTTCTCTCATAGAGGAATTGTTCAGCACCACAAAAGGTGTGTCCAGGGGTCCCAAAGAAGTTTAAATGCTTTGAACTCACTCCCAGGCACAGGAAGACTTTACTACTTGAGATTTTGTTTGGAAATAAATGAGTTCTTGTCATGGATTGGGCATCTTCTAGCATGGTTCTTACATATCAAAATTTCTCATCATTCTGGAAGAAGATTCAAGTATTTGTTGTTTTTCTTTTATTGACATTCATCTTTATTTATTTTGTATTCTTGAGATGTGTTGCATCTCTGGAGTTTGTATTTCTACTTTTAGAGTAAAAATGCTGTACATACACGTCTAGAATGGATCTGAAGATTAGTCTAATTTTAAATGTGGCTTTGACTTGAACATTTTTCTGTTTATGTTTATATTGCTATTTCAGAAATGTGCATTATCTGTATTCTTTATGCCTTTTTCCCATCTATAACTCAATAAAATTATGTCTCCATTCTGCAGAACCATGTCACATGTGCATAATAGTGATAACAGTTTTTGAATAATAATGACTGATAATTGTAAACGGGTTAATCTATATCTATATTTATATCTATCTTGAATCTGTATCTGTCTGCCACAGCCTGAAATTCTTCTGATGTAGGATTTGAGATGGTGAAAAAATTACCAGTGAGTGGTAAGCTCAGCTCAGGAATAATTATTCATAAGGCTATTTGTACTTGAAAAGTAGATTTTTTCTGTTTCCTGTAGGTGTATGTTCTTTATTTCAGTTCTCACTGTGGCTGTTTAGAACTGGTATTAGCCATGTGAGCCAGTGGAGTGTCACCCATTTCATCAGGCTGCTCATGTCTTTTATGTCCCTACAGCTCAGGGATAAATAATGACTGCAGTACATCCTTCGTCACAGAATATGCAAGTTTCTAAGGAGTGCTAGCTTAACGTTTCAGAGCTTTCAGCCATTGTATGACTAAGAAGGAGTACAGCCCAGGAGATCTGCCGCTGGCCTGGAACAGCAAAGGCTTGGGTTGTGTTGAATGGCTTAGCATGAGTTTCCTTTGTGAGAGGAGGTATATTAGATGCGTTCCAAGCATGTGGCTCTCGTTGGAAGTTAAAAAATACTCATCTGAGTACATTACCTAAAATTTCTGTGAGAATCCACATCCTGCTGACTTGTTCCTGAACCCTACGTCTGAGGCAGAGCACAGACAAAGCCAACGTCTTCTGATGAACGGCTGTTTGGTGAGTGAGCCTAGAGAGAACCAAAGAGCAGATCCAAAGGATGGAGGTTGTTTTGCTCCACCATTTGAAGTTAATGCAAAAGAGAAGGCTCTGAGAAATTTGTGTGAGGACAGTACTTTCTTGTGGTACTTTTTGAACTGAATGCTGTAGGACCTGGCTCTGCCTTTTCAGAGTCTTTAAGGCATATTCTCCACTGGCATGAGCTAGCCTAATTTGTTTGACATTAGTGGAGCTCTTCTGGATAATAGTCACTGAAAACCTGAGAGCTTAGCTGCATTGAAATGCAACTTGTTTATATGAAGCACAATCTTTTTGGAGGACATTTTTTTTATCCTCTCTAGTAAGGAAAAGAAAAGAGTAACTTGACCTGGAGAGTCTGTGGGCTGATGCAAGCCTTAGGTCTTTGACTGATGGACCTGCACACCTGTCACGTGGATGTTCAAGTTCTGTACAACTCCCTTGGTATTCTGTGCTTCACTTTTGTAGTGGGTAGATCTAGTGACAGTTAATTCTGTGCTGACATGAACAGACTGCACACATGCACGAGTGGATGCGGGATTGAGGCTTCAATGAGTACATTTTGGAGTGTCTGGAAATAGGCTTTGAGCTTAGAGTGAACTTAAACTTCTGTGGGCTATGAGCACTCATAGATATTAAAATGCCTCAGAGCAAGGACATGTAACCATCCAATGTCTCTTCTGCCTTGTGGAGATTCAGCTTTTCTTGGCGTATTTGTTAGAAGATGTTCACTGCCAGGAGAAACAATAGTAGCTTATTACTGCTGTCTCCAAAGTTTAGGGAAGTCAATGGGAAATTTTTTTTATCAGCTTCAATGTGTTGTGGACAAATCCTTGCTCCATCAAATACAATTATTTACAAAGCATTCGGAGTGGTAAAGACATTCCTCATCCTTATCCATTTAATGCTGTATGCCAAGCCTATGTTCAGGATTTTAAATTGTATAAATTGAAAAGTGCTCCATTTAAACAGAATGAAGTCTGAACCAATTCTGTCTATTCTGTCTGCTACTCTGTAGGATGTTTGCCAGAGGGAAAGGGCAATAGGACCTCCAGTGAGATGTCTGGGGACTGTGAGAGATGACAGTAGTCATGATGACAGGTGACTAGTCTGACTCTATAGACTTACCTACACCAAGACATATCTTCCTCACTGCACTGTTGACTGCAGTCATATTTTATCCTGTACCCAGAAATGACAGCTTCTGACTCCTGTTACATCTTGGAGGTATAGTATACACATCTAGAGATCTCCAATCAGTAACAAGATATATTCATGTGAACAAAGAGCTGGGGCTGGCTTATAATTAGGGTTACTAGTTACAGGACATCTTCTTCCATTTATGTGAACTACTGCTGCTATTTTGCCAAAAGCATGTTTGTTAATTTCTTTCTAATTTCTCCTTGTCATTATTAGAGGATAAAAAGCATATTTTGACCTCCTGGAGAAAATTGTTTGTTTTCACAAATTGCTTTTATTAGGTATGGCAAATGGCCTTTCTCTTTATTACCTTTCTTGCTTCATTCTTCTGATAAACCCTGCCAGGACAGTCACGGCTTACAGTGTCCGCTGTCCTCTGTTCTTGCAATCCAAAGATAATGCTTCTTTTTATAATTCAGTTGCTACTGTAACTTTTGCAGAATTCTGACAAATGCATGGAATTGCAACATAAGCGTAGTTAAAAAAACTCAGGACTTTGTGTCTGCTTCTTGCTATGGTAAAGCGAGCAGAGCACAGCCTGGATAGAAATCTTCAAAAAGAAACAGTTATCATAGAGTGCAGCCCTCATTTCAGGAAGTCCCCTAAAATTGATTGACTGGGGCCAGGATATGTTCTAACATTCCTCCTTAAGTATCTGCCATATGATGACTAGATTTTGTTTGGCTCTAGTACTGAATTTCTTGTTAAAGGAAGAAACTGGTAAGGGGGTTCAAGCAAAGGATAACGACAAAATGATAATTGAAGAATTATAATCTTAGCTATGTGAGATGTTCTAGTAGGAGCTGTACATCTAGATGGATAAATATTTCCATGGTAGACTTGAAAGCCTGCGATGTTGCGTGCCAGGATCAAAGCACATAGGTACCTGAACTGGGTTTACTCATTCTTTGAGAATCAGGAGGTTCTGAGGATGATTTCCACTTTGGGCTGGGATGAAAAGCTAAAACAGCAAATATATTCACGGTTTAAAAAGCTTGTATTTCAGACTAGGCTAATCAAATCACTTTGATTCTATTTATCAACTTTTAATTTACAATAAAAAATCAATTTGGATGAAACTATCTTGAAGTTGAAAAAGGGAGGTTGCTTAGAAATTGACCTTGTCCCTAACCAGCTCCTAGCCCCTGTGCTTAGGCATTGTGCCTATAATTGCAGGAAAAATGTCCAAGGTAGGCAGGAAACACAACAGAAAAGTCTCCTAATAAGAAGAAAGATGATAGACGGAAATCCACAGAGCTGAATGTGGTGCAAAGACCTGGCTGCGATGTTTAGTCATTGGATTTAGATCCACAGACTTGTGAGCATGTTTGCAGCACAGAAACCTTGCAGAGCACGTGCCCGCAATATGCCCAGGTGTATCAGCTGCCAACACTCTGCTGAACTCTGCTAAGTTCATTCATTATCATTGCTGGGTTTTTAGGAGGCAAGATGAGCAAAATCAACATCAGTCTCCAACAGATGGGACTAGAGCAGGGCAGCTGCAGGCATACGGTGCGCTACATAAGGCATGCAAGTGCACGTGGAATCCTCTGCCCCCAGAGCTCTGGCATTTCCGTTACGCAGGCAGTAGGAAAATGCAATTATCTGAATTAACTGTCACTCCACAAATCCCTTTACTTTGCACTGCCCAGTTGGAAAAATAGGCAGGACATGGGGAACACTCGGTACAGAGGTGCAGTTTGTCACGTGGCAGCAAGGGCAGCGGTGAAAGAGCATATTACTGCCTACGCGAGACGAGCAAGGGCGTTCTTGTGAGCCTCCTGCCTTTTCATTTTTGTTCTTGGTATGTCATTTTGCTTTTTTACCTTTGGGGCTGAAAAGCTGGTAAATAAGATGACAGCACAGGCATGCAGAAAATAAAATACAGCGGAAACATGTGTAAACAAAATTACTAGGGCAAAACAGTGCCTCTCAGCACATTAGCTGCACTGTGGGGGACGTACAGCTGGGCAGGCCTTGAGGCGTTTTCGCCTGGGCACAGCAGATGCGGGCAGAAAATACTGATGCAGCGCTCTTGAGAGAGCTGCTCTCATCCCTGCTCATGGAGAGTAGACAAATGGAGGGTGGGAAAGAAGCATAAGGAGTTTGATTTATTTGGGTTTTTTTTATTATTCTTTCCCCCCGCCTCAACCCCCTTGAAACCATGCCGGATTTTCGCAGCTTTAAAAGGATCTCGGCTATCATTTCGCTGTCTCTTGCGCATGTACCCACATTAGCTCTGCAGGCCACAAAGTAGGACATCAGGAGTCACCTTAGGATGAGAAATCCGGTAATGACCAAACATGTTTTGTTCATGATAGGGAGTGGATACTTTTGGGTGTGTTGTTCGTTGTTGATTTAAAGTGCTTGAGGTTGTTAATACAGCCCCCATCTGCCCAGTCGGGTAACCTGTCCTCAGTATGGTCTGAAGTGTCACGAACTCCTGTCTTTGAGAGCTCCACACGAGGAAGGGGCCACAGGAGAATAAAACTAGCTTGTGTTTAAAAAAAACCAAAGCCACATCACTGCAAACACTCCATCTTTCTGCTTGCTGGCAGAATCTCTGCTCCCTCCCACGCAGCCGCAGCTGGAGAGCCTTCACTTGCAGCAGAAGCTGCTCTGCTTGTGCCAGTCTCTTTCCACTCACTGCTTCCTCTCCCTTCCTCCCTCATAGGTAGCAGCCGCTGCAGCCACGGCAGCCCTCATTTTTAGCTCCAGAGGGGTGCCCTGCTTAAGTAATTTGCAGAAGACAAAGGAGGAAAACATTTATTTGGTGCTAGATGGGGTCAGGGTGACCTTGGTAGCTGCAGAGATGAACAGGTCCAGTTCCACAGTGAGCATCCTGCTTCACTCTGAGTTTGGAGTAAGAGCTTTTGCCCAGGCCCTCAACCTGTCTAACCCAGAAAGTCAAGGCAGAGGAGCTCTTTGCTTATATGCTTCTGGGTTTAAAAATGCATGTCAGGCTATAGTTGAACCTGGTGTTTTGAGTCAAGCTGAGTTAATGGGCTGTGAGTATGATGGCCACGTGGGAGCTTTTTAGCATGTGAGTGGCAAAATCTGGTCTACTTTGGCAGCAGAAGGATCAGCGCAGAGGGGTCCTTTAGTGAGAATGACCCCTTATTCCCTGCTGTGTCAATGAGGGGAAGGACAGGATGAGTATCTTGTTGTACCATGCTGACTCCTGGCTGAGTCAATGGCCCTTAGGTTTTATCCATAGTGAGTAAAGCTTAAAGTAGCTTTTGGGAAGAAAAGGAGCTAGAAGGCAGGAATTCATTTTCCTCTAGTAACCCTGGGGTCTGCCTCATTCCCCCTCCCATCAGTGAAATGCATGCTAGTGTGGAAATTAGAAACAGATGTGTGCTCTGCTAATTAATGAAGAGTGAGCTCATCCCTTCTTGATTGGGAAACACAGTGGAGGGCTTGCTTTTGTGCCATAGGCAAGTCTCCAGTCTGAACCATGACTCTGAAGCTCCAGTAAGGCTGCTAGAGAAGAAGTATTAAGAAGTGAGAAATCAGCTGAGCAGCCTTTGGGAACTGAAGGGATGCCAGCAGCTTCAGTGCTATTTATACGTAGGTAATATCTATTTTATAAATGGATCACAGCTATCATTCCTCAGCTGCATAGAGGTTACAGGCCTCTGGGAAGGATAATGAGTAATTGGGGTTAATTTAAGCAAGATCACTCACTGAAAGAAGAAATGTAAATGCCATTTTGAGAAGTGCATGCTCCTAAAGTGTAAGAAAGATGGAAAGATGACCAATTGCCAGGTATCTCTTATTTACTCTCCTGTGAACTCATCAAAGTACTTAGAAACCTGTTTTTCTTCACATATTTTTGTGATTCAGCTTTTTGTAGATCTGGAGGTTATAATGACTTATTCACATGGGTTGTCAGGTATCTGCAGTAGCAGGGTTATTGTAGCCATTTTGAAAGAGCTTTAAGGTTTTAGAAGTTGACCGAGTATGAGTAACAGAAAAATACCCATCTGACTTAGGTGGGCAGGGCATATCATGGCTACTGAGTTACAAATAGAAGCTCCCTCAAGCTTTACAGTCATCTGCAAGAGTCTGGAGCTGAGATATCCATCTAAACAACTCATCAGAGAGCCACAAACAAGACTGTGGGGAAAAAAAAAATTCCCATCTGTCAGTGGAGAATTCTCGCACAACAGCCTGATTATGCTGTTTGCTAGAATTCATTACCCGAATATCCCGTGAGTTTCTTTCAACTCTTTCTCTCATTTTCTCTTCACAGCCCAGGCTGAAATGCAAATAGCATGTAAGAGCAAACCTCTTCCTGTCTGATTAGAGTTGCCTTTTTTCAGCTGTGCATTATGAGAAAGGTAAGCCAGAGAACAAAACTCACCCATCAGAGCCCTCGCAATGCCATTCTCCATCCTACGTTGTGCATACCTGGGCCCCCCGGCACCGCCTGGCTGTGCAGGTGGAGAATTCCCAGGCTCAGCACCCGCACCCAGGGGAGCCTGTGGGTTGCTTCAGCTTTGCTTGATTTTTCCATGCCCTTCGTGTTTCATCAGTGTGACCAAAAAAAGCAGTCTGCTCCCTGCATGTATTTGCTATGCGCACGTAGAAAAGAATAAAGATCTTCAAATGCTGAGGGATATATTTTTCTCCTTAGCTTTTTCCAGCCTGCTTTGCCAAACTGGCACCCCCAGATCAGCCTCCTATGGAAATGTCCACAAAAAAAGCCTGTACTGAAAACTTTCAAAATACAAATAACAATAAATATAATGAGTCTGACAGTTCATAGCTGACCAAACTTTTGTTCACTTAAATTGAGGTTTTGTTAGGTAAGGTTTGGCATCTTGGAAGAGAGAACTCTTAATAGCAATATAATTTTAACATTTATGTTTGGGTTTTTTGAAGTCTGTTTAAAGCATTTTAATGCACCAGGATGCGATTCGCAACACCTATATAGGAGGCAGCTTTTATCACTTACTGTTGATCATCTAACAGATTTTCTGAGTGCAATATGAACAAGAGCTGATGGGAAAAAGAAAGGGGCAGACCTGGCTTCCCTGACTCTGTCTATATGAATTGCTGGTAAAACAAAATATCTTGCCTTCCACCGAGATGAACACTTACCCTATGATAGTGGTGCATGTCTTGAAGAACTCCGTGGTGAGCATTGCCATTCTCTGTATTTGCACTGGTGCAAATAAGACTAGAAATTCCTCCTCACAACTTTATTCATAATATAAGGAGATTCCAAGAATAAAATCTAGCTAATTATCTCCTGACCCAGCCTCCGAAAAAATGAAGCTCAAACCTCAAAGGGTCTTTACACTTGTGTCTGTCTAGTTTAGAAATTGATCATTTTTATTATGGTTCACATAATGTTCAGGGTAGGCACAAGGGAAAAGCATTTGAAAGTCATCCTTTTGAGAGCTATAGTCTAAGTAAAAGTAGAAACACATGAAAGCGTGTGGATGGGATATGGAATAATAATAGATTCTTTTGCAAGGAAGTTGGGGTGGCTGATAAGCAGGTTAAAATGAGATAAGAGTATTCTCTTGTTCTCCCCTTGGACACAAAGACATAGCAAGTCTATTCTGAAGAAGGTGCTTTGATTAAATTGAAGCTGTTTTCAGGCTACGTAACGCTTCCTTTTCTCTGTGTAGAAGTGAGCACCAAAGATGGCACGCTCCATCTGAGCAAATAAATGCATCAAATTCATAAAGGAATAGGTTAGTCCAAAGGCTGCTGACAGTGTTATAAAGTAAGTATGAAAGACTTGGAGAAAGACGGCTTGCAGTAGGTGGTACCGTGGGGAAGAAAGTAATAGGGAATAATGTAAGGGGAAAAAAAGTAATTGAAGCCTCATAAATTCAGTGCAATGAACTGCACTGTTTTCTGGGTGTCTCCCAGAGAGTAGTCAAGTACCCAACCTGTGAATTTTAAAAACAGGCAAATGATTTTTAATACTGCAGTTCACAGATGATGTTATAAGGCCAATGATATCCCTTCTCTCAGCTTGTTAACATAAAAGTAGTGTGGGCTTGTGGGTGCCTTGAAAGCCAGCAATCAGACTTTTGACTCAGCCTTACCTTTTACTGTATTGATACCAACATTGTAAAACAGTTCTTATTACGTGTATGTGTAAGTATCATAGAATCATAGACTTGTTGGTTGGAAAGGTCCTCTGGAGGTCTGGAGTTCAGCTGCAAAGCAGGACTCCTGTCAATGCTAGATTAGATCAGCTGCAGGTGTCTCCACCCAAGTGTTGAAAACCTCCAAGAGTGGAGTTTCAATCACTTTGCTGGGTCACCTGCTCGAGGGCTGCACTACATCTTGGTGAAACACTTCTTGATGACTGGCTTGAACCTCCCAAGATCTAAGTAGATATGGGGTGAAGTGAACATCACACTGGATTTCTTTCACTTTAAACTTTGTTCAGTCCTATGGCTTAAGGCTGCTATTTTAAACCCTCTGGAAGTTCACAGTTTTCCATAGCATCAGTCTATTTCAAAATAATCAGTCTATTTCAAACTGATTTCCCACCATGCTGCCATAGTAATTACCTTTGTTGTGAGATGGTCTGAATCAGACACCATTAAGGTCTCTCTGCTTTGTGCTGAAAATGTGGCTCCGCTAGTCACGGAACAATGCATGCAAGAGAAGTGGAAAGTGGGAAAATTTGCGCCAACTAGTATTCCAAAGCCAATCTCCTCAACACAACTTCTGGAAAAAAAGCCTGGTGTTGAAAGTCATCTCGGGCTTTGTGCTCAGGAGGGAAAATGTTTGCTACAAAGGACTTTCCATGCACAAAGCAATCACAGAAGTGCTCATCCGTTAGCCTGCATTTTTTGAGTGAAACCATCTGTTACCTATTTCAAACATGCTAGTTTGTGTCAACGAACAAACGCTCAGAAGCAGAGCTGTGGCATGGGTGTCAGTACATATTTAAGTGCGCATCAGCTACCTAGTGCACGCTGTCTTGTAATCCTACATCTCCAATTGTAGCTGCCTGGCTTTTAAAACAAGGCGGCCAACAAGAGCTGACACAGAGTTGCGTACACAGTGCTGAGATTTATCGCAGCAGGCTGTGTTAGGAGAAAAGTTGCAGCTAATGAACTGATCTCAGTGAATTAAAGGGCTGATGCAGACACAGTGTTATCTTTCTTTCACAGAGTGGACTGATTTCATTAGCCTTTTCCTTTCAGTAAAATGCCTGAGTACAAATGATACTAGTATCTCTGAACTGGAGTCTGCTGGTAATATCTCAAGTGAAAAAGCAATAGGATGTACAGGAAGATTCCATAAGACTATTGTCTCAAGTAGCCATGCTATTGAGAGCAGTTTTCATGATATTTCCTCAAAGAAATTGCAAAAAGCAGCTTCACTCAAGGGCCACATTTCCAATGTAACCACTTTTTAAAAAAGTCTAGAAATAGTGTAAAGGCTTCAGCTCCATTCCAACATAGATTTCTGATCATGAGGCACACCGCAGTGTGAGTGACTTCAAACACAGATTGTTTCAGAAAGGCTTTTGGCTTTTTCCTGATGTGGATTGATTCAGAATAGTTATTTCTAGACAGTCACTTTTTGTATCACTTGGGAAATTCTTACTTCTCATAGTTTGATTTCTTTCCCCTTATGTTTTGTCCCAAAGTTAGAACAGAAGTAAAAATTCTTAATGAAAGGAATTGAAAATTTTGAAAGCTCAGACTGAAATATTTTATAAGCTAGCAATTTTTTTCATAACTGAGATGAGACACAGTGCCATGAACAGAATATGTATGAAATTATGGTTACACTTAAATAATCTTATTTGTATTAAGTGTCATAGAAATCAGATAAGAAGGTGAAACAAAACTTTACTGTTACGTTGGATGAAACTAGCTCCTTTTCTGCTCAAAATTGGATGAGACATCTCCCATTTGCCAGGAAATTAAAGACTGAGAAAACTACAGTGATGGTCAAGACAGAAACTGAGAGTAAATAAAGTCTGCATTTTTCCTGCCGTGGAAGATTATCTGGTCTGATGTATGTGGTCAGCTTTCTATGGCTCACAACCAGGATCCCTGTCAGCCTGTTTGTAAGCTTTCCTCTGTCCTTGTAGTCTGAAAGCACCTCCATCAATTCGTTGGAAACCATAGAGAAACAGGTCCTGCACTGTCTCTGGACTGTTCTTTATTTACACATTGTGTTTCACACTTGGACATTTAAGAAAATAATTTTTATATCTATTGCTGTGAAACCTAGATTGAATGATTGTAGTTCTGTACTAATGTTTGGTGATCAGGGTGGCCCAACAATAATTATTTTTCCATAGATTAAATTTAGATTGTTCTCCACTTATCTGACGGATGCAAATATGAAATGAGTGTGAAAGACTACAAAGCTGCACTCAATCTGTGTAAGTGTGAATAAATGCACAAAGTCAGGACCAGTGGAAAAACTTTCTCCTTCTCTTTGTTTGTCACACTTAGAGAAGTTTAAGTGCTGGTCTTCAGATAAGTTAGTCGAGTTCATATCAGGTGAGTGGGAGAAGATTCTAGGCCAAAGAGGCTGAACTGATCACAACATGAAGAAAACTTGACCTGACAAAACCAAAATCTGCCCTTGCATTAGCTGCAGGATCAGTGACCTCAGTGGCCCTTTCCCCTTTCTCTCCAGTGATTTGCTTCATGCACCATGAAATGTGCATTAGTTTGACAGCCAGCAGAGCACTGAAAGATGGGAAACAACTATTACAAATGTGAACTTCTTGACTCACTGAGCTGGATCTGGCAAAGTAGATGTGTTTTATTGTGTATGTTGTTCTTTAAACTTGAAAATCATGAAATGACTTTAAGAAGACTCTGTGACAAAAAGAGATCTGTTTAGATCCCTAATCAGCCCTCTGTTTTCTGATTTCTTTCCTTTCTCTCTTGTCCGCTGTCCTTTGCTCACAGAACACTTCTAACCAGAAGTCAGATGCTTGGAACAGCTCAAAGCGTTTGGTGCTTGCAGTAGAAACTTTGCTTCTGATCACTTGCAGTCAGTGATGTTTGCTCCTCGTCTTCCTTGAAGATAAAAGATTTTTCTAAAAGCAGCTGCCTGGCTAGGAACAGAATGTGGAGAGCTGAAATTCTGTGGATTAAATTGGATTTTCCCATGCAAGCGCACGTATACAGCGAGATGCATGCCATTCTGTTTACTCCTCTATAGAGTCCAGTGAAGACAGCTTTAAAAGCTCGCAGATAGCTCACATACCCGGAGAAGTTACTTCTCAGTGATGAATCCATACTAAATTTATCTCAATTCCAGAGCAGCAGTTTATAGTGCTATAGTTTATAGCAGTTTATATTTTAAAAAAGAACCTTCTTTCCTTGCCTTCTGAGTCTTAAGTTTCACTTGGGAAACTTCTCTCAACAGCTTTGTTTTTTTTTCTCTTTCAAGTTAAAATCACGAGCTGCTGAAAGGTCCCAATTTAAATTCTGTGGGACAGCAGGGCCCCCCAGATGGTCTCTCCAGAAATGACTCTTGGCAAAGGCCACACATCTGCTCTCTTATTCGATTTTCTCTGTAAGGGTGAAATTCCCACCACAGTACAGCCATGGGCAGGAGAGGGGAAGGTACTGTATAGTCCTGGAAGACAAATAATCAAAACATTAATAAGCTTAACCTCAAAGTGGTAGGAGGGAATACAGAACTTAATGGGTACATGAGGCAGACAGGTAGGGGTACAAGTTGGAGGATACAATGACAAAGACAGACAAAAAGAAGAGTGTGGGGATATTTCTACTCTGTGAAAGAGTCCATGTAGTCAGTGGATGCCACTGAAAGGAAATCTGTCCGGGTACAGAATATGAAAAATAATTAGGAAGAGGCCCCATAGTCAGATAACATCATTACAGGAAATCTGCTCTGGAATGACTGCTCTGAAGCATTTTCATTCCCCAGTGTAAGATACATGGAGGACTTGCAATCATAGAGGTTTCTCATCATTCTCAGACTGTCAAGCTGAGTATAGAGAAAGGAACCTGCAATCAGACTAAGCATGCCACTGGGCTGATATCTTACTCTTTTAGAGTGCTTTTTTGTTATTTTAAATAGTTGTCAAATGTATTTTGTAAAATGGGTACCCAGTAGTAATAGCTGGAATTCAAAATGGCTTTTCTTATTTTCCTCTAATTTCTCCTCTGAGACTTGAGCCTGGAATCGGATCACTGTAAGTGGACCTTTTTGGCCCATGCACGCTCACATTGTTCCCTCTTTGTCCAAGTCCACTGACTTTGATGGATCTTGAAGCAGGTGTTAAGAATATATCAGGTATAGGTTAAAGGTATTCATTTTCAGATATGTGATGTTTCAATGTGTAGAGTGGTTTTGGTGGTTCTACGATGCTAGCAAACTTGGTTTTAAGAATAGATTTGAAAATAAATGGTTTATTAAAGAAGTATTGTCAATAGCTTCTCCCTGAAAACAAAACAAGGGGATTCTTTCATTTCTTCTGATGACTCTAAGAGGAACCTGTGGGTGTTAGAGATGTGTGTGGTTTTCATACAGATGTCCGTTCTGGTAGGTATTTCTGTCCAACTCGTGTCTGAGCTGAGTGGTAGTTCTTGAACATCATGGCAGGACACATGCATATATAGTGTAAGTGCCAACATGCTATCCAGTATGCATGTGTAAGAAACATGGGCTTCATGATGTCAATAGGTACATGGTTAAAGATCACCAGCTGTAGTACATGTTTTGGTCTATATGACATTGCAGAACAAACAAAAGTTATGTATAAAGCTGATGTAACAAGTGCAGTGGAAATGAAACAATCCTGTTCCCAGCTCTGTAGTGACAGAACCTATTGCTTTGTTGCAGTCCTTAATAGTGAACTTTGATTAAAAGGAGGAGAGCAGAATTTTAGATATGTGTACAAGCCCCTCTTTCTTTGGAGAACCACTCCATCCCTGAGATATGCAGCGGAGTAAGCTAGGGTGAAAGTCATGAGTCAGCTTAAACAGGAGAAGCAGAGACAGCAAAAGAGGTGCAAACAGTTTGGGGAGACTCATTGGAATTTGGCGTAACCTTTGCAGTTCTGCAAAGGAAGACCAAAAAAGTAGGATGTAATTCAGCAAGGAATTGTGGGTGGACTTGAACTCATATAGTTGCCAATTGTAATCTAAAGCAAGTTGGAAAATGAATGGTGAAAAAATATTTTTGTAAAAAATGACCAAATAGTTACACTGGGGTGCAAATTGAGCATGAATCTGCAAAATCATAATAAAATGGAAAATCTGAAGTTACCTTGGGATGTAGAAATAATCATGTTGAATGAAATAATCCTTCCTTTGTGCTGAGCATAAACATGATCTTGGCTGGCGCGCTCTGTCTTCAGGTCAAGGAAAACGAGCACAGATTGGAGGAAGTCGCCATGTGAGCAAGAATGAGGCTCAGCAAATATGCCTTCTGGGCAAGAATGAAAGAGCTAGATTTGCTTAGTTTGGAGAGGAGAAGTGTGAGGAGAGTTTTGATGTCAGGCAAAGAGGAGGATAATATTGTTTTGCGGCATTTTGGAAGTGGAATGAATGCTGGAAGATGTTTGTCGACAGAAGCAAGACCAGCAGAGGAACACCAACATGATTCGTGCTGTAGGGGGAGAGGAGGAGGGAGCTGGGTTTCTTCAGCTGGGAGAAGAAAAAGCTAGAGGGATATTATTGCTTATCTCCTGTTACCTATTGTGTGGTTACAGAGGGTCACATTCTTCTTGCTTGGAGATGCATAGTGATAGGCTAAGGGCCAAAAGACATAGTTTGCAGCAAAGAGAATAGCAACTACCTATGAAGAAAAGATGACTTATTATGAAACCCATCAAATGCTGGAAGAGTTTGTCCAAAGAAACTGGAAATTTCCAAAGTTCAACTGGAGAAAGCCCTTAGTAACCTGATCAAGCTTTCAAGTTAATTCTATTTTGAGTGGAAGGTTAGATTTTAGACTTGCAGAAGTCCCTTCCCACTTAAATATCTCTGATTTTACAGAAAGAAATTCAGATTAGAAATCAGATGTCCTTTCTAATGTTAAGAATAGGAAAACCCTGAAATAGGCTGTGTGGGAACAGTGAGGTATCTCAGCTGCCAGAGGTTTCCACGAACAGGGTAGATGAACATCTATCAAGAGTAATGTAGAGAGAATAGTTCCTAACTCAGAAAAATGGTCTAGATGATATCTTAGAGTCCCTTTCAACCCTATTGTCTCTGACTCTCTGAGAAAGGTAATAAGGATGCATTTATCCAAACCCTCATAGCTTTGGCTCTCTGGTTTATCTATTTGTCCCAGCTACAGAGAAGAATGGCAAAAATAGTTTCTGGACTGAAGTATTGAATGCCTGATACTGACACTGTGCATTTCATTGGATCTCCGATATGTGGGTTGAATCATAAATTTTCAGGCACTGGGCTCCTTTAAATCCTCAGCTGCAGAAATTAAGCTATGAAAGGGATGGCTCCAGCTTTTCCTTGCTTTTCTTTAAAAGACCTTCCTGCCTCTAGAGAACATGACGACCATATGAATGGAACAATCTAAGGACGCAGAATGCAAACCCTATAATTTCTTCTAGTTGAGGTTATCAGCAGTGTGAGAGTTGGGAACATCAAGACTCAAGAAGCAGGCTTGCTCTTGAGTTTCTATTGGGTCAATTAATTACCCTAACAATGCCAGTCCTCAGGAAAGGAAAGAACTTGTCATCTACAACCACATAATCGTAACACACAGTGTTAATGGTATGCACCAGAGGAACATTTGCTTCCAATAGGACTTTTCCACTGTTGCCTGTTTGTGCCTGAAAACCTAAGGTCACCCTGGTATTTCAGGAGGAAGACAAAACAAAATCCTTGTTGAAACTATATCAGAATGCTGCTGACTCTGTGGGAGAGGTTGTCTATTAAAGCCAGAAAAAAGATAAGATTGAAATCATGTGAGGATTGCCTAGACTTCTCCCCTACCTCTGCATGCTGTCCCATGTGCTGGAGGAATAAAGCAACACAACTGACTGACAATGCAACTTCGCTCACTCATTTTAAAAGGAAATAATGCCCTGTTAGATTCTTGCCTGCTTGCATTTAAATAATAAATACTTACAGTCTCAAGATCTTAAGGGCTGCAATCTTCTGTACAGAGGAAACCGTCTATAGTGATGAAAAGAAACAGATGTTCTCTCTGTTATGCACTAATCTTCCTGTACTTTCCAGAAAATTAAGGTTGGGGGGGTGGGTGAGTTCTTCTGCTGGAAGAGAAGATTCAACAAATATCACTTCCAGTAGTTTTATGAGAAATTATTTGTCTTTTCATGGGTCAGTAGCTTGCAGGCAGATTGCCTATTACTTTTCCAGAAAATTAATATTTTGTCTTAACAGTTCTCCATTATGCAACCTTTTTGTATCCATCTCCTCTTGTGCTGTTCCCATTTTTGTATGGGCTATATTGTGTCAAAACAATGTTTTTTCTGCTGCCAGATTATGTGCCAGTTCTACTGTGGTTCAGTGCCAAGTGTTCTTTATTTTAGGGTGAGGAAGGCAGATTCTCATCTGGGATTCATTCTTATTCTGCTTCTTTCGTGTATTTGAGATGAAAGACTTTTGGAAATAAATTGAGAAACTGTGTATCTGAAGAAATCAGGCAATTCTGTCCTAACTTGGGTCTAATATATGTCTTTATCATGTAATGTTGTATCTAATCATACACAATCACAATATCGCACTTCCAGTGGCCCTGCAGGGAGACCTTTCTGAGTGAGGCTTTCATCTGTTTCCTGAGTTTTTGTATGGGTTTAAAGTTTGGGCGTTGTGATGCGGGTTTTTTGTTTGGTTATTTGCTTGGCTGTTGGTTTGTTTTGGCGTTTTGACGTGTGGCTTCTTTAAAGAGCTGTCCTTAAGGTCCCCTCTGACATCCACTCAAAGTGTACTCAAGTTTGCACTGAGAAATAGAAAACTGGCGAGAAGTTAGGGAACCTCAGTGTTGCACTTGCCTTGTGAACAGCAAGGGATCTATGCTTGCTAAGGAAGCACCAAAGGAGGAATTCTACCTCCCAATTTTCTTTTTTTCTCTGTTCAAAATTAGTTATCAATGTAGGTAGAAAACACAGAACCTATGACAATGCATCTGAGAGGACACTTGGACCTTTCTCGGTCATGTATTTGTCCTCAGAATTCTTTAGGGTAAGGTGGCATAAGGTAATGCAGGTAGAGTTTCATGTTATTGTGCCATGGTAATGCATGGGAGATCAAGTGACAGCTCGGAGGCCAAAACTTACACAGAGATGTTTCAATTGTGGGGCACATTAGTTGTGACCTTTCTGCTTCTGAAAGGCTCTGCATATTGAGAGTTTTGACCAGCTATGTCATCATCAGGTTTAAATATATTTTGGGGTCGGAGGTCCACACGCTCTATGTCTTCTTGTAATACCTCAGTAGCAGCAAGGCTAACTCAGTTTGTACACTGATGCAGGTAGGCAAACTGAACTAAGACAGCAAGCAATCTGTCAGGTGCAGCAAGACAGCAGCAAAATAACTTACAGTGTGTGTTATCTAGTAAAAATGAATTGTTCCTACTTTGGAAAAGACCGTTTCTATACTTGGAGCTTGAAAAAGCTGGAGATAAAAATCTGAAAAGGGGAGGAAGTGACACATTTCCCTCAGCAGATTTAGAAACAGAAAGAAAAGTTACAAATACTTGAAAGCTGACATTACCTGCTTGTCTACCTAGTGGCCAGAAATATGAAAGCTACTTTGTGGAAAATCAGAGCAAACTTTCTGCTGTATTTTAGTATACTCTATTTTCTGACCACATTTCTGAGTTTTCACTACCTGTGCAGGAATAATGAGGGTCTGCAGGCTTCTATGGTCACAGGAGTTTGTTTCTGTTTCCTTACATCTTGTCTTAACATGACCATGTGAACTTCATGAAAGTTATGGTCATGATTTTAAAATGTTAAACAGAGAAATGCTTTCCATGTTTCCCTGCTCCTGATTTGAATACAGACAGGAGGAATTGGTTAGTACAGTGGTGTTGTAATGCTGCATCAGAAGCTGACCGCATTTCTTCAATATGTGATATGATGAGGCATTGCCATCGTGACCTTCAAAGCAAGGTTGCAACATGCAGATGGACATATCCTGACTTGTGAATTAGTGTTGTGATGGCAAAGCTACGTTTTAAGGGCCTTTGAAATTCAGTTGACTGAGACTTGCTTTTCTTAAAACCAGCTGTTGTGCCTCACTGTAGTCACCTTTGTTGCTGATTCTAATGAAAAGCATTTGCAATGATACATGATATAGTCTACAGACGTTTTGGAGAGGTGAAAGCCAAAGGCTGGTGTGGGGTTTCAGTTAAGAGATTTCATAAATTAACTTTAATGTGACCTGTAGTTCTTTGTCAAATAATAGGTTAGCAAATGAATTTGAATATGTATTATCTGAAAGATGAAAGCAAATGTTAGCATCTGAATGGGACCTGGGAACGTGACAGGTTTTTATTGAGCTCCAGTCTACTTATCATATCTGGTGAATAATTCATGTCCTGAAGGTGGCTATGGCAGAACGACTGCATAAGCAGACGTGAGACAAAACCAGAGACATTTACTTCATTCCATTCTCACCTTAAAGTGTGTGTTCAGATAAAAACAAGACTCTAAAACTATTTTCCTTAAGCATTCAGTAAGTCACATGAAGCAGCCTTCCACTGAAGGGAGAGGACCACATCACGATGTCAAAGATGACAGCTGGGTTTCAAGGCAAAAATTCTGGTGTTTGAAGTTAAGGGGGGTATGATTTCCTACATGGACAGCACTCCACTACACAGTGAGCTTCTCATGAGCCCACTCATAAGGGAGTGCCAGGAGATTTACTTCATGCATGTGACATTATCCCATAGTAGATAACAGACAGATGAGAACGGATACAATGTGGATGTGGGAATTGCACATTTAATTCAATATAATATTGATGTGTATAATTTTAATATGTAGTTTATGCAGTTGTTGACCTAAATTCTTGAATGCTAACACAGCAGAGTGAACTAACCATAACCTGATCAGAACAGGCCTGTGAAAGAACAGGATTGTCTTTAACTTGTGCTCATGGAACATGATGAAAAATGCTTCTACTAGGAACTAAGATGAGATCACAGAGTTTCTTTTTAGATCATGCATCGGGCAGGAGGAGCCAGCTGTCTGGTTCTGATCCAGGTTTGACCTCACTTTGAAAAGCTGTGGGGCTCAATGGCCATTCTCAGGTCTACTCAGCCTTTCAGCATGATGTGGTCTGTTGCAAATAACCTCCTGCTTTCTAGAGAGCACTTAATGGAGAATTATTGAATGATTTTCTTAACGAGATCAAGGAAAGAAAGTGCTGTTAAAATGCACAAATAATTGAATGCTTGAAAATAGCCAGAGAAATTGATGCCATGACTGAGACCATTTTTTTTTTTTTCAGAAAGTAAAATGTCAAATTAAACACAACTCTATAGATACATCAAAAAAATGGTTCTTGGTATAACGCCAACATCAATAATTATAAAGGGGAGACAGCAGGCTAAAAGGCATGGCTGGCAGCAGTTTAAAAATATTTGTCCTTGGTGGGACCAGAGACTGATTCAGTTTAAATTTAGATTCCAAAGAAAACTAACATCTCAAAGGGCATATCATAAAACTTACTGGTTAATTTGTTGCAAATCAGAACAAACAAGATACAATAGAACAAGCTTATATTGGCTTAAAATACTGTAATAATGCTGCAGTCAGATGAATGAGTCAATTCAGTTCACAGTGGGTGAGGATTTAGCCTAATAAATGACAAGAAGTGGGAAGTGAAAACAATAATATGAATTTATGAAGGCACATATTTGTTTAACAGGTATTCCTCCAAGCAGTGCCAAGTAAACCTCAAAGGCTCTGCATCCAGTGTCAGCCTTGATGATGAATAAACTCTGCTCTTTTCATCTGCTGGTGTTCTCAGGTGCAACCCCTGTAGAGCAGTTGAAAGGTCTTCAATTTTTTTCTGGTTGGGACTTATCAATGGCTACATAAACTATCGCTGGTGTCAAGGCATGACACTGGCATTTCCAGGGGAGCTTTTGAGGCTTTTGCTATGTGGGTAATCCTAACAATCCCTTCTGAATCAAAATGCTTTTAAACTCTATGGTGGCATTCTACAAAGTTACATTTGAGGATCAGTTTGTTCTTAACGGTGAGAGAAAGGCTTGCAGGGCATGGTTCTGCATGAGGAGAGATGGAGCATTGGGTAGTTTTCAGTTTATAATTGTTTGTGGGAATTTTCTACATAAGACTAGACTGTCCTGTTTTTGAGGAAGAGATCATGTTTTCAAATTTCTGTTTGTCAGTGTCTATGAGCATGTGGTATGTTCTAGACAGTTCCACAAGCTGAAGAAAATAAATTTAAATGGACAGATTCTGTCTCAGTTATGGCTTATCTCTTTATGATTTATCTCAGAAAGGAAGCAGGTCTTGAGTGTGGAGGGCAGACAAAAGGTCTCCAAGAAAATATTAGTGATTAAAGTCTATTGAGTGGAAGTCTGCTTGTAGTTTATCGAGTGGTCATACACTTGGACAGTGAAGGCAGAACCTATTGCCAGTGGGTGATCTAAACATTTTCGGGCAGATCCTAAGAGAAATTGATATGACTGAGGTTTGTGAAAGAAAAAAAACTTGTCAGCTCATTCACTGTTCTCCAACCTGTCATGCATGAGCCAGTGGCAGATCAGAGCACAAACATGGGCTGAGCTGCACTGAACACTCAGGAGTGGCACATGTGAGAAATACCTGGAGCAACCCAACTTGTGAAAATAAGCAAAAGAAAGTTTATTCTAACTGCCTGCTGCTCCTACTGCTGCGACCTGATCTGTTCATAATACAGAGGACACATTGCACAGGGAGGGAGCTCATCTCTGGGACAGAGAGAATAACGTCTCTGGACACAATGGAGATGACCTAGTCTTTGGGCCAAGTCCAACGGGACTGTGAGGTGCAGTGGATGATCTTTCCTAACCATTATTTGATAGTTCTCCACTCTCAAAGTCATGCCCTTCCAAGGAATAAAATAAATAATGGTTATCTTTTCGGGGCTAGTGCAAGACTCTTCCATACAGCATCTTTTTCCAAATGTATTTTGTCAAAATTTTGCCAGAATGTCTAGGAAATAAATTTCTACAACTCTTCTACAATTCCTCTTAGGAAGATAGTGTCCACGTGGGGATTTCTGGAGGAACTGATTGCCTAGTAGCTCCCTTATAAAATAGTTGTCTTGGAACTGGTTTACCTCTATTTTTGAGGAGAAAGCTGCTGTTGTTTGCAAAAGTGATGCAGGAGTGGTGTTAGTTTGTGCCGTGAAATACTGCTTTCATTAAGATGCGAACTTGTTACAAATGGTCTCGCATACCTTGCTGCTTCTCAGGCAACTTACAAAATATGAACTTAACAAAAGCTGATACCTACTCTAATGTAATGACAAATGCTATTTTGGGAATACTATGTCTCTGTCAGAGATGTTTTATGTTATCGCAATGCATGGGTCTAATTACCCACATCAGATTGCAGGACCAGCCCTTGAGGAAGAGGATATAAATTGTATCTCCTCAGCAGACTTGGCCTGTGGACCCCTTGCTGAACAATCTGTTCCTTCTCTAGGATGTTTCTTGGGGTTGGAACTTCCTGAACACAAAGCATGGTGATGTAGTTAAAAAATTAATATACATCAAATTTCCTTTGCTCTTTCCCCTGAGTATCATAACATCATTTTTGACTAGCAATCACCTGATCTCACATATCGTGCCTAGTCCAGCAGTAAAACAGGAGTCCGATCCAGTGTCTGAAGCTCTAATGATGACAAAAAGGATACTTTTTCAAGAGCACATGCTTAAAAGATATTTTAAAGTCTTGATTTTCATTCAAAAGAGGAAAAAAGAAATCAAAACAAGAAGCTTTTATGGTCTAATTTTAAATAAGCACACTGAAATTCAAAGTGTGACAGCTTAAACATTGAAAAAATGCAATGTATATTAACTTCCCAGTAGTTAAATTTGAATTTGCAGTACGTTTTTATAATAATAGCATTTTAATGTTTTCTGAAAAAAAGACATTGCCTACTTGCTACAGTAGCTGTGTAGTCCCAGTCGAGATGCCACATGTTGGATAAAGACCTTTTTCATGTGCAGCCACAATGTTTTGTAATCTTTTACCTTCCTTGTTGTGAAATTACTCTGCAAATTAATAATTTTTAAGGAATTTTTTAAGATTGTTATTTGATTGTGTTCTTTTCTAGCCTTATGTGAAAACTTATTCCCTTCTACCTACCACAAGAACTGCAGTTTCTCTTGAAATTTTTTAAATATCCATAGCATCATGCCAGGTCACATCAAGTCATTAAGGCTTTCAAGACATAACATAAGCCTACACAATGTGACATGCTTGCTGCATTATGTCACAAATCTTCAGAGATATTATATTTTTTTAAAAAATGAATGTGGAAGTTACCATGGCTACACACCTCTTTTTTCAGTTTTGAATCATTTTAAAATATCGAGTGAATGACTCTTTCCTGTCCAGCAACAACACAGCAAGTGTTTCAAATGTACTTATTGTCAAACTTCGCAGAAGAAACCCCCAGCATATTTCCGTGTTTCTTTATCAGCTGTAATTTCTCTCCTTGGGATAAGTGTAAAATGTGAAGCAAAGGATTCTGTTGCTGTGTAAACAGCAACTAAGAGGACTAGAAGGAAGTGCTTCTTAGCTGCTGTAGGTCAGGGTGACTCCAATCTACACTTACAGACTCGGTGGCCCGTGAAGGTCAAGGGGTGTGTGTGTTAGAAAAGCACGATGTCTGGAGAAGGAGGCAGTGTCCTTTGAATGTCAGCTGTCATTCCTGCTCAGTAATTCTGAGTTTCACAACAGTTCTTATTGTTTCCTTAGAGTTAATCACAGAGACATTCACGTGGAGCAGCTTGTCAGGAAACCCTCTGCTCTGTCCCGTGGTGAACAGCACGACGAAGACGCTTCACTTCCCACCATAATACTAGTGGGGATTTGCCAGTTTTATCAGTGAAAGTGTTCTCAATCCACATCACTGTCCACTCATCTAGCCCACACTTTCTGAGCTTCCCTTTGAGGATGTTATGGCAGATAGTGCCAAAAGCCTTGCGGAAATCAAGGTAGACAACATCCACTGTTCTCCCCTCATCTACCCAGCCAGTCATGCCATCACAGAAGGCTATTAGATTGGTCAAGCATTTTTTCCCCTGGGTGAATCCATGTTGACTACACCTGATAACCTTCTTGTTCTCCACTTGCTTAGAGATGACATCTGCAATGAGCTGTTCCATCACCTTTCCAGGGATGGAGGTGAGGCTGA
>Ga0181612_128845_pt1 | contig 27488 bp, 24 predicted proteins | sample HoacroProtozoa21_FD_119630 | JGI IMG/M metagenome (GOLD analysis project Ga0181612, IMG submission 119630) | Hoatzin crop microbial communities from Cojedes, Venezuel. Combined Assembly of Gp0051906, Gp0051904, Gp0051908
AAGTTGCTCACACCAATAGCACGCAACTTGCCAGCCTTGTAGGCCTTCTCCATGGCACACCACGCGGCGATGTTCCCTTCAAAGTAATGGTCGTTCTCCCTGAAGTGTTGCCATGGTTGTGGCGCATGGATGATAAACAGGTCGATGTAGTCGAGTCCTAGCTGTTCTAGTGAACGATCGATGGCTGCCTGCGTGCCGTCATAATCCTTGATAGCAGCATCAAGTTTGGTGGTCACAAACAGCTGTTCGCGCTCCAATCCACAAGTGCGGATACCTTCACCCACACCATGCTCGTTGCCATAGCCTTGTGCTGTGTCGATGTGTCGATAGCCAATTTCCACTGCATGGCGAACAGCTGATGCAGCATCGACATCTTCGATCATCCATGTACCGAACCCTAACTTAGGAATTTTCACTCCATTAGAGAGCATGTAATGCTCGTTTAAAATAGAATTTGCCATTTTTATTTTATACTTTATGTTATCGTTTTCGTCTGCAAAGGTAGCGTGTTTCACAACGCAAGCATTTACCCAAATTTCTTGAAGAATTACCCAAATCTTTGTCTTTTGAAAAAAGAGGTAATTTCTTCGATAAAATCTCGTATATTTGCAATGTAAAATCAAGGAAACATGGAAATAAAGGTATTAGATACAATCGGTAAATATTGCGAAACCTTCGGCTTTAGCAATCGCCACACGCTAGTGGAAGTGGTGACTTGCAACGAGCCCGAGAAGTTGAAACCATACACTATCAACTGGGGCTTTTATGCCCTCTACCTGAAAGACATGGCAAGTTGCACCATCACCTACGGCAAGACAAAGTATGACCATGGCGATAAAAGCATCATCGCCTTTGCTCCAGGCCAAGTGTGTGCCTTTGAGGCCATCCCAGGCAAGGACCCGAAGTTCAAGGGCGTACTTTTTCATCCCGATTTTATCCACAACACAGCGTTGGGACGAGCCATCAAGCGCTACAACTTCTTCAATTATGAGGCCAACGAGGCACTGCATCTCACGCCAGCCGAGTTCCGCATCATTCAAAACTTGATTGAAATCATCGATTTTGAGCTTACGGGCGACATGGATAGTCACTCTCGCGACATCGTCACCACCAACATTCTGCTTTTGCTCGATTATTGCGACCGCTTCTACGACCGTCAGTTCAAGGAGCGCACGCAGCTGAATCACGATGTGCTGATTCGGTTCGAGAATCTGATTGATGAATACATCTCCTCAGGCCGAGGGGAATTTAACGGTATCCCATCGGTCAAATACTTTTCTGACAAAATTTGTCTCTCACCCAACTATTTCAGCGATCTGGTAAAACGCGAAACAGGCATTTCACCCAAAGAATATATCAGCCGAAGGCTTCTCGAAACCGCCAAGGAGCTGTTACTGGCACAAACCCTATCCATCACCCAGATTTCTCAGCGGCTGGGTTTCCAATACCCCCAACATTTTACACGATTTTTCAAGAAGTTCACCAACATCACCCCAGCCCAATTCAGGCAGTCACAAAATTGATGTAGCTTTCACTGGTCATTGAACAATAAAGAATGGCAGATTAATATTGAAAATTATAAAAAATTCATATAAAATTTCAGAAATGGTACATCCCATTGCATCATACAACAAAGCGCTTCTGCAATTGCATGGGTCGGTTCTGTTGGCAGGCTTCTGCGGTGTGTTCGGAAGGCTTATCACTATGAATGAGGTGGATATCGTGTTCTATCGCATTCTACTGACCATCGCCATCTTGTTCGTCTTCGTGGGTTTGCCGCGAATTGGCTGGAAGCGATTCTTTCAGATTGCTGGTTGCGGTGCTCTGCTAGGCATTCACTGGATATTGTTCTACGGAAGCATCAAGATGTCGAACGTTTCCATCGGTGTGGTGTGCTATGCGTTGGTCGGCTTTTATACGGCATTCTTGGAGCCATGGATATTCCATCGCAAGATAGCAGTACAAGAGGTGATATTCTCCCTGCTCACCATTGCAGGTTTGCTGCTTATTTTCTCGTTTGACTCCCGCTACAGACTTGGCATCGCCGTTGGAGCATTCTCCTCGCTGACGGCCGCGCTGTTCAGCGTGCTTACCAAGAAGGCAAGCCAGGGGGTGAGTACACGTGCCGTGACGCTTTATGAGATGGTAGGCGGTCTGGTCGGGGTATTGGTAATAGCACCTATCTATCTGATAATATTCCCATCGGATAGTCCTGTTGTAGTATGGCCGAGCGACATTAACCTTGTTTGGTTGCTATGCCTTGCTCTGTTCTGCACCGTGGGTCAATACATGCTCCAGTTCCTCAGCCTGAAGAAGCTTTCGGCATTCACCGTAAACCTCACCTATAATTTGGAACCGATATATGCCATTATCATCGCCTTCATCCTTTTCGGTGAAGCAAACGAACTGAACATCTCCTTCTATGCTGGTATCTTCCTGATTATTCTTAGTGTGCTTCTGCAAACCAAGGTCGGAATGAAAGCTAGCAAACAATAGAGGATATAGACATCTAAATTGTAGGTTATCTGTACAATATACCACTTTTTTTACACGATTTAGAATTGCAGGGTGGTAGTGTTTCACAAAGTGTGTCTGAAAGCCTGCAAACTTCAAAGTGAGGCAGCAAAGTTAATTTATTATAACCCGTTGGTGGAATTAAAATATGTCGGAAATATATGTATGAAAGAAATGTTGCGCATATAGAATAGTATTTGTAACTTGATAGTTTTCAAATCATTAATTTCAAGTATCTATATACACAACTTGTATGAAAATTTCGTAAAAACACTTGAGATATGCAAGCATATTTCAAAAGATTTGGTGAATGAGAAGGGACATATCCCTCGTGTAGAGTCGGCAGAGTCAAGTATGCATTAGCTTAATTCCGCCAACAGGTGTGATTTGTCTCTTTGAGTGGCGCAAAGTTACAAAAACATTGCTATCGTTTGGCTGGAATTGACTACTTTTGTGGGCAACTAATCGTATAACAAAACAAACACTAACCAAAAACATCAAATGACAGATATGGAACAGACCACAACTCAACAACCCCCTGTCTTTAACAATCCCAACACATCGGTCAATCAACAGCCACGACCTATGCTATCGTTTGGCGCAGCAGTCAAAACCTGTCTGAGCAAATTTATCAACTTCAAGGGTCGTGCCCGCCGCAGCGAATATTGGTGGTATTTCCTCTTTGCGACGTGCGTGTCGTGGGTATTCAGCATGGCAGGCTCAAAGATTCCATTATTGAGCATTGTGGGCATGCTTGTGGGGACGGTGCTCACCATCCCACAACTATCAGCCCTCACCCGTCGCCTGCACGACACAGGGCACAGTGGCTGGTGGGTAGCCATCTATACGCTACTATATATCGTCGTTTTCGCGTGCTTTGGTATCTTGATGGGTCCCTTATTGAGCAACATGTCAGAGAGCATGGATATGAATCAATTTGCTGAACAAGTTGTCAATGCCGTTGCAAACCATCCTGGCATATCGGGCACCATGATTATCTGCGCACTGCTAGTACTGATCATTACCATCATCACCTTGATATTCTCTCTGCGCGATAGCCAACGCCAGACCAACCGCTATGGGGCATCACCCAAGTATGGCAATTGACAAATAGCACTCCCGTTGGAGCGTCTGCCCAATATTTTTTATGTAACTTTGCGGCTAGTTAGGAGGGCAGATGAATAAAAGAGAATTGACCAAACGTTATGTTTTGTTTTTTGTGTCGATGCTAATGGCATCGCTAGGCATTGCCGTAGTGACCAAAGCGATGCTAGGCACGACACCCATTTCGAGTATCCCATTCGTGCTCAGCATATTCACGAATGGGACTATTGGAATCTATACCCTGTATCTAAACCTCGCGCTACTGCTTTTTGCCGTGTTGCTGATGGGCAAACGACAAGTGATAGCCCATAGGGTGGAATTGATATTGCTATTGCCCATCACAATGGCTTTTGCACTGTCTATCGACCTATGTATGCTGTTGATAGATTGGTATCATCCAGTGAGCTATTTAGCCAAATTGGTGGGGCTAATGGTGGGGTGTTTCTTCTTGGCATTGGGCATAACGGGTGAGGTGAAAGCCAATGTGACGATGATGGCAGGTGAATATTTTGTGCGTGCAGTGGTGGGAGTGGTGCACAAGGAATTTGGCCTCATCAAGTTGTGCTTCGACGTGAGTTGTGTGCTAGTGGCTATTGGTATCTCACTGGCCTACTCAGGACATATCGAGGGGTTGCGCGAGGGCACCGTCTTTGCTGCCCTCATCACAGGTCCACTCACCCACATCATGATGCCGTGGTTCAACCACCTTGATGGGTGGTTACTCGGCTCAGAGAAAGCCCTAGAAACAACAAGCCAACAGAGCCACGACACACAGTCACTACCCTTGGTCATCACCCTATCGCGACAATTTGGCTGCGGTGGGCGACAATTAGGAGAGTTGGTAGCCAAGCAACTTGGCATCAAGTTTTATGACAAAGAGCTCATTGCACTAGCGGCACAAGACAGTGATTTGCCTATCGACTATGTGGAGCAGAACGAGCAGATGCGCTCACCTAGCGACCTGCTCTCACTAGCTATGCGTGACTACGAAGCCCCACTAGAAAAGAGTCTCACCACTAGCGACCGCTTGTTTGTGTCGCAGAGCAAGGTCATTCGCCGTGTGGCACATGAGGGTGCCTGCCTCATCTTGGGCCGATGTGCCGACTATGTGTTGCAAGACTATCCGCACGACCGTCTCATCAGGGTCTATTGCTACACGACCCTTGAAGATGCCGCTCGGCGTTGTGTTGCCGAGTATGGCATGCCTGCAACGGGCATCGAGAAAGCCATCCTCGACAAAAATCGTGCTCGCGTTGCCCACTATCAGCACTACACAGGTCTGCGGTGGGGTGACCACAACAACTACGACTTGATGCTCAACACTGCTGCTTGTGGCCTACACACAGCTGCCAACCTCATCTGCGACCTCTACCACGCCAAGAAACAGCAATCATCCACTGAACAATTCTTTCATCATTTTTCATAAAAAAGTATTTCCTTATGTCGGATGTTATGCTTATCTTCGCGATAGAAAATTTAGTAATTATTTAAAAAATTCACAAGAATGATAGATTTTGACAACATGTCTGACTTTGATAAAATGAGACCATGGACTCAAGAAGAAATCGCTGAGGCAAAAAAAATATATGCAATTGCTGACTGAAGAAGAACGCACAAAAAAGTTTGCCCCATACTCTACTTTTGATACGATGTCAAGAGAAGAATTCGAGAAAAGATTTGGAGCAGTTCCATTGGATGAGGTTTTCGACCGCTTAGGAGATAAATTTTTTAATAAGTGAATTTGTCAAATAAATCGTGCCAAGACCATCCTTATGTCGGATGCTATGCTTATCATCGCGGCAGATAAGATCAAGCTATTGTGAGAGGAGTAAGGAAATCTGAATTATTTATTAATTGATTAGGATGAGGAATTAATCTATGATGACGTATTTAGCACTGAAGACACTATGACCATCGAAGAATTAAAAGAGGTGGTAATTAGGACTATCAAAGAGGAATATTCCAAACCATAAATAATTAAGCAACGATATAATACATAGAGACCTAAGCAACAAGGCTGACTACGCTTTTGCGTCAATCAGCCTTGTTGGTTTGTTTTATGACTAAAAGATAGGAATGCCTATCACGACAAATCGCTCACCATCAGATGGATAGACGTTTGAGCGTCTCGAGCAAATCGCGGTCGATAGGCTTCTCGTTGCGGATGGCCTTGGAGAACGGCACATACACAATCTGCTCGTCATCATCGCCAATCATGATGTTGCGCTGCCCCTCGAGCAAGGCATCTACTGCTGCAGCACCCATGCGCGAAGCAAGGATGCGGTCTTGTGCGGTGGGGCTGCCTCCACGTTGCAAGTGTCCCAAGATGGTGACACGCACGTCATATTGCGGATATTCCTTGCGCACACGCTCGGCCAATCCCATTGCGCCACCTGTCACAGGACTCTCGGCCACAAGCACGATAGACGAGTTTTTGCTCTTGCGAAAACCATTCTGAATGAGTTCTGACAATTGATCCACCTCGGTAGAAATTTCGGGGATAATGGCGGCTTCAGCACCACTAGCAATCGCGCCATTGAGCGCTAGGAAACCTGCGTCACGCCCCATCACCTCGATAAAGAACAATCGCTCGTGACTCGTGGCAGTGTCGCGAATACGGTCCACACACCACATGATGGTGTTAAGTGCAGTGTCGTAGCCGATAGTGTGATCAGTGCCAAACAAATCGTTGTCGATAGTGCCAGGTAGTCCCACAATGGGGAAGTCAAACTCGCTAGCAAACTGGCGAGCACCACTCAACGAGCCATCACCGCCAATCACCACGAGGGCATCGATATGATGTTTCTTGATGTTCTCATAAGCCTGTTGGCGTCCCTCCTCGGTCATAAATTCTTTGCAGCGTGCAGTCTTCAAGATGGTGCCACCATGATGAATGATGTTGCTCACGTTTTGGGTCTTGAAGTCCACAATTTCACCCGTTACTAAGCCTTTGTAACCTCGATAGATACCCTTGACCTTGAAACCGCTATAGATTGCTGAACGTGTCACGGCACGTATCGCCGCATTCATACCTGGAGCATCACCGCCCGAGGTCAATATGCCGATAGTCTTGATGGCTGCCATAATCGTTGTCTATAAAAAATTGAGTTGTTACCTTGAAAAAATATGAAAAGAAATTTTACCTTTATCATCTGTTGTGGCTGCAAAATTAGGCAATTTTATCAGACTCGGCAATAAAATCTAGCTTTTATTACGCTCGCTTAACCGAAAATCACAATCACTTTCTCACTTGGGCAAAGGTCTTGAGACTGAACATAGGCATCGAGTGGTGTTTGCAGGCGTTAAAGAATGTAATTTCAGAGTGCTATATGCTGGCGTTGTTGTATTTTTGCAGCGAACAATCCACATCTATTTTTCTAGTGACTCAAATGACAAAATCGGACATTATAGCATTTTATAGCCAACAATCTCAATCTCTAGCCACTACCATTGCCTCGCACAAAGCACGCAACCGAGCCTTTGTTGTGGGTGAGTTGCTGACGTTTGTGTTGATGCTAGCGAGCCTTGCGACCTATGCGTTTACTGATAAGGGTTGGGGGCTGCTAGCCACTGCGGCAGTGATGCTAGTGGGCTATGTGGTAGTGCGGCATTTTGATGGCAAGAATAGCGACAAAGTGAGACATCTAGAGCGTCTCAAATGTGTCTATGACAAGGAGTTGCGTTATCATCGAGGTGATTTCTCAGCTTTTGACATGGGCAAGCAATATGTGGATGCTAGTCACGACTACGCATTTGACATGGACCTCTTTGGTGAGCAGTCACTATTTCAACGCATCAACCGCACCATCACCACAGGGGGTAGCGATGAGCTGGCACGAACACTTGCCGATAATGCACCCACCAATGTTGACCAAGTGACACACCACAAAGCGGCTATCCACGAATTGGCCGATGATGTGTCGCTGCGCGTGGACTTCTTGTCGTTGGGAGGCATCAAGCCTATCGACACCACAGCGGTGCTGCAAGCCTTTGAACAAGTGAGGCAAATGAAGTTACCCACCTCGGTGGGCAACAAAGTGTCGCTGATAGTGGCCATTGCATCGCTATGCGTGATGGTCCTATTGGTGGTGCTAGCGGGCTTAAGAATGATGTCGGCACTAGCAGCGGTGCTATGGGCATGCTTGCAAGCTTGCTTGGCATTGGCACTGTGTGGCAAGGCACTCTCGCAGATAAGAGCAATTTTGGGGTACACCTACCCTAGCATCGCTGCATTTGATCAAATTGTCGAGCGCGTGTTACAAGCCCATCTGATAGCTCACGAGAGCATTCAGATTCAGGCTACATTAGGACAAGGCGATGACAGTGCACAAGCCGCTATCCACACCTTGGCCCGATTGCTCGACCGCCTAGATAGTCGTGGCAATGTGGTAGGATTGCTATTGACCGATGGACTGCTATTGAGCGACTACTTCTTGCTCAGGCGATTTGTGCGTTGGCATGAACGCAGTCTATCCAATATGGAGGCTTGGGTGAGTGCCGTTAGCCGATTTGATGCGCTGGTGTCGCTAGCTACATTTCGCTACAACGAGCCTGCTGCCATCGATGCCAATCTGCTCGACTACGGCAAAGTGGTATATCGAGCTCGAGGCATCTACCACCCGTTTTTGGGTGACCAAGCGGTGGGCAACGACTTTGACCTCCAAGATAGCAACTACTATATCATCACAGGTGCCAACATGGCGGGCAAAAGCACCTTTTTGCGCGCCCTAGGCGTCAACTATGTGCTTGCTAGATGTGGCTTGCCCGTGTTTGCAAGTGAACTTACCGTTTCGCTGTTCTCATTGTTTAGCAGCATGCGCACCACCGATAATCTGTCTCACGGCATCTCCTACTTCAACGCCGAGCTACTGCGCCTCAAGCAGTTGTTACAACATTGTCAGCAATCACCTGCCACCCTCATTATCCTAGACGAAATCTTGAGAGGTACCAATTCACTCGACAAGCTAGAAGGCTCACGCCTGTTTCTGCAACATGTGGCTCAGTTGCCTGTCACTGGGGTGATTGCTACCCACGACTTGGAACTGAGCAAGATGGCCAATGAGCCTAGCGGGCGGTTTCACAACTATTGCTTTGAAATTGCCCTCGACGACCACATCACCTATAGCTACCGCATCACCCCAGGTGTGGCTCGCAACCAGAATGCTACTCGCCTGCTGCAATCGATGATACAGAGTCTAGAGGAGGCGCCCAAGTAACCCATCTCTCAGCGAGGTGACACATCGACGCAATGACCACACACAACATGGGGAGCCAGCCATCTAGAGGGGCTCCCCATACTATCTATGCAAGAATGTTGCAATCGGGTTGGTCTAGCGCATGCGCTTATGGAACTTATTGCCCTTTGCGAGCACGCAGACACGAAATCGTCAAGTAGATAATCAAGGCTACATACATCACGATGGCGAGCAGGTTGCGGGTCGGCTCGCTGAGTGGGCAGGTGTATTGGAATCCAAAGTAAATCATAGCAGCACTCACAACGCCCATCAAGGCACCACCAGCGATGAAGCCCGAAGCGAGCAGAGTGCCACGCTCTTGGCGAGCCTTGTTGACCTCAGCATCCTTGCTGCGCGAGCCCACAAACCAACTGATGAGACCGCCCACCAGCAAAGGTGCGTTGAGCTGCAAGGGGATAAACATACCCAACGAGAAAGGCAAAGCAGGCACCTTGAGCCAATTGAGCAATAGTGCTAGTATAGCACCCACAATGTAGAGCAACCATGGCGTTTCACCACCCATCATCAAGGGGTCGATAACGGCAGCCATAGCATTGGCTTGTGGGGCCACGAGAGCATTCTCACCAACAAAGCCATAGGTCTTGTTCAAAATAATCATCACACCGCCCACAGTAGCTGCCGAGAGCAGGGTGCCGACAAACTTCCAAGTCTGTTGCTTGGCGGGTGTGGTGCCAATCCAATAACCAATCTTCATATCGGTGACCATGCCACCAGCCATTGATAGTGCCGTGCATACCACACCACCTATCACCATCGATGCCACGATGCCTTGTGAGCCCTTGAGTCCTACAGCCACAAAGATGCCGCTAGCAATAATCAGCGTCATCAGTGTCATGCCACTCACAGGATTGCTACCTACAATAGCAATGGCGTTGGCCGCTACAGTAGTGAACAAGAAGGCAATCACCATCACCACGATAAAGGCAACCACAGTCTGCATGAAGTTGTGTATCACACCAATGTAGAAGAACACAAACGTCACCACCATTGCTGCCAGCAACGCAAAGACTAACACCTTCATCGAGATATCGCGCTGATGGCGCTCAACTTGCTTGGTCTCGCCTTGACCCTTAAAGGCTTGTCCTGCCAAGCCCACAGCACTGCGTATCACGCCCCACGACTTCACGATGCCAATGATACCACTCATGGCGATGCCACCGATGCCTATATAGCGGGCTCCATTGGCAAATATAGAGTCGGCGGGCTGACTCGCCCACTCGGGACTCATGCCCATCAATGGCACAATCACCCACCAGATAAAGGCACTACCAGCAAAGATGATAAAGGCATAGCGCAAGCCAATGATGTAGCCCAAGCCGAGCACTGCTGCACCTGTGTTGATTTTGAATATCATCTTGAAGTGGTCGGTCACACTTTGCATAGCGGGGATGGCTGCGGTGCTCAGCACCTCGCTCCACCACTTGAAAGTAGAGAGCACAAAGTCGTACAAACCGCCCACCAAGCCAGCGATGAGTAGCGGACGCGCTTGGTCACCACCCTTCTGACCACTCACTAGCACCTGTGTGGTAGCTGTAGCTTCGGGGAATGGGAACTTGCCATGCATGTCGCTCACAAAATATTTGCGAAATGGGATAAAGAACAAGATGCCCAACACACCGCCCAGCAGTGAACTGAGGAACACCTCTAGGAAGTTGACTGTGATTTCGGGATATTTGGCCTGCAAGATGTAGAGGGCAGGCAAGGTGAAGATGGCACCAGCCACCACAATGCCCGATGCGGCACCGATGCTCTGGATAATCACATTCTCGCCCAGCGAATTTTTACGCTTGGTCACAGCACCTATGCCAGCTGCAATAATCGCAATAGGGATAGCAGCCTCAAACACTTGCCCCACTTTCAAACCCAGATAGGCCGCTGCAGCACTAAAGATGACTGCCATAATCAGTCCCAACGACACCGAGTAGGGGGTAATCTCGGGATACTGCTTATCGGGCTTGAGAATAGGCACATATTTCTCACCAGGTTTCAGCTCACGAAAGGCGTTTTCGGGCAACGAGACCTCGTCTTGCTGAGGTTGCCCCACAATCATGTCTTCGTCTTGTTTCATATCGAATATGTTTTTTAGGTTTTTAAGCGTTGATGCTTTGGCTTACAACCTGCGAAGATAAGCAAAATTCCATAAACCAACAAAAAAACTTAAACTTTCATAGTGCTCATATCAAAATGCAATCATTTTGGCCATTTTAGTCAAAAAATGTGTACCTTTGCAGCGCGTTTCTAGATGAGCGAAGCGTGACTTGCTTTCTAGACGAGCAATAAAATTTTAAATCTAATCGATAAACTCACTAACAAAAAAGACTCTTTTTATCTATTTATATGTGTGGTATAGTAGGATATATCGGCCATCGTGAAGCTAAAGATGTGCTACTGCAAGGACTCAAGCGTCTAGAATATCGTGGTTATGACAGTGCAGGTATGGCACTAATAGCCACAGGGGCAACCAAACTCAATGTATATAAGGCGGTGGGTAGAGTGAAAAATCTAGAAGACCTCATTGCCGACAAGGACACCTCGGGGCATGTGGGTATCGCCCACACGCGCTGGGCTACCCACGGCGAGCCCTCGACCGTCAATGCGCATCCCCATACAGCAGCAGGTGGCCGAATCGCCCTAGTGCACAACGGCATCATCGAGAACTATCAAGCCATCAAACAGCGACTGATGACCAAGGGTCTGACCTTTGAAAGTGAGACCGACACCGAGGTGCTAGCAGCACTGATTGGGTATCTGCTGCAACGTGGCTCATCGTCGCTTGCCGAGGCGGTGCGCCGTGCACTCAACATTGCCAAAGGGGCCTATGCCATTGCTGTGCTAGACGAAGCCTCGCCCAACGAGATTGTAGTGGCCCGCATGAGTAGCCCGCTAGTCGTAGGCATTGGCGAGCAACGTGAAGAGTTTTTTATCGCCTCCGATGCTACCCCCATTGTCGAATATACCCACGATGTGGTGTACCTCAACGATGGCGAGATAGCCACTATCAGTTTAGGTAAGGATATCGAAGTCATCGACTTGGCAGGTGGCGCCACCCAGCCCGACATACAAAGCATCAATCTAGATATCGAGAAGTTGGAGAAAGGTGGCTTTGACCACTATATGCTCAAGGAAATCTTTGAGCAGCCCACCTGCCTGCGCGAATGTATGCGCGGGCGTCTGCTCAGAAACCGCAACGAGGTGGTGCTCTCGGCAGTGCGCGACCATCGCGAGCGCCTGATGAACACCAAGCGCCTGATAATTGTGTCGTGTGGCACTAGTTGGCACGCAGGACTCATCGGCAAACAATTGATTGAAAACTTCTGCTCTATTCCTGTAACCGTAGAGTATGCCTCAGAGTTCCGCTACCGCAATCCCGTGATTGAGCCCGATGATGTGGTGATTGCCGTTTCGCAATCGGGCGAAACCGCCGACACACTAGCCGCCATTGAGCTAGCTCGACGGGCAGGAGCCTTTGTGTATGGCATCGTCAATGTGGTGGGCTCGTCGATAGCACGCAACACCGACACAGGCACCTACATACACGTGGGCCCAGAAATCGGTGTAGCCTCTACCAAGGCATTCACAGGTCAAGTGCTCGTGTTCACCTTGCTAGCCTTGGCACTAGGACATGCCAAAGGCACCATCGACATCGACCAATATCACCAAGTGGCGCAAGAGCTCGCTATCATTCCCGACAAGATAGAGCGTCTGCTACAGACCAACGAACAGATAGCCGACCTAGCAAAGCGCTACACCTATGCCCGCAACTTCATCTACCTAGGCCGCGGATTTAACTACCCCGTAGCCCTTGAAGGAGCGCTAAAGCTCAAGGAAATCAGCTACATCCATGCCGAAGGCTATCCAGCTGCCGAAATGAAGCATGGCCCCATTGCCCTCATCGACCAAGACATGCCTGTGGTGTGCCTAGCTACTCACCATCAGCTCTATCACAAAATGATGAGCAACATCGAAGAGGTGAAATCACGTGGCGGACGCATCCTAGCTATTGTCACCGAGGGCGACACGGCTGTGGCACAACTCGCCGACCAGATTATTGAGGTACCCCCTACCCTAGCATGCCTAGCTCCGCTACTCACTGCCGTGCCATTGCAGTTGCTAGCCTATCACATTGCCGTTGAGAAAGGTCTCAACGTGGATAGACCTCGCAACTTGGCCAAGAGCGTGACGGTGGAATAGCGTCGATGAGCTATCCGTTCACGTTACATCTCTCCAAACCAATCCAGCAACCCTATACCTATGACAACCATCAACCATCATCTATTGTATGCAGTCCTAGCCCTTGTGGTGAGTGTGCTAGCTAGCGATGTGGTAGCACAAAGCACCGAGGGCTATCAGCAAGAGGAGCGCAAAGCCTACAACCAAGCGTTGAAAGCGGGCACTGCCGAAGCGTGGGATATCTTTATCAACAACTATCCCAATAGTCCCAACCTAGAGCAAGCACGCATGCTACGCGACCATGCTGTGGTCAACCAATATTGCAACCCTAGTGCTACGCTTGAGCGACTTGTTGCCTATATCGACAACAACGAGGCCCATCAGCCACGCATCAAGACCTTCTATGCCAACCTGGTCAACAATCCGACTCATAGCTATCGCATCGAGCACCTAGATGTAGGATTCAACGGTTGCACAGGGCGTGTAAAGGAGACCGTCACCCTCGCCAATGGTAAGCAATGCCACAACCAATTTGTGTTCAACCAACAAGGGCTGCTCACCAAGAGTAGTATCCAAAACGCCAAGGGACAGACCACTGTGGTCAACTACTCCTATAGCTACGACAACCTGCATGGCTATGCCCTCAAGCAAAGTCAAAGCAAGCATGTCACTATCCAGTATGCCCCCATCTATGGTCAGGACGACCGCATCGAGGCACTAAAAGGCAACACAGGGTGCCGACAAGACTACACCTATGGCGACAACGGCACGCTCACCAAGCTCGTAATCACTGCTCCCAAAACACCTAAGCGCACACTACTCTACAAGGATGGCTATGTGATTCGCGAAGAGAAAGAGGGCCGAGCCTATCGCTACTTCTATGACTATGATGCAGCTACTGGCAAGAAATTTCTGATTGCTATCAAGGAGATGAAAGATGGAACGGCCCTGCACGAGCGCACCTTCAAATATACCATCGACACACATGGCCGATATACCCGCGTGGAGGTAGCTCTCGATGGCAAGCGCCAAATGGTGATTACTCGCACCTACACTGCAGACTGACCCCACACACTAGCCTCGTGCCCTATTGCAGCAATGGCCAACGGTAACGTACCATCGCTGCCGAACAACATGCGTATGTATTCATCGTTGAGCGGCAAAAAAACGGCAAACTGTTATGGTTTGACCCACAAACAGGGAGCCGTGCTGGAGTCTTCACAGGGTACCTTGAGAAAATGGAACAACATCTTATAGGCGTGCTTCGCATTGACGACAAACTAATAAACCCAAAGTTTGCTGGTCGATTATTGAAAGCGCGAACTCAACGTTAAGTTATCGTCGCATACTATTTTGACAACCTTTGCCCCGTCCCAAAGCACAAATTCAGGGAAACCGCGAGGTTCGACAATACCATTATCAACCTGATAGATACTATAAGCTTCAAGACCATCAATATTGCCAACGTACTCGATTGTATTACAATCGCGCTCTTTGGCTGCATCTCTTACATCTTGCGGTATTTCTTTATTCTGTTTTTCCATTGCCTCTGTTTTTGGTTTTTAAAAAGCGGGGCGGCGTTCACCACCACCCCACAAAGTTAAGTCGTCTTAATTAAAATTCACGCGAGGACAACGAAAAATCATTTGGTAGTCGGCTAATTGCTAGCCACCTATGCAATAGTAGGTAAATCCTAGTGCCTTGACCTCGTTGGCATCATAGACGTTGCGACCATCAATGACTAGCGGTGTGCGCATAAGTTCCTTGACATGCTGCCAAGCGGGTATCCTGAATTGCCGCCACTCGGTAACAAGCAACAAGGCATCGGCCCCCTTGACCGCGTCATACATATCCACCCCACAATAGATGCCCGACCAACGGCGCTTGGTAGCATTCATGGCCACGGGGTCATAAACGCGCACATGACATCCAGCCTCGAGCAACAGGTTGATGCTATCGATAGCAGGTGAGCTACTCATATCATCGGTCTCGGGCTTGAACGAGAGTCCCCACAGAGCCACCACCTTGTCCTTGAGATCACCCTGATAGTGCTTGTAGAGCTTATCAAACAAGATGCGCTTTTGCTGGCTATTGACGTGCTCGACCGCCTTCAAGATCTCCATATTATAGTTGTTCTCACCAGCGATTTTGATTAAGTCGCTGATATCTTGAGGGAACAAGGTGCCCCCATAGCCACAGCCAGGGAAAATGTATTTGGCCCCTATGCGGCTATCGGTGCCCACACCATGTCGCACCACATTGACGTCAGCGCCAACGATTTCGCACAGATTGGCTATCTCGTTCATAAAGCTCACGCGAGTAGCAAGCATCGATGTGGCTGCATATTTAATCATCTCGGCCGTGCGTGTGTCGGTGTAGATAACGTGACGATTGTTGTGCAACAAGATGCTGCGATATAGGCGCTCCATAGCTTGCCGCGCTGTTGCCGTCTCGACACCAATCACGATGCGGTCGGGCTTCATAAAATCTTTGATGCCATTGCCCTCGGTAAGGAAGTCGGGATTGCTAGCCACGTCAAAAGGCACATCACTGCCCCGCTCACGCAACCGCTCAGAGATAATCTTGGCCACTTTGTGTGCCGTGCCCACGGGCACCGTGGACTTGATGACAAACACCGCATAATGGGTGATGTGGTCGGCAAAGGCGCGAGCGATGTCATAGACAGGAGCCAAATCGGTGGACCCATCTTGATTGGCTGGCGAGTCGATAGCACAAAAAACGTAGTCTTGGTCTTGGAAACCTTTCTCAAAGTCAATCGAGAACGAGAGTCGCTTGTCATCAACATTGCGAGTCATCATACTCTCCAATCCAGGCTCATAAATAGGGATGGCACCATAAACCAAACGATTGATTTTCTGGCTGTCGCGGTCAACGCACGTGACGTTTACCCCCAAGTCGGCAAAGCAGATGCCACTCACTAGTCCAACGTATCCCGTGCCTACTATGGAAATGTTCATGATGCTTGTAGTCTGATTTTTTAGTTAGATGTCCTTTGGTTTATCATTGTTTTTGGTGAATGCAAATGTACGAAAATTTATTTCAAAAAGTTGCATTTTTCACCAAAAATATTTTAATTTGCAACATCAAAAGGTGGTTTTTTGATTTTATAACACTTAGAAATCAACAGGTTTAATCATTTTTTTAATAACATCTTAACACTAATTATGAAAAAGTATTTAGCAGAAATGGTTGGCACGATGGTGCTCGTGCTCATGGGTTGTGGCGTTGCCGTAAGCTTAGGTTGTGACCCTATTAACAACATTCCAGCTGTGATTGGAACTGCACTAGCATTTGGACTCGCAGTTGTAGCAATGGCCTACACAATAGGTGGCGTGAGCGGTTGCCACATCAATCCTGCAATCACCCTAGGCGTATTTCTCAGTGGCCGCATGAGTGCTAAGGATTGTGGTATGTATATGATTTTCCAAGTGATTGGAGCTTTCATTGGCTCGGCATTGCTATTCTTGCTCACCGCCAACTCTGACCTTGTTGGCACTGGAGCCAACGACCTGCAACCAGGCGTAACGATGATAGGCGGCCTGCTAGCCGAGATTATTTTTACCTGCGTGTTTGTACTCGTAGTGCTAGGTGCCACTAGTCGCACCAATGGTGCTACCAACAATTTTGCTGGCCTCGCCATTGGCTTGTCACTTGTGCTCGTACACTTGGTGTGCATCCGTTACACTGGCACGTCGGTGAATCCCGCACGCTCAATCGCTCCAGCTGTGTTCCAAGGTGGCACTGCACTGACCAATCTGTGGATTTTCATTGTTGGTCCATTTGTGGGTAGCATCTTAGCAGCTATTATCTGGAAGATTGTTGGCACCGACAAACTAGCCGACTAATCGCATACACACACCAACACTTGGTGGTAACTATCACAAAGCCCTATTTATCTTTGGATTTGGGGCTTTGTGATTTTTTTAAGCTCCACGTTTGTTAAAAAACAGTAAATTGCTTGTGAGAGTAAATAGAAACGCTTAACTTTATAGCGTGAAATCTCTATATTTAATTAACTAAATATTAACTTATTTCTTATTCTTTATGGGACTACTAGAAAACATAGCCAAAATGGCTACTGAGGCAGCCGTAGCAAAAGCCGTCACTGGCAATAGCGGCTCTGGATTGGGTGGCATCGTTAACGACATTGCAAGCAACGTGAGCAAGTCGGCAACAGGCAACATTGCAGGGCAAATTGCAGGACAAGTTGTGAGCAAAAAATTGGGCGGTGGTGTACTAGGCAAAGTGGCTGGTGAGTTGGTGCAACAGCAAGTAGCTGGGCAACGTAGCCCACAACCTCATGCAGGTAGCACCGATGTGGCTAATAGCGTGATCAATGTCATCAAGATGGGTTCCAAAGCTTTGGGCAAATAACAATAACTAATCAGAAACAGATATGGAAGACTACAAAGCTATTGCAAAGGCAGTGAAGGTGGTGGCTAAAACAGGACTCTTTTTTAGCTGCATCGATGGCGAATATTCTGACCAAGAACGCCAATTTATAGAGAACTACATCCAAGAGTTAGCCCAATATGGCAACATCGACGAGGAGGTGAAACCGCTACTCGACAACCCCCTAGATAAGCACTACACCCTAGAGGAAATCATCGCCGACACGCGCGACCTGTTGCAGTCGATTGATAGCCCTGCCGACCGACGCGAAATAGCGGTTGCACTTGCCGACTTTATCAGCCAATTGGTGAAAGCCGATGGCAAAGAGCGCCCTGCAGAGCGCGAAGCCTTTATCCAATGGGCTGATGGTGTGGACGCATAAATGAGACACCAAAATCATTGATTGTTTAATCCAATAATAAATCACAACAAAAAATCATGACCTACAAAATTATTGATATCGAGGGTATTGGCGAGGTATATGCACCCAAACTCATTGCACAAGGTGTAGAAACAGTGGACCAACTACTAGACCGCTGTGCTGCCCCTGCTGGCCGCAAAGAGCTGGCCGAGAAAACTGGCATCAGTGAAAAATTGATTTTACGGTGGACCAACCATGCCGACCTCTTCCGCATCGATGGCATTGGCCCTCAATTTGCAGAATTGCTCGAGGCTTCGGGAGTAGATACGGTCAAGGAACTGCGACATCGAGTAGCTGCCAATCTGGCTGCCAAGCTAGAAGAAGTGAATGCCGAGAAGCACTTGTGTGGTCGCGTGCCTGCCGAAGTAGAAGTGCAACGCATGATTGACCAAGCCAAGGAGCTAGAACCGCGCATGACCTATTAAGCCACAGGGTCGTATTGATGCGCCCCACCTGATTTGCAAGCAATGGGCTACTCTACAAGCGATGTGAGTAGCCCATTGTTGATGTATAGCTATCGCGCAGGCAACAAGGAGCCTGTCAGCAAGCATGATAGACATCGTGGCGTAGCACTATGACAGCAGCCTCTAGTGCCGAACGCGACATCTGCTCACTCGTCATCAACGCCATAGGCACCGCAGGAAGCCCCTCGGCATAAGGCGGTTGCACATAATCGACATCGCTCCACAGGCGCAAACCATGACGCTGATAGAATGCGATGCGGCGGCGAGCGATATCGGTTGTGGGTAGGTCAACCTCAAGCAACAAGTCGGTGCCACGTGCGGCTAGATAATCAACCATAGCACCCCCAATTCCACCACCCCTTAGCTGCGGCAACACCGCTAGATGCTCTATATAGATAAATGTGTCGAAATCCCACCATGACACGAACCCCTCGAAACCATCATCGCCTATTGCTGCCTCAACGTGAAAGCGTGGCTGCGACATCATCAGTTGCTGCAACTCATTGAGCTCGCGACGCTCACTATCAGGAAAACTTGCTAAGTAAAGTTGCCGAAATTCAAGAAATTGCAACGAATTGACAGAAATTTGCTTATAATTTATCACTAATTTGGGATTTTTTGATTAATTTTGTAGCCTTGATGCAATATTGCAATCATAATAAGAACGCAGTTAATCGCTTTAAATTATAAGATTAGCAAAGAAATACACAAAAAATATCAAGTATTTATATGGCAACAAAACTAGACATCCTCGACTATAAGATTCTGAAGATGCTATCGCTCAACGCTCGCAAGCCATATCTAGAAATCGCTAGAGCATGCAACGTGTCGGGAGCAGCTATTCACCAACGCATCCAGAAACTCTATAGCATGGGAATCATTCAAGGCTCTATCTCGTTGATTAACCCTGCAGCAGTAGGCTATCAGACATGTGCCTACATAGGGTTCTTTCTCAACGACCCGTCCAAGTTTGACGAAGTGGTAGCACGACTCAAGGCGGTGCCAGAAGTAGTAGAATGCTACTTCACCACAGGCAAGTATGATGTGTTTGTCAAGCTATATGCACGCAACAACGACCATCTGTTGCAAATCATCCACGACCGATTCTTGAAGATGGGATTGGGACGCAGCGAGACGCTCATCACCTTTAAGGAAGTGTTTAAACGCCAAATACCTATCGAGGCAGAAGAAGATAGACAATAACCACTCGGGCGGGGATGGCAACACCATTCCCGTCTAATTTTTTATGGCGTCGCTCTGCCCCGCCACAAGTTGTCAAGTCCAAGCATCAATCATTCATCGTACAATCAATCTGTCCCCATCTTTTTTGATATGAAATCCAACGATATAGCACTCGATGCACAACTATTGCAATCACGGCTAGCACTTGCCAAAGATATGGCACAGCAAGCTGGCAACACCCTGAAACACTATTTCAGAACAGACCACTTGCAGATGACCACCAAGAGCAGTGTCTATGACATCGTCACAGCTGCCGACAAAGCCGCTGAGCAGCTCATCACCACACTCATCCACCAGCACTACCCCACCGATGCCATACTGAGCGAAGAGTCTGGTGATGACCACCATAGCTCATCATGGCAATGGGTGATTGACCCTCTAGATGGCACCGTCAACTTCAGCGCTGGGTTGCGTCAGTTCTGCGTCTCGATTGGGTTGAAACACAATGGCACCACCGTGCTAGGGTGTGTGTATGCCCCCTGTTTAGACGAGTGTTATTGGGCCATCTTGGGGCAAGGAGCCTATTGCAATGAGGTCCTTTTGCAACCCCATCGACGGGCGACCTCGCTCAGCGAAGCTATTGTCTCGACAGGGTTCCCCTACGACAAAGCGACGACCACCGACAACAACCTCGACAGCTTTGCCCGCGTGATGCCCCGTGTGCGAGGCATCAGGCGTCTAGGTGCTGCAGCACTCGACATCTGTCTAGTAGCAGCTGGCTGGCTCGATGGATACTGGGAGCTGGGGCTACATGAGTGGGATGTGTGTGCCGCCCAGCTCATAGCGACCGAAGCGAGAGCGGTGGTCAAGCGCTATCGCCCCGACAGAGCCATTGCCCTTATGGCAGCCTCGCCCGCCATTGCTACCGAATTGCAAACACTCATCAGCGAACACACTATCTAACAACCAATCAGGCTAGTTAGTCATAGCCACTGAGGCACAATAGCGAACGTAAATTTGGCAATTACAAAACTAATTGCTAAATTTGCCGTGTTGTTTCTACTTCCTTAAAAAACCTCATTGTGACTATGAGTAATTTGAAATTATCGAGCTTAGTGCTCATTGCTATATTTTGGACTACAACGATTACGCTGCACGCCACACCGATAGACTCTATTACCGCTACCTCTATTGCATTGGAGGTGATGCAATCAGACGCTATGGGCAATCTCATACCCACCAAGGCAACCGATATGCAACTTGCTCTAGTACAGACCTCGGCAACAGGTGAGGCCAATTACTATATTTTCACAGGGCAGACAGCTGGATTTGTGATTGTTGCAGGCGATGACCGTGCTCAGCAAGTGCTCGCTTATGGGGATGGGTATCTAGACGTCAATCAGATGCCCGACAACCTATTGGCATGGCTCGATAGCTATCAACAGCAAGTAGAATATCTGCATGCCAACCCTGAGCTACAAGTAGAGACCAGGCGTTTGCAAGCAAGCAACAGCACGGCCGTAGCCCCCATGCTCAGTGCAGCGTGGGACCAAGAAGCCCCCTACTACAACTCCTGCCCCACAGTTAATGGATCACACTGCCTCACAGGTTGCCCTGCCACTTCGCTAGCCATGGTGTTTCACTATTGGCAATGGCCACAAGCAAGCACGGGCATTGTGCCTGGCTACACAGACTTCAGCATGCAATATCACGAAGCATTGCCTGCAACAACTTTTGATTGGGACAATATGTGCAACACCTACACCGACGCCTATACCATCAACCAGGGGCAAGCAGTAGCTACCTTGATGCGCTATGTGGGGCAAGCCGAGCACACAGCATACGGCACAAAAGCTAGCGGCATACCAGCCGATAGTGTGCAGAGCATAGCCGATGCCTGCATATTGTTTGGCTACGATAGCACGACGGTGCGCATGGTGAAAAAGACATCAGCATTGCGCTGTGGCACCACACTCTATACCGACGACGAGTGGATAGCCATGATGTACGCCGAGCTTGAAGCCAAACGCCCCATTGTCTATGTGGCCTTTAGTAACTCCAAAGGCGGACATGCGTTCAATGTAGATGGATGTGACGCTACTGGCAATTTTCACATCAACTGGGGATGGTCAGGCAATGGCGATGGCTATTTTGCCTTCAATGCCTTTGCCGATGGCGATGCAGCCATTTTTAACCGATACCAACAGATGGTGATTGGCATCCAGCCGCCTGCAAGTTATTTCATACCCGATGTGAATGGCGATGGTTCATTAGATATCAGTGATGTGACCGATCTCATCGCACTAATCCTTAATAATAGTAATAGTAGCAATAGTAATAGCAATGCTACCATACCCGATGTGAATGGTGATGGCTCATTAGACATCAGTGATGTGACCGATCTCATCGCACTAATCTTGGGGAACAATAGCAGTAGCAATGCCACCACCTCCGATGTAAATGGCGATGGCTCAATTGACATCAGCGATGTAACCGAACTCATCACTCTAATCCTTGAGAACGATGACAGTAGCAATGCTACCATACCTGATGTGAATGGCGATGGCACGATTGACATCAGCGATGTGACCGACTTGATTAGCCAAATCTTAGCAAGCTAATCCACCGCCATCTATTATCACCTATTACACACAACCACAACTAGTCGGGGTCACCAAGATGCCATAGCCTTGCTGGAAAGCTAGCTAATGACATTAGATAGCCTGATATTATTGGCTTATTGTCACATATTGTGCAATTTGCTTTGCAATTTGCTCATTTTTCTATATATTTGCAAGTCTAAAAGCCAAACATTTTTTACATTTCAACATCATAACATTTGCTATATGAAAAAAGTGCTACTCGTAGTCGCTATTTTGTTGGCGGCAATCACTGTTTCAGCTATGCCCATTCAGCCATCAGCAGCTAAGCAACGGGCAACGCGCTTTTTGCAAACCCGCACCATCAATAGCCCGCGCCATGCAGCCCCATCGAGCAATAGCGACCAAGAACCAACGTTGCTCTATGCCGCTGCCTCGACAACACTCGTTGGCCAGGCAGCCTATTATATCTATGATAGCCCTAGTGGCTATGTGGTGGTCAGTGGTGACGACCGCGCTGAGGAAATCTTGATGTATGGCGATGCTCCCTTGCTTGACATCAGTCACATACCTGCCAACATGAGGGCATGGCTTGAAAGCTATCACGAGCAACTAGATTGGTTGCTCGCCCATCCCGATGCACAAGTGCAGACCTATGGCCAACGAGCACCTCACAGGGCCGATACAATAGTCATCGAGCCTTTGCTAACAGCGCTATGGGACCAGAGCGCGCCATACAACTGGCAGTGCCCACTCGTGAGCGGGAAAAACTGCCTCACGGGTTGTCCTGCCACCTCGCTTGCCATGACTCTGCACTATTGGAAATATCCTATCGAGCCAACACCTACCATACCAGCCTATCAACAAGAAGGGAAAACCTACGAAGCGCTACCACCTATCACCCTAGATTGGGACAACATACTCGATGACTACTCTGGCAACTACACCACCGAGCAGGGCAATGCCGTAGCTGCACTGATGCGCTATGTGGGACAAGCCGAGCACATGGACTATGGCATCGATGCTAGTGGCATCGATGCTGATAGTGTGCAATGCATGGTGGATGCTTGTGTGTTGCTAGGCTATGATAGCACCACCGTGCGCTTGGTGAAGAAAAACAGCTCCTACGAAGGTGGCCATCAGCTCTACACTGATAGTGAATGGGAAGAAATCATGATTGCCGAGTTGCAAGAGGGACGCCCCATCACCTATTGCGCCTTGAGCAGTAGTGGTGGTCATGCCTTCAATGTGGATGGCTATGATGGCGATGGCAAATATCACGTCAACTTTGGTTGGTCGGGCGAGGGCAATGCCTATTGCGCTCTCAATGCTTTCAGCTACTCGTTCTACACGTTCAATAGATATCAGCAAATGGTGATCGGCGTGCAACCACCAGCCGAATTTTTTGGACCGACCATCAAAACACGACCCAATCAGCTAGCAATGCATGCCCTAGAGGGAGAGACCGATACCGCGACATTTGTGCTGACGGGCTCAGTGCTGACCGACGATGTGACCCTCACGCTAGACGACCAACATGGTGCCTACACCATCACGCCTACCACTATCGATGCCGAGCAAAGCCAACAAGGGGTCAATGTCACCATCACATTCACTCCCAAAGTGTGGGGTGACTATCCTGCCACAATCACTTGTAGCAGTCCCAATGCCAAAGACAAGGTCATCACCATCACAGGCGTTGGGCAACTCGAAAAGCATGACCCCAAGGTGCTACCTGCCGACAGTTCGGCCATCAGCCTCAGCAGCTTTCGCGCCGACTGGACCGACACCACACCAGCCAAGAATGTAGCAAGCTACACCCTAGAAGTGAGCCAACAACGACTGCTACCAACGGCCAAACTCATCGATGAGGCCAACTGGAGTGCTTATAGCAAAGAAACCAAAAACCACGCTAGCGATGCTGAACAATACTTGCCCGAAGGGTGGACCTATGAGGGCTCCCTATTCTATCTAGATGGCGGTTGCGTGTCGCCAGGACGCACCAACACCATCACCACCCGACCCTATGACCTGAGCGACTATGGCAAAATCACTGTGGTAGTCACGGCCAAAGCTTTCTCAGCTAGCACAATGTCGCGGTCAAACATCACATTGACCACCACTAGCCAGCTCGATAGCGCCCAGACGATACCCTTGACCACTAGCTACGAGACCTACACCGTGTGCTTCAATGCAGCCGATAGCGACCAACTCGTGTTCACTGCTGGCTACTACCCCAACCTGCGTGACATCAAGGTCTATGCAGGCACTTTTGATGAAAGCACCATCGGCCAACAACGAGCAGCCGAGCAAGGCAACCGTAGCTACCGCCTCATCACTGGCATCACCCCCGACCAATCCTACATCGTGGATGGACTAGCAGGGGGAACCTACTTCTATCGGGTGAAAGGCATCTATATTGATGGCACCGAGAGCGATTGGCGCAATGTGGAGCGCGTAACACTTGAGGGCGAAGCCCGCTCAGATGGTGATGTGAATGGCGATGGCATCGTCAGCGTGGCCGACATCAACGCCGTGATTAATGTAATTTTAACTGGCAACTATAGCGTTTGGGCCGATGTGAATGGCGATGGCACCGTCAGCATTGCCGATATCAATGCGATTATCGACATCATGCTGACACAATAAGGCAAATAATTGTGTACCTTTGCAGCATCAAACAATCTACAGCACAGTTAAAATCAATCCATCAAATATGAAACACCTGCTATATATCGCTATCGCCCTAGCATTGATGCTGCAAACTGGTTGCAAACAAGGTAGCCAACGGCACGACAACACATCGAACCAAGAGGCCATCGACAGTTTCTACAAATCGGCCTACGACGATGGCAAGAGCACCACATCGCTTTCACAGCAAGGCAAGCACTACCAATCGAGTGGTGATGCCTCGCTACTCGATGTGAAATTGCCTAAGCACCTCGACAACCAAACGGTGCACTACAAGGCCATCACCATCTACTTCAACAAGCATTACCGCATCCCCAACTGCGTGGCCTATGAGCTCACCAATACAATGACCTCGATGGCCGATAGCCGAGATGCCGAGAACCGCAACAACTACAAGTTTGAGCGCGACCGCTCGGTCAAGGGATGCCCCGATTGGTGGGAATACAAAGAGAGTGGCTACACACGCGGTCACATGGCTCCTGCTATGGACATGCGGTGGGACAAGACCACAATGGAACAGTGCTTCTTGATGACCAACATCTGCCCACAAGTGCAAGAGATGAACGATGGAGAGTGGCGCCACGTTGAGGAGGCCGTGCACCGCTGGGCACGCACTGCCGAGCGACTGGTTGTGTTCACTGGCCCCATCTATAGCCAAGGCATGAAGCGCATCGGTAACAATAACGACATTGCCGTTCCAGAGCGCTTCTTCAAAGTAGTATATGCTCCCAAGCAACACCGAGCCATCGCCTTTGTGATGGACAACCAAAAGATACGCAACTCGTGGACCAACTATGCCACCACCATCGACGAGGTGGAACGTCTCACGGGCTATGACTTCTTGAGTAGCCTCGATGATAAGGTAGAGAACGTGGTAGAGAGCAAACAAAACATCAAGGATTGGCCCAAATACACCCCCAGACGATGAACATCTCCTTATTGGGCAACCCTAGCGACACCATCTGCGCCATCAGTACACCACACGGCATGGGAGGCATCGCCATCGTGCGTGTCAGTGGCACTGAGGCCATCGACCTAGTGACCAGCCGATGGCAAGGAGCCGACCTCAAGCAAGTGGCATCACACACCGCACACCTAGGCAACATCATCGATAGCTCAGGTCAATTGTTAGACCAAGCCGTCGTCACCATGTTTCGAGGTCCACACTCATTCACAGGCGAAGATGTTGTCGAGATAGCCTGTCATGGCTCCACATGGATACAACAACAAGTGGTCAATACCCTGATAGATGCAGGTTGTCGACACGCCACCGCTGGGGAGTTCACTAGACGCGCCTTTGTCAATGGCAAACTCGACCTCTCACAAGCCGAAGCTGTTGCCGATGTGATTGCCGCCCAGTCACAAGCAGCACACCATGTGGCAATGAGCCAAATGCGAGGACAATTCAGCAATGAACTACACGAGCTACGCAAGCAACTGCTGCAATTTGTCTCGCTCATAGAACTTGAACTCGACTTCAGCGAAGAAGATGTTACCTTTGCCGACCGCAGCCAAGTCACAACGCTTGCCACCCACATCCACCAAGTTATCGGCCAACTCATCGACTCCTACCGCACAGGCAACGCCATACGCAATGGCCTGCCAGTGGCTATCGTAGGACAAACCAATGCAGGCAAATCGACCCTACTCAATGCCCTGCTACACGACGACCGTGCACTTGTCACCGACATTCACGGCACCACTCGCGACACTATCGATGGCACCATCATCATTGCTGGCACACTGTTCCGCTTTATCGACACCGCAGGCATCCGACAAGCCACCGACACAGTAGAGCAACTAGGCATACAACGCTCGTGGCAAGCCATCGACCGTGCCGACATCGTGCTATGGGTCGTTGACGCCACGCGCCCACAACACCTCACCGACTTAGCAACCGACATCCTAGCCCACACCCAAGGCAAGCAACTGATAGCCGTTGTCAATAAAACCGACCTATGCTCACCCGATGCAGCCATCTCCGCGTTGCAACAACTGCTACCCAGCCAGCAACCAACTAGCACCCCTCAGCCAGCAACCAACATCATCGCTATCTCGGCCCAATCAGACACCGATGTAGAAAAGCTCCGACAAAGCCTCGTGCAAACGGCAGCTTTGCCCGAAATTAGCCACAACGCCGTGATAGTGACCAACGCTAGGCACTACCAAGCGCTCACACGCGCTCAAGAAGCTTTATCACACGCCATCAACGGACTCAACGAGGGCTTGAGCGGCGACCTCGTGAGCCAAGACATCCGCGAATGCCTCTACTGGCTCGCCGAAATCACTGGCGAAATCACCTCCGACCAAGTCCTCGCCGAAATCTTCTCCCACTTCTGCGTCGGCAAGTGACAGCACTATAAAAGCATCTTTTTTACCATTTACGCACAAATTTCAAAAATAACATGTATCTTTGTGGCAAAAATATGTGGCAAACCACAAATATTATCAACACATCATGTATTTTGAAAGAAAACAATATCTAAATCAGCTGACGTCAGCAGAAGGAAACGGAATGATAAAAATCATTACTGGCATCAGGCGATGTGGCAAATCATTCCTTCTGTTCAACATCTACAAGCAGCACCTGCTATCAAACGGAATACCAGCCGATCATATTATTGAGGTGAATCTGGAGGACAGAAGAAGTAAGAAGCTTCGCGATCCGGATGCG
>Ga0181612_101374_pt1 | contig 27485 bp, 13 predicted proteins | sample HoacroProtozoa21_FD_119630 | JGI IMG/M metagenome (GOLD analysis project Ga0181612, IMG submission 119630) | Hoatzin crop microbial communities from Cojedes, Venezuel. Combined Assembly of Gp0051906, Gp0051904, Gp0051908
AAGAGCACACACGAGCCTTCCGCGCCAACACAGGAAACAAAAACGTGCAGGGTCGCATCCCTATGCGTTGTCAATGCCTCTGCCACACCTAACCTCACCCTCTTTTACTGCTACTCTGCAGTTACTCTGTAAACTCATTCACAAACCCTCGAGTGTCCTGTGGTGGATTCACCATTCCTCACCCCTCCCCCAGCAGGGGCAGCCTATATAAGCAGCAGGAAGCTGGAGCTCAGAGCGCGCTGAGGAATAGCACAGCAAGTAGGTAAGAAGTTAAGCAAATGTTTAAGTATTACTAAGCAGGAACTATGAAGAGCGTACACATCACCTCTCATGTTTACCAACTCCTTCCTCCTGTGCCCTGTTCATCCACAGTCGCCCTTGTCCAGCCACTCCAGTAACTCATCCCTGCCGCCTACGAGCTGCTGTTCTGATGACACAGGACAGAACAGCCCGTGCAGTGATGCCTCCCAAGATGGGGACTAGAGAGTAATGAGTCAGAGGCAGTGAAGGAGCAGTCTAAGAGCTTACTGGATGGAAAGATTTAAAGGACAGCTTGTAACCTATGTCTCCACTCCGAACATTAAGGCAGTTTAAAAGATTAGTAAACAGAAGTTGCATGCCAGCAACTACAATCAGATTAATTCTTTCCAGCTAACACAGGTTACTTACATTTGAGCAAACAGCTAGCATTGCCATCTCTACAATTTTGGAAACTAAGAGAGATGCTAGACAAGTGTGGAATCAATACCTCATCAGCTGAGCGGCTGGCTCATGGCTGTGTTTATTCCGGAAGAACGGGGTCACAGGGGAGCTGCACTTCCCCCCCTCTCTGTAATCACATTTCTGTGCATCACATCCCACATTTTGAGGGTGGGATGAAGAATAAGGCACACCACTCCTACCAGTTTTCATTAAGCTTCCAGAGAGATATTCAAACCTCGAGTGGTTCAATATTTTTCAACTTCAAAATAATAGTATTATCCTACTCCAAAATAGCATCAGTGGAGATGCTCATATCACCTCTTGCTTAGAGAAAAAACCCTACAAGTAGTTTGTAGTTGATATAGCCATGACTCTGAAACTGGCTTCCTCATTCTGCTTTCTCTGGTTCCCAGTGACCCAAAGACATCTCCTGAGTAGACTTAGGAGAATTACTATGGATGAATATCTAATCGGGATTTATACAGGCAGTTTACCACTCTTCAATTTGGGTGTATCTTTGGATCTGAAGATGCCCAGTACTGTGAGCTATAGCACATAAACACCTAAAGAAATAATAATACGGTCCCAGCAGAATCTATAGGTAATAATACAGCTCTTGCTATATCTCGCCAGCTAATAATGTGGGCTAGGAAAGTCCCGGCAGGGTAACTGCCCGTGGGCATGCGATCTGACCTGCCAAATACCTGCTGACACAGAGCAGCGAGCAGCAGTGTGCACATGCCTTTGTCAGAGAAGACACAGCCTCAACAGCAAATGCAGGGAGCAACCCTTGTCTGAGACAGAAGCAGAGAAACTTCCTGAATTTTAAGAATGTCTTAGTTCAGTCTCTTGTAAGTCTTCCTTATTGCAAAAAGCTTCGTGCATCTTTAGTGAACTGACCTCGTTTTTATCAGGTTTCACCCACACCATGCTGAACTACAGAACGAATGACTTTATCTTTCGAAGAAAGGCATCCCTGTCTGCACCATTCTTTTCTGACGGATTAAAAAGGAAATAGAAATACTCTAAACTTCTTCTCTTCCAAAGACAGTCAGTGTCAAGAAGCCCAATGGTGAAGTAGAAGGAAGGGATAATAACTGTTAGCTGGGCTTTTATGCAGAATTCACTGTGTTTGGTACTAATCTAGGACTGGAGTTTCTCCATGCTATTGTACTTGCCAGTACCACAACCATCCCGTTTGTCTCAGCACCACAGAGAACACAGAAACAGCAAACAAGGCATGAAGATCCACATGGACTCAAATAAAACCAAGTCACAGTTCACAGCATTAATTTCATGGCAATATATTCAGTCTGTAATTGGGGATTACGAACCCCTCTGTCATTGAAATGAGCTTACCGAAGCGCAGGCCAAGATGCCAAAGAACCCAACCTTCTGCACCAGGTTCTGGACAGCCAGTTTAGCCCGGGAAGCAAAATCCTGCAAAGAAGAAAACAAAGCACTAATGAGGCAAAACCCAAAATGAACGTACCTCAAAACGTATGTGATTTCAACGTCCTCCATGCTTTGGGGTTTCCTAATTAGCATTTGGGAGAATTTTTCAAACAAAAAGGCCAATTTGAAACTCTGGGCTTAAAGGGAAGAGAGGCAATTTCACAACGCTCAGTGCAAAAATCTGACCACCCACATGTAATTAAAATTTGTTTTTCAAACCCTGCAAGTGGCACTAAGTTCACACAGCTATGGAGACAGGTCCTCTGTTTCCCCATATCTTTGAATTGCCAGAGCTGCTTATACCTTATTCCTTAAACAAGCAAAGGGAATTAATTCCTACAATACCATTTACAATGTTAGAAAGGTACTTTCTCAAAACACAAAGCCAGAATATAATAATCCCATTACATCCTGAGATCTTTACTCTCAAACCCAGGATCTCAATCCAAATAGCTAATTCCAGGTACTCTCTACAACAGACTTGTAATTAAATCCATAGAGTGAATCTAAAATATTTTAGCAACAAAGGTGGCAGACCATATAACATTTGAGCTAGTCTTTACAAAAACATGCTAAGAACACGCTGCCTACTTTTATTGTGGGTCCCCAACTTTCAAACTTATGACAAACTCAAAAGTCTCAGAGTTTACCACATACACAGTAAACATTTTTAAAGGCAAAAATAAAGATTCTCACAAGCAGTTTATTTGAATGCAAGAGGTGAATTTACATGAGAGTAAAATTCGTTTGAAGCAAAACTGTCCAAAAAGTTAACAACAGGGTCAGTGTTATCTGTTCAGGCTTGGTAAGAGTAGTTATAGAAACCTGAGAATCTTTGGTAATAGCAAATTTTAAAAAGTAATTATTAATTCTTTTTTAAAAACCTACAAATAAGCAATAAAAGGCTGATTTTCAAGTAGCAATGCAATATTCATTGATTTGCACTTTGTAGAAAACTGTCAGATGAATTTCACAAGGAAATTACTTTTATCAATAATTAATGATATTCTAAATTCCATACTTCAAGATAACTACAAGATAATTCAGAAAAAATAAATTTATGCAATTTTAACCTTGTTACAATTCTGTTGAAACCTTCAATACTACATACCAATGCAAGTAAATTACAATTACTTGACAATGTAAATACTCTGAACTATAGAACTGACGGAACTTTCTATGCCAGATTAAAAAAGGCCATTTGCTATCTTTTTACATCCCTTTTTCAAGTAGTACCTTTTCTCCATTACAGTGCTTTAAAAATTGTTAAGAAATTCTCAAATAAAACCCTCCAGTTATTACTGAATCCAGAATAATTCTATTTGTTATACTTTCTAGTTGAAAAAATAATCCAAACTAAAACAAAGACTTCAACTTAAAGAAAAATTCCCAATAAATGAGATTTCCTGCATCTTACAGTGGGACATTTTTAACCACAGGAGATCATAAAAATTCTTTTAGAATACTCTATAAGGGGTGAATTTGCTAACGTTCACCAGGAGTAACCTTGGGATCGTGAATGTCTTACTGCAAAATGGAATAGGTGAAAGAGTCACTCTTTGCTGAAAACTTGTTCCTGACATTTTTTCCTGTTCAACTTCTAGTATACATACAGTACGCATGAGTGATTAAAACCTGCTCCAGTGAGGCTGATACCAAACACTTCAACTTATGTTAGCAGAAACAGGTCTAAAGCATGCCTACGTGACAAGTAAAGTAAAATTTTTCATGCTTTTTTTCAGAGTGCATTTAGACACAAATTGTTATAAATAACAAAACATGATAATTTACCAGTGAACCAAGTCCAAAAATCTTGCAAAATCAAGGGCAGTTCCTTCTCAAACTAAAATCCCCTCATCATTATTTCCAAGTTAGTAAACAAAACCAAAACAAATTAATATACGCTCACTAATGCAGGTCAGCACTAATACACACATTTGGTCCCACTGTGGATTTAGGACACGAACTGAGGATGCAAGGCTCTTCTGCAGAGCGTGACCACACAGCTGCCAAGAAAGGAAAGAGAATGCAGGACACTAAGGAGACAACAGGTATTCTAATTCCTTTACCAAATATAAAAGTGGAAATACTTCTGCAGAATTGCCCTATAAATTAATTTAGAATGAAAAAGTGTGCTAAAAGCCTAACAGTAACATCGCCCTTTCGACACCAGATTTTGTTCTGCGAGAAGGTGAACTGAAAAAGCAGTGCCTCATGTAGGAATTTCATAAGATGTCTCCCCCTGTACTCTACAATAAAGCTAATGTGACCATGGTATTTTCAGTTCCCATTTTGTTCACCATTTCACAATGCTCATGGCGTTAGAACAATATTTTCACTTTTATAAGGCAATAAAGATTTTTTTCCCAGCTTCATAAATCTCACTGTAAAGTATCTTTAAAGTAAAACACTACAATCCAATTATTCAAATAGGTCCATGATATATTTCAGTGGAAGTTGCTTCTATTATAATTTTAACATATTTACTCATTATTTTAGACTGTATTGCTGATACACTGTTGTATTAACTTTCACAAACTGGAATTGGAAACAAATTTCTAGCAAGTTGTCTATAAACTAATGCTTGCAGCACAGCTGGTTTAATAAAACATTGTAATTATATATAGATTGACTGTATTAACCTAGTGTAAGTACAGTGCACCATTTTTCAACAAATTTCTCAAAAATAAACAGCTTCCTTAACCCACATTTCTAGACTGATACAAAATTCAAGGCTGCCTTAAAGCTCATTTTTTCCCTCCAGGTAAAACCATACAATTTTTGTTATAAAACCAATGATGAAAGCGTTGAAAAAAGTGTAACAAGTTTGTCTCTCAGAAAAACCCAACCCCAACATTGGGGCAATTTTTCTCACCTTATTAATTCATAATTCTTTTTTTAAGGTTATTACTCAGAATTTTTCTTCTTCAACTTTATTTTTTACATTCATTGTCTGTTACAAAGTCCTCCATGGAAAACACAGTTTTAAAAATTTCTGTCAAGAACTTCTAATTTATCTTCCATTTTCAAACCTTCTAAATAAGCCAAAAGAGATAAATGAAGGATTTTTTTTTTCCTGTTTCCTATGATCTAATGTAATCATAGCTATGAATAATTTGCATGGTAATATACACATCAGGGTTGCAACAAAACTATGTACTTGCAGTCTCAACATTTATTTTAATGAAAATCAGTTCAGAAATACTTCTGTTTGTTTGTTCCCTTAAATTTCATTTGTCAAATCTTTGCGACATCTGCAATAATTAAAAAACCCCTTAAAAGTTTCATTTCTCAGAGAATACAATCATCAGTTTCACAACTTTCACCTATTTCACAATATAATTTTTCTGTTATAAAGCCTGCACAGGGAACAATCTTTTCTCTACTTTTTTAAGCATTTGAAACCAAAGCAAAACAACTTTCATATCTTACTGCTTTAAAATAAAAATAAAAAAGATATAAAAGTTCAGCTACTTACAGGTAAAACATTTTCCCCCAAAATTAGAGTATCTAGACTGGACTCGACTCTCAGCTAATGTGATTCATCCTCTCTAATTTCAGGAGACTTTAGCTCGCTATGTCCCTTTCAAAGATGATTTGTTTTTTGGTTTGGAAATAGATTTCCTGTGACTGCTACAATACAGGCGAAGGAAGGTTAAATGATTAAACATTACTTCATTGGGTTAATCATCAGATCTCCAGAACTGGAATGGAAATAAGAGGCATAAAAAGGTCAGTGCTGAAATACTGATTCACAAGTCTCAGCTGGCGGCTTGAGGAAGTTTGCTTCATATCTGCCCTCAGTAAAAAGGCACATTTTATTGATAGCAGTGTTTCATTAGTACATGTTGCAAAAGCAAAAAACCCTCCCAAATCTCCAAACCTAAAGGGATAGTAAAGAGAAATTGCATCTTTTGCTGCTAAGTAAGATTTACCACAATGTTCCTCCTTTAAATATGTATTATGGTACAGCTTTGAGTATAACTTAATGTGGACCATTTATCCCTATAAAAAAGCCCTCCTTGAAGAGTGAGTGGACAATCTTATCTTAACCACAAGGCTTTGTCCCATCCCTCTGTTTTGTTTTGTTTCCATTTATAATTTAAATCTCTATTTCTTCTTTCTCCTTTAATTGTAAAGTAAGTTGCACAAGCTCTTCTGTATTTGAGTAAAGAACATTTCACTAGATTCAATTAACAAGCTCAAGAAAAAAAAAATTTAAAAAATCAATTTTTACTTTTTTCCTTCTACAACACTGGTTTATTATCAGAAAATAGAACTGTCACAATTTATTGTTGATACTGAAATTGTGAAGCCTCTTTTTTCTTGTTCCCTACAAACAGGTTGTTGGTGGATCCATAGCAAGTAACTCAGTGATGGTTACCGGGGTGCTCTGAACAATCAGCACTGGACTGAATCCTATAGTCCTCACAGAAACAAGTCCAAAGACTTAGACAAAAGATATTTTCTTGAGAGACTGCACAGATGGGCCTGTAACAATTATGTAATATAACAGTTTATTTTCTAACATGAAGTTGCAATCAGTTTTTAGGAGCATCAAGAAAGCTCTGACTCCCTTTGACAAACCAACTCTTCCTCGTGTGCAGCAGTGATGACAGTTGTCAATCTCTGAAAGATGATCCAGAGTTCCAATGATCTGAGGCCCAGAAAAACCTTTTTTCTATCACAGTTTTTCTCTGCTGTAAATACATCAAGCATTTTACAAACATATTGGTAATACTTGTGGATATAGCACAAGGAGAAAGGTCAGTAAAGAAGGCAAAGAATATAGGAGACTAAATTCAATCAGAAGTTCATTGCGCAGGTATTCTCTACTAGGAAGAACAGACAGTGACTTCATGTAGGACGAGGGGCAAGTCTGATGCGAGTATTAATGCAATCACTCAAGCAGGATATTAATTACCTAGCAGATGGTAACCCTAAGAAGTTCAAAATAGATTCCTGGAAGAGAGGGGTTATACAGGATTTGTTACTCCAATAAAAAAAAAATCCAGAAGAATGAGTGAACATTAAAGAAACAGGGATAAGCAGAGATCTGAAGTGAATGTGTTGCACCTTGATGGTCCTCTGCAAACAAGGAGAATACTAAAGTCACAGAAGAGATCAGTACTCATCCTAGTGCCAGCAGCCTCCCCTGATGTGAACGTGTAACTTGCATGTGAACAAGTGGACAATCCTTCAAGATCTGAGTATAATTTATATTACTGTTATAATATTTTCTTACTAGAAACAAAGTTTAATTATCCAAATAATAATCTGAAGAGGAGAACTTTTTTTCCCAAAGATTGAAGATGATATATGAAGCTACCATCTCAGATTATTAAAGTTATAAATTCCTTAACATTTAAAAAGCTGCCTACAAAGACAGTACTCCTTTTTATGTAAAAATCTGAGTTATGTTAAAAATGAGCTGCACAGTATTTTGTTTCTTCTGGCTTTCTATTACAACACAATGGAATCAAACACAACTTATGGGAGAATGACCATTTGTGGTTAAGCAATGAATTGTAGAATTTCAGAGGACTGGGAAGAATTATTAACTCATTGAAATAACATATTAACTGCAGAAGAGCAGTTTTAAAGAAGTTGGATAGCTACCTACAGGCTGAGAGGCTGCAACATGCATCCGTGCTAAGGAAGCAGTAGGTCAGCTACGGCATTTAACAATCAATGCAGTAACCTGGAGTCAAGATGAGAACAGAGATCGAGACACAGTTGATAGTCATTGTCTATCACTGCAAATAGTTGATTACTCAGTGACCAAAGAAACCATTTCATACCTCTCCTGCAAGACATCAAAGGTAACAGATCTCATGAGTAAGGTTCCAGTAAGTTGCAAGCAGGAATATTTTGCTAGTGGTTCACGGCAGACTGATCTCCCACTCTTGACTCTAAACATCTAAACAATGACTCTTGACATCTAAACGTGCATGGAAAGAGCTGTGGCCCTGGACCTCTGCTCTAGTTTTCTCAAAAATACTTCCAGCTTGATGCAAATAAGGGGCAAACTGAAAGGGGGTATTTCCATCCTGATGCCTGGAGAAAAGAGGGTGTGAGACGTACGGTTTAAACTTCCTTCTCCCTTGAAACACTGGGAAAGAAAGGCCCTGTCTTGGAACATGGGCTGTCAAAAGACAAAGTTAAAAAAGGTTTTCAAGGATTACTAAAAGCAGCTAAGGGAAGGTGGCAGATCTAAGAAAGCATGAAGTTTGATAAAAGAAAGGTATCTACATATGACAGGCATAGGACAGACATCCCAGACAGGAACACTGGCTCAAATTCTAAGCTTGGGAAGGAAATAAATTTTACTTCACGAGAAGTCTGGGTTTTCTGAGACGCTGAATTCTGGTAAAGGAATAGGGTAATCATACAGGAAAATCACAAGAGAAAAACATGTCCATGTTGAAAACGAAAACACAGTTTTAGGAAGTACAATATGAAGAAGGCCAAACAGCAACGAAACAGGGCCCTTCACTTGGCAGGCATTACCAAGGAACTGTGGAAAGACAAGAGAGCAGTACCTACAAAACCTCATTAAACAGACTATGTCAGAGGTCTGAGGACTTAAAGCTAGTAACATTTCAAACCATTATATAGATATTTGCAGTCAAGGATGAGCATACAGAAATCAAATACACAGGTAAATTCTTCCACTAGCCTCTCCCAGGACAAGAACACTGAATAGAGATTGTCGGGGGAAATGCACAGATTTATTTCCATCTGTTTCTGCTCAGATTCTTGAGGCTGGTTGCATGTTAAGGGGTGATGCTGCAAGCCACAAAGATAACCAGAAAGATGCTCATCTCTGGGACTCCGTAAACTCAGACATATAAGTAACTACAATTAGTTCTCGTGCCAGAGAAATGGAAGTTTTCCCATAGAAAACACAGTTAAACCTATTGTCCTCATAATCAGATTTTAAAACTGCTGTTAGAAAAGAAAGACTAAGAAGCCATAGATAGAGCCATGTGCAGAGTGGAATCTTTGGAAGTCGTATGGCAGCAGAGCGTAACAGAGTGAAGTGTTCGTTCCAACAGCAAACTTTGCTGTCCCTGGTCATTTAATTTTAACCCATCTTGGAGTAAAAGTGTGAAGCTTCCAAGTAATGGATCCATTATACAGTAAGTAAGAACTCCCATTAACATGAGTAGGAAGTCAGTCAGCGAGCTCTGGATTAAACGGACTGTCAGCATCAGGAACTTCTAGGATGTTTTCTTCATTTCATTAACCAACTGTACCATGGTGAGAACATTGTATTTCCCTCACTTCTCCCTCTCCCCTAGACCTTGGGGCAAGAACCAGCAAATGCTTCTTCATAATAAACTCCACCTTAGAGAGCTTTACTTTCAAGATTTTAGACCGTTACAAACAACACTCTGCTGAAGTTTGGAAGTGATATACCAAAATGAACACATCTTATAGAGCTCAATGAGTTAGCAGGGACTCTGAAACCTCATGCCAGCATTTTCCACAACTAGAGCTGAAGCTCTCAGACTTCTACATAAAAAGTCCTTTTGCTTCACATTGTAAGAATAAATTTTGTAAAGAATAAGACACAATTAAAGGAAACAGTCTGAAGGAAGAGGAAGGAGGATGTCCTTCCAGTCTTATCAGATTTGTCCTATAGAGCAGTAGCCCTTTCAACCACATTCCCTGCTACCTCTACTCCTCAGTTCAGGTCTATGCAGTATCATGAAGCAACGTGTTGCCTTTGATGCTTTCCAATTTTATAGCGGTGCACAAAAGCATGAAATAAAATTTCTTATTTCTTTGCTTGCTAAAGAACTACTTTCTGTTCATATCTTGTAGAAGACCTGGCAGTGAGCAGATCATGCAATCTATTTTGTGGAAGAGAGCTGTCAGTTGGGCATGTCAGGGAGGCAGCAAGGCCATCAGGACAGTCCAGCGTTGGAAGAGATTACCCAGAGAGGCTGCGCAGTCTCCAGTCTTGGAGGGCCTCAAGACCAGACTTGACAATGCCCTGAGGAACCTGAGCTGATCTCACAGATGACACTGCTCTGAGCAAAAAGTTTAACTAGAAACTGCTTCAGATCCCTTTCAAGAAGAATTTTTCTGTGATTCCATAACGAGATACGAGCAGCCACCTACAAAGAGAAGAATGAAGTAAAAGAACATCCTATCCCTCTGGTTCCCACACAACAGCCATTGACCTCTGCAGCCTTTGCTTCTACAGTTGAAAGGGTACGCTGGCATTGCCTCCACCAACGTGCTGGCTGCCTAAAATACCACTGCAGCTGCACAGCGAGTGCTCATTTATCTCAAAGCTACAACTGTAATTAGTTATTGTGGCCACAGGTCTGCCGTTCTAGTTATAGTGGCATGATGAGCAATTCCAGGATGCCGTTAACATTTTTTTTATCCATTACAAATTACAAAGTCCTGTTTCTGGGGGGGGGTTAAGATCCGGACATTGTAAGGGAGGGCTCATGACTGCTGGAATGAAGCAAGTCATTGCTTTGCTTTAGCCACCATCATCAAGAAAGGAAGCAGTTTTTGATAATCAAATAGACTGACCTTTTCAATCTCTGACAAAGCAGAGCCAAAGTCACCAGCGCTGAAAAAACCACACTGTTTCTCTAACGACAACTTACAAATAAGTTACGGAAGAAAACCCATGCACAGAAAACCCACTTGTAGAATAGAAGTGAGGAGTTTCTTATACAGCTGATGAACCCTTTTGGACAGACGAGTCTTTCTACTGAGCCTCACCAGCAGATGTGCAATGCTAAGCATACCTCTTGCCTGTTCGCCCTGGGAAGCGGCAGAGGTTCCCAGACAGCTTAGAGAAGTGGTCTGCATACCAGACTCTTGTACAACACGGATATTTAAACAGTGTCTGGAGCAGGGGAAAAGAAGTAGCCATTTCCTTGATTACGATACCACAATTAATTTCCATCAGTTATTGAAGGCTCTCCCTGAAAAAATACTTTTGAAGCAGCTTATCTGACCCAAACTTTTGATCATTTATTGTTTTCCCTCAGAATACTGCGGAGTGAAATATCAAATACTTAGGACCAAACTGTTCCCTTAGAAACTTGCGTCAAGCACCCCAGCGTGCAGAGAACAGGGCATGCAAATTCAGTGGCAGAGTTCAACTAATTGCTTCTCCACAACTGCAGAGCAAATGCAGCCTGCAAGATTTCCAGTAAACTTGGTGACAGCCTTTCTGAAGAGGTTCACTTCTGTTGTAATGTGAGAGATTTATTACTGAAAAAAAATCCTCTGAGCTAATATTGAGTGAAAATATTGCAAAGTAATCCAGATTTCTTCAGCGACTCAATCATTTCTGATTTACGTACTTATATACTAAACATTAAAACGAGAGAGGGCCACCTGAACAAGTTTGAGGGAACAGACGTTATCACAAAGAGCCGTCCAAAGAATGTGAAAAAGTCATCTCTAGATTACGATTAGCCAAGTAATGTAATGCTCATTGCTGTTTTTTCCTTATCTGTAAGCAGGTGTGCAAATGAATAGAACAATGCAGGCACAAGACTGCCCTATTCTCTTGCCAGTGTCCAAAGAAATCCAGCAAGGAGGTGGCTTACACATTTGTTACTCATAGCTCTTATTGTCTACCCTCTGCCTGTATTAACTCTTTGCTACTTCTTTTCTCAGGAAATGCTCTGTAACAAGTTCCCTTCTTTAAAGCTTTCATTGACTCACTCCAAAGCTTGTTTCAATTCACGAATTTTGGAGAACAATTTAAAACTAAGCTCATACGCAGAACATTCACTGCTTATTTTATTGTATTGTCTGAGAAAGAAATCACCACACTTTACTCTTAGTTCACTCTCATTTTGCATTCTCCATCTCAAGAGATAGCATTCATAGGAAGTTTCTAAAGAGAAGTTTCAAGGTTTGATTAGTTTAGAATTTCCATTTAATTATAGACCAAGATAACAGAGGTGAGCTACCTCCCCTACGTATGTTAACAAACTTCGGGAATGCAGTGTATGCAGACAAGCCTCCTGGTGGCCACTCGTCCGGCAGCCGAGACCAAACGCCAGCAATCTCTTGTACAGCACAATTAATAAAGAGAGAAAGCTGATGAGGAAAGGGGGGGACTGGAAGACTGAGTAAAAGAAATTATGAACGGAATTTGATCTTGAGTTTAAACAAGTATTTCTGGGAAAGCAAAAAAAAGAAGTCAAGGTTTTCCAGTTTGTATGTGACTCCACCACTTCCATTTTTATGGTAACTGCTTTATAAAAACTTGCTTGTGGTCTGCTTTAACTTCTTTTTTCTTGTATCAAATACCCTTAAAAAAACCTTTTGATTAAAGAAGCCAGCAGTCAGAGAATCCTTTTCAATCAGGAACTTCGCAGATACTAGCTGTTAGTTTAATTATGGGAGAGGTCCATTTTTAATTTGGCCATCTTCTTTTACACTGCTAATTAAGTAATATTTTGCTTATTAGTTGAACCTAATCATTCCATTTGAATTAAGTCACAGTGTCATGTCAGAACACAGTGCTGGGTTCTCCAAGTAACCGTGGTTGGGTGTGGTAGCGTACTTTGTTCTGCTTCTGCAAAGAGAAACCCCACATGAAGCCGGGGAAAAGCAATCCAGCTCGAGGCACCAGACCTCTCAGAAATGCTAGAAAGATGGGTTTAACATGTACCTAACTGCCACTATCACAAAAGTTCATCAGTTTAACTCCTTGCAGACAAGCAGCCGACTCTCCACGCAGGAAGTTGTTCGGTGGTGGAACTCCTGACGCAATGCAAACCGAAGCAGTTGCAGCTCAGTTTAATACAAACCCTCTTGAGTCCACGTTGACAAATTCTTTAACAAGCCCTGTGGTTACAGGGAAGCTGGTTTCAGTCTGAGTCACTCCTGTTCAAACAGTTTACTGGAAATGGAGGGGAGGGGGAATTTTCAGAGAAGTCATGTGATGGCCAGACAAACCACAACCAGTAAAGGTTCAGTGGAGTCAAAAACAGGTCCCAGCAACAACTGACACTCAGTGTGCAGATGGCACTCAATCATTTGCACCCAAGGCCTGCTGCATCTCAGCGTTTCTATGGATTTAACCCTTTTTCAAGCTTGTGTTCTTTCACACACAGTTTGGAAAGTAAACAAACAGCAGTGGCTGATAGTAACATAGGCAACTAGAAAATATTTTTACATGGAAATTTGGCGGCAGAAACACTGCACAGAAGCAAAAGCTTGATGTGTAAATCATTAGTTCTTAAAAATATGCCACTTAATGAATCCAAACACTTACAGTCATTAAGGATTAGATATACAGCAAAGATATTAGTACTTTCTCCTCTTACCAAGGAGCACCACGATACAGCAAAGGCCCACGCATTACACATTATCACCAAGTACCTTGAGGGAACCTTCATTTTCAGAGCTGGAAACCTCTGCCAGCTTTAAGTGTTTCAGCACGACAGAGAAAAGATGAGAATACTTAACAATCAGCAACTGTTAAACTGGCAAAAAAGAGTCCCTGCACATGTGTGCGTAGCCATGAAACTGTGCAAAAGTATCCGTGCACTGTACTATCACCAGTGTGCTGTCCCAGCACTAAGTAGTAGATTCGCTTCCCCTAATTGAGAGGTTGCTTTGAGCAGCTGCACTGGAGATACTCCCCGTGGCTAAAAGGGGAGCTCTGATAAAAAACTCCTTTGCTCTGGAATTCCACTGGAAGAGTTAACAGCAACTGAGATACCGCTTCAAACATGCGTAATTTTTAAATACTGCCTTAAGTATTAACAAATCTGACCGAGTTGCTCTGTTCCTATAGCATGCTGGGCTCTGCATTGTGTGGAGCTCTTGGATAAAAGAGCCCTGCTTGTAAACCACACTCCTTCTCCAGGGCAAAGCTGCTTGATTTTAATATGAGCAGCCACGAGGCAAGAGCAGCTCTGACGCTCCCTTTATGTAACTGGGACTAACTCACTGGTGTGCACGCACAGGGACATGCAAAAAGGAGAAGTGATTGTTCCTTTAAAACGAGGGGCTTTTTCTGAAGTATGCTAATGGCAAGTACAAGGCAGACTTACACATCATCTGCAGGCTAATGAGTTTTCTCAAAACGTAGCTCAAGGAGACAGGTCACTTAGATCTATGACAGAAAATCCATCAATAAACTCTTTCAAGTAAATAGTATTTTACTCTGTGTAACTTTGATGGGGCACTAAACCTTTACGCTGTTTAATCCTTTTAGGTTCCTTTTTTTTTGTTGCTTTTTAAAGTGCCAAGCTAGCAAGCGCATTCCCCGTCACAGATCCTTCAGGCTGGATGTTACATTCTGGTCTATTCTCACCATGGAAGATCTTCATCTGTTTCTCCAAATCACCATTGTTTCTGAGAAATAGCAGCAACAAGCTTTCTAAACAAAACACACGCAGGCAAAAACGTCAAGCCACTTGGCTTTGCCTTGTAGGCATACAGCAGCTCAGCAGAAGTAGAGAGGGAAGCTATTCTTCAAAATCTAACACAGCCATTTTCATGCCTTTCAGAAAGGCAGGATGAAGCCAGACCTTTATACCGAAAGAAGGCTCCTGTCATTTGACGTCAAGCATTGGGAGTAGTCTCCATGGCATAAGACAGTTGTCACATCCCCCGTGTTTTCTTAAGCAGAAGGCTTCAGCTTGGGAGAGTGGGAGAAGCCAATGTTGGTAATAAAAACTGTTATTGAGCAATTTAAAAATAGACATCATTACTGCTCATGAATAGCAATTACAGAACAAATAGCGATAAACTATGCTGAAGATCGGGATTGACTCAAGGTCATAGGAAAAGGCAGGCCTGTCTCCCACAGACATCTAGCAAAAACACGGTTGAAGCCAAAAGCAAAAAGGAAGTCATATTAGCAAATGGAAAAAACTGAACTGTCAGTTTTATGAGCACAATACAATTTAATCGGATTGTCAAAGCCTCAAGTTAAAAGAGTTTTACAGAAACCAAACCACAAGTGGAGTTTAAAAAGATTTTTTTTTCCTGGCCATCCATCCACAAAACAACATGCTTCAATCCAAATTCAATTGCCAAGGAAATAAAATCAAAAGTACTGGTAAATAACAACATCATTTTTCTTAATTAATTACACATCGCCATTTGTTTACCCAGGGCAGTCAATACAGCTAGCTATATTTTGGCTGGTCCTGACAAAATGCTCTCTAGCAAAAATTTTCTTCCCAAGGATCTTACTGTGCGTTCTGGAAACCAACTCTGGCTGCTCCCTCAACTGTACATGCATATAATTTGCTGGGAGAGTTTCAGTAAACACAGATAGCATTTCAGCGCTCGAGTAATGTATTAAACTGGTTTCGGGTTTGGGTTTTTTTGGGTTTTGTTTTTTGTTTTTTGTTTTTTTTTTTCTCCATGACTTAATTTTATACAGTTAAGGATTACTTTGCAAAGCAAAGACTGATGATAAAGAACAAAGTAGATTCCTCCCCCCCCCGCCCGCATCTTTAAAGAAATACAAGAATTTACTATTTACAATAGCAGAAAAACCCTTTGGAACTTTCTAGTAGGAGGAGGCTCTCAGGAAACACAGGGTTTACTGTTAGAATTACTAGATTGCACTCAGTATTTCCAGACAAACCACTTTCTTTCATGGAAAAACTTCACCCAGTTTTTGAGGAGGAGAAAAAAAAAAAAAAGTGAAAGTATATATTTTTACATCAAGAAAATACCCTGGCAGAACAGTTTAAAGACAGCAGTGCATTGTAAATAGCATCTGCTGGGTTTTCCAATAGCAGTCTCATGACTGGTTTCAACTTCGTGTCAGACAAAAGAGGGTAAGAAGGAAAAATACAGAAGGGAAATCCAGTGGCAAGTAGTTTGATGGAAAAATGTTTGATTTCTTCTAAAACACTATCAGTAACTTGTGAATGGAACGCAAACACCTGACCCGAAAGAAAAAATTAATCTATGATAATATCTGACTGATATACAGCATCAGTTGCAAACCATGCTGTAACACAAGCAGTATTTAATCCATCAAGAAAATAAATGACAAGAGCAACAAAAAGGGATTCAGAGCAGTCTGGCTGCATTTTCACACCAGGAAAAATATGTTTCCTCAGGCTGATGAATGGGTCATGCACTGGCCCCTGAGGGAGTTAGTGGCAAGGCAGGCAAATGTCAGCTGAAGGGGATGAGCGGACTGAAAACCATCAACTCGCCCAGGGAGGCTTTGAAAGCAGCTACAACAACCACGACTGTGGAACAGCACCTCCTGTCACTGGTTTGTTAGCCCACTTTCTCCCTACCTTTCTTGTGCTGTTCTTGGAAGTCTAAATAAATGCAGCATTTGTAGCAAATATTTTGGCTGCACTATTGTATGTGCTTCAACAAGCTGCATTCTTATCCTCCCATCACCAGAGGTATCTCTACCCAGTGGAGGATCTTTTTCCATCCCTGGGAAGTCCCTTGTGAACTCACACCAACTGATTTTTGGCCCATTCCCATTTCATTGGAATGGTTATTTACCCCATCTAGTTGTTCTGTGTTTTATTAATTCTGTTGTTTTGCACTGTTCTTACTTGTGCAGTCTCTGCGTGTTCCAGCATCTCCTCAAATTCCTGGTACTCTTCATCATCAGGTTCAGCACCGGAGAGTCGGGCTGCCCTTGCCATAAAATATGGAGGCAGCTCTCCAATGGCTGTGCCAGCACCCTGGGAAAAGAATAATTCTGATTTATTTCCGTGTTTATTCTTAAATAGGAAACATGTCATAAGCACAGTCCCATGGACATTTCAAATTATCAGAACTGATGAGACCAGCTGCTTTGAGAAATTTGCTTTTATCCACCAGGTCAAATTTCTCCTGATTTCAAACATAATGCTGTTCCTTTGAAACCCCACTTTCCCCCTTCCCTTGTTTAGCAAAATTCAGCTTCTCTCATCGCAGGCCAGCATGCCGCAAGTCAGCATCTCCCAAGCTGTGCTCTGCACGGTCACAACAACGTGCTCTGTGCATGGCTGGGCCCCTGCAGAGTGGCACTTTGCCCCACTCTGGCAAAGCTCGGCAGCCAGTGGCCAGCCATGCCCGGTGCGGTGGGGAGGCTGCGGCTTGTCGCTTCGCTGGGGCTGGAGAGCTGGCTGGGCCGGGGGCCCTGCTACCCCACACGATCCCTGACTCAGCACCGCACTGCCATCTCACCCTGCCGCATGATGCCAGACACATTTGCCAGCATGTGACAGCCCTTGCTCCTCACGGCCTTCACAACAATCTGGGAAACTCCTCCCCGGTGCCGTCATGCAGTTTACTTGTTCAGTCATGAGACTTTGTGCAAGTGTTTGTTAGAAAACAGGCTTGAGTTTTACTACAGCTATGGGCAAGGAAAATAAGGTTAAGCAAAGCTTGATCTTGAGTTTTCTCTCTCCTTAAAATGGAATGAAAAAAGCCAAGAGAACCCGAGATGAAAGCCTGATTCCCTTCTCACCACAGGAAAATTATATTTGCTTTCTCAGGACATCAAATGACTCATTTCAATCTTGTGGGTAATGCAACTTTAGCTTAACCGAGGGAAAAAAAGAATAGAGATACAGCTAAGATCGAACGTATGGATAAACAGAGGCTAATGAAACAGGAACTTGGATTAAACTCAGAATGGTTTAAATATAGGACAGGTAACAGCACAATAGTTGCGCACCACACTGGAAAAGTGCTAAACCTACATGCAGATGGCTTTTCTTTCTTAGAGTCAGTTGTAACAAATGCTTTTCTGTTCCTTTGAAGCAATGTGAAAGCTTTTCAATTTCCTTTGTTCCTGCTCTATATGCAGCTGCAAGCAAGGGAGAATTCCAGCTGCTGTGGATATTCCAAATCAACAGGTTGTGGTTTTAAATACCGCCACCCTCTGCAGTTACCCAAACTGTTAAATTCTCAGTTTAAGCACATAAAGTGCATAGCCTCATATGTTTACGCCCTTGTTTTCCACAGAAGAAAAATTTAAATGAGTGCAGCAGGCTGAACTTCATTAATCTGCCTATTTCTGGCACAAGGGAAGATAAGCTTGAAAACAGTAGCAATAACGCTTCAGAAAAATTAACTTGAGGTTATGCTCTCAGGGTGATGCAAGAACAAAAAGTCACATTGCTTCTCCAGGCTCTGCCAATTTGCTTTGGCTTCATTTTGTTAACCGAGGAAGAGGTTCGCATGTGTGTACTGGACATGAACTTTCTTCAAATTGGCTAAGTCACATGCTCATTATTACAAAACATTTCAGAAGTGCAACAAAAATCATATGATTTCATGTCTGCTGCAGATAGGTTCCTTAAGTGCATAAAAAAAAGAGGCAATTAAGGGATCCAAACCAGTAACTATTTAACTGCTTTTTGTAACATTAGCCGTCCATTTTTGCCATTTAACTTTGAATGCCAGTTTTATATGGAGATTCCTTGGACCAACAACAAATTGGAAAGGCAAATGCTAATCAAAATTCTTTTACACAAATATATTCAGAAAAGGAAACTGGGAAATTACTCCACTAGAAAGAGTCTTTTAAACAGAATTTATCCTGGTCAGGACACAGGCCGCCTGTTCTGCTAATCCTGAGCAATTAAACATTTTTATTCTTTCCCCTTATTTCTTGTAAAAAACAAAAAAAGCTGCAACACATTAAAAATGTAGGGCACTATTGAATTCCTTGTCCCTGTGGGATGGAAGGCTGTGAAAACTGGCATACACCTAGCAGATTGTTTTTGAGAGTCCTTCTGCAGGCCAGGACTGGTGGAGCCAACTTTTATAGCGAATGAAAAAGCATCATTTTCATTTCACCTAATAATTTCTTAGATACAGTGATATTTAATCCTTGTAACACTTATTATCAGCAAAAATGGCTATCACTGACCTGCAGGGGACTAGTAATGATTTTAATCTCTGGATAAAACTGTACCTGGTTTAAGTTGGCTGAAACAGCCACTGATGTTTTTGTGATCTGAATCAAATCCCTTGTGTAGATAAATCCCCACATTCAAACCTCGCAGGATATTTGGATACTTTGTCTGGGTAGCTTTTATAGTCAGAGGTCTGCAAAGTCCCCACGGGGACCGTCCTGCTTTCAACATTTCACATGAAAACTTATATTGCTACCACCCTCCTGTCTCCCTCCAAATAATCAAGGAGATTGGCCAGATTTCACTTTGGAGCCTTTCAACATAATTTCACTTTACAAGTTTAAAGGAAACAGGCTGTTGGTGTTGTTATACCCATTCCTCACAGGGTTCCATGTGCTGTATTAAGAGCACATCTGTATACACCAATAATTCCTTTTCTTTTGCATTTATCCAGTATTTATTATAACTTCAGATTTTAGGTCTAATTAGAAATTGCTGGTTCCATTAAAAAAAAAAAAAATTTTGTAAGATTATTCCATCATACCCAGATTAGGAATTAAACAATATTCCTGATTTCAGTTTAAAAGCAGGAAATTAATTAAACTTTTTTTTACTAAGGTTTTGATTTGCAAAAAACGAGCCTTTTCACTTTCTGGAAGTCACCGTTACTTTCCTGTTAAGTGGACATTTGGTTTAAGAGTGACAGAATCAAAAGTAAGTTTCTTCAACAGCTTCCATAAAAAAGTGAACTGGAATTAGGACAAAAGAAACATACTGGAAGAAGCAGCAGCAATTGCCAACTTGATTTGGCTTACAGGAAATTAGCAAGCAATGTTTATGTACTCATGAAACATTCCAAGAAAGCATAACATTACACTAGACACCACTGGTAGACAGAGGATGCTCCCAAGGGAAAAGCTAGTGGAGACAGAGTTCAGTGAAAAGGTAGCTGACAGTGAATTTGAAGGGGAAGAAGGGGGGGGGGGGCCACGACAGGAGACAAATGTTCTGGCTTGGTCCTATTCCCTGTCCTTTCCCTAGCCCGAACCACAAAACACATCTCAAAGTCGAGACCGAAGGTACCATTTGTTCTCCCTCATGGCTGCTCAGACAGATACAAGCTTTCAAGGCTTGCAACTCCATTACCTCGTTTCTAAACTACTTAATTCTCATCACAGTTCAGTTATTTTACGTGCTGAAGATTAAGCAATGGATGTTTACCCTGAGCTACATTTTTATTTTGCAACCCTAGAAACGTAATTGTAAATACCATTTTTATTACTCTAGCCTCTATTAAACAAAGTTAAGCAGAGAGGGACAAGGAAGAAAATAAAAAGAAATCCTGTATTTATGATCTTATAAGTACTTGTATGTTTAGCCACTTATCAAGCATTCAGGCAGTTCTGTCCTCTCATTAGAAAGAACAAAATTTAAGATGTACTTTGCTTCTTGAAAGCGCTGTAAGTCCACTTTCTCTGTTACTATTTTGACTTTGGTACTGCTACACATTACTGTAGTCTGTACATGCGTACAACCTAACTGGAATTTTTGTAATTAACACAGCTGCTGATAATTTTAAGAGTCGTAGTGACCAAAATTGCTGTAATGTATCTCTTCATATCATCAAGGAATACAAGGACAGACATCAGATACCATGTGTTTTCAGAATTTCCTCTTTCTACATTTGGACAACCAAGAATTTACTAATTAAATCATCAGCTAGAACAGGAAGCCAGTAGTAAAATAAAGTTAATCTGGTATGCAGTTCACAGCAGATGCATGTGTGTAAACTGCAATTCAGAATCATCTACACACAATGAAAAAAAAATCTTAGCTGACCAAAATCCTCCAAAAATCAAACTTCTGTATAAAGCTGCAGAGGGAAAAAAAAGGAAAACCGAAAGGAAGTTCCAATGACAGCGTTTCCTAAGACCCTGATTCACTTAAAACAGGAAAAGCAGGTTAGCTTCTAAGTAAAAAGTTTGCCACAATGAAAACAGGCAGAGAAACAGAAATAAAATACATTAAAATGTGCTATGTAACACTCTCTTATTTAATCAAATCTATTGATGCAACCCAGAACACTTCAGCTATGAAATTTGGGCCCAAGTACTTTGTATGAGCAACTGCAACTTCACTCAAGTTACAGGCTCAAAACTTTTGCAATTTCTTGCTTAACTGCATGCAGCGTAAGACCTGACAGCTGCAAGATCATTTGGGATGCAGACACCCTTTCTGAAACTTACCTTCTACACCAAGAGCTTTGAAGTACATGAGTGCTTTCTGCCAGCATTTAGAAAAGTAGTCAACACTGGGGTTGATAAAAGATAGCCCACTAATATCCTGTTACTTGTCTTTAAAGGACATTAAACCCAGGGCTAGAAGGTTGATCGGGAAGGCATCTACTCACATTGCAAATACACACGTTACTGCTGGCAGTGTAAGCCATCATTATTTTGATAGTTCAGGAATTTTTGCATATTGCTGAACATAGAAATTAAGTGCAGAAATTAAAACTGCTTAAGTTTTATAAATCAAACCTTACCCACATGCAGGCCTCCAGCCTGACTTTTGAGATGATAGCCCATAAAGAGATGGATCCTTCAGTCGTCTCCTCATCAGGGCAGATAATTTGATCCGGGTAAGGAGGCTCAGGAAAATTAACTGAGTTACATTCATATGCAGCAAGAGTAACCGATGCTATGTGTGGACCCTGAAAAAACACAAGTAATTTCAAATCCATTTTATTTTAGTCATATGTTAAAATTAAAATTGCACATTTGTCCCTGATGCTGATGCAAGGAGCCTAGGCTAAAACTTAGTGTTTCTCACTTCAGCCATTAATAATGTTATATATATAAAAAACAAAATAAATCCTTCTACCACATATGTTAAGGAGCTTTCAGCTTTTGCCATGCCATTGTACAGTAGTATGGGGTTGCCAAGGAGAAATAAGAATCCTTACTTCTTCTAAACCACGAAAATTTTCAAAACTTTAAAATGTTCTCGGTATTTATGGCCTGCAGCTTTATTAGAGCAGGTGTTTTCCCTACTCTTGCTTTTAGAGGATGGAGACATTTACACTCTATGACTTTTTTTTTTTTTTTTTAATGACTGGGACTTTACAGTGGACCTTCTTCAATTTTGGATCTTTCTCCAAAAACCAGTTGCTTAATTTGTGTCAGTTTTCCTGTGTATATAAGAAAGTGACCTTACTGCTGTTTGCTAAAAATATTTTGAAATATAATTCAAAATGTAAACATTATTTAAACACCATATAATTGAATTACTTCTAGTCTCCATCTTACATTAAAAGATTTTTTTGGACATACTTCCAAATAAAGCTAGCATAAAAATCTATTCAAGAGTTGAACTGCTCCATACTTAAAAAACCTGAAAGAATTGCCATTATTTTCATACAAAAGAAGTGAGAAGCAATTCAAATAGCCTATGGTCTGAACGCTAGACGTTGTAGCTGAAAAATAAATCACTTAGCAAAAGGTCAGGCAAACATTGTCCAGGCAAGAAGAAGAAAGAAGAATAAAGTACTGAGTTAAACTAAGGTCTTAAAGTCACAGATTTCAATAAAACTTAAAGTTTTCTTTATGTGCAGAACAAATCACACAAACCTTACTTCTGCTATTAATTATCTGATGGGTTTTGAATCATGTTGGGAAACATATTGTCAACAATTTCCTTCTACGTTTTTTCCTTTAAATGCGTCATGGTTTATTAGACCAATAAGGGAGCCCAATACCCCACCCAAATCAAACCGAAATTTATTACAGAATAATGAGGAAAAGCGTGACAGACCTCAGCCCTGCCATGCCCCTGCACAAGGCTTCCACAGCTCACTTTGAAATGCAGGAGCCAGAGATACATTCAGAGGACCTCGCATGCTCATTTGCACATTAAAGGGTGAAATTCCACAGCAAGTCTCACACAAAAGGTGAAGCACCATGGCTTCTTCTAGACTTGCTGGGAAGAAGATTTTAGTTGGGTTCACTCAAGTCAACATTTCAGGTCCCGCTGAAGAGACCAGAGCACTGGACTTATGCAATTACATTGACACTCTAATTTTTTCACTGGCAGTGGAATAAGAATGTTGAAAAAAATATCAGTTATATTTTTCTGTAGGAAAGCTTTGACTACTGTTGTCACACAACAAAATAAAACCATTGTCACGTTCAAAATAAAACCATTCTTCTGGCATGCAACTGTAAAAGACAAGCTGCTCTGATAACAAGGAAATTCTTTTAAGTTATTCCTTGTTACTTTTACTGGAGACTCATGCAAAGTGCTTTGGCATACTGGGGGTTATATGAATAGACAGATAAGAGTCTCCCGAGGTGATAAATACGGCACAGCCTCCCTCACAACAACAAGAGAGAGAGAGAAAAGGTTCATTGAAGTAAAACTGAAAAAAATGAAAATGGGAGATCCAGAAGTTGATACCCAAGAGTGATTTTGATATGGAAGGGAGCACAAAGAACGGATGAATGAAGCAATGACTAATAACGTATACTATCAACACTTCTATAGGGCTCAACAGCAATGGACAACTTTTTGGTACTTGTAGCAAGATCATCCCTGTCCCCAGCAGCTTCATATCTACACAAATAACATGTATCTATTTTACTTGTCAAGGACAGACGTAAAGAGAAAGATGAAACTTTCCTAATATTGTAAAGTACGTTTATGGCAAACCTGGGAATGTCTTTCTCCACCGTACTCTGAAATTTAGGGAATTTAATTCCATCTCTGCTTGCCCCTCCCCAATCTGACAGCTACCTTGGGACAAAAAAGGTCTCAAGCCATCTTCCTTATGGTTTTCACCTGCAGAAATCTGCAATAAAATTCTCATTCAATAGCAAATTTGCATGGAGGAAATCCCCCTGTACTTGAGTTGTAAATGACTGTTTCCTATGTTCCCTTGAGGGTAAGGCTGTTGCCAAGGCAGTGAGATACGGTGTGTGAATGAAGAAGTATGGTTTTCGGTTCCACAAAATTTGGAAGACACACCACGCTACAGTGTAACTACAGCCAGCTGCGATGGGAGACTGTTACTTTCGGTTTTATAATAGCAAGAGACAAATTTAATTGCTATTATAGCGAGGCCCCCACCCTCTCTGGCAAGGTTTCAGTGACGGCATTACCAGTATTTCTTCTCAAACTGCACACAAGGTGTGTAGAGAAGAGCGCACGCTCTCAGGTGAGCAAGCAATGACAAAACGCCTAACAGGAGGCTGCTGTGGGAGCTTCTCGTCATGAGCAACTGTTCTCAACAGAGTTGGCATCCTTGAAACGGTTTAATGGTCTCAGAACACTGCCTCCCGTTAAGAGAGCTCTCCCGCTCTCAACAAGTGTCTGCAAAAGGAAAAATTTTACAAGAAGCGGCCAATGGAAAAAAAGGCATTTCACAAAGCAGCTGTATACGGCCAACGAGCCACCTGAAGACTACGCCAACTGAACATAATTCTTTCACTGTAATGTAAACAATTCTACAATGGAAAAAAGTTGGAGTTATGGAACCCACAGAAGCCACATTTTAACTGGAATAAGAAATAAAGCATAAACGGTTCATTTAGAGTGATGAAGTGTGGAGTATTGGAACTCCGAAGGAGCCAAAGGAAAGCAGAACAATCCTGTGTCCTCCTCCGGCAGCGGAGCCCAGCTGTCCTGCTAATCAAACGGACGACGTCTCACAGCTTGGCAGGCTGCACGCAGCATCTCTGACATCTGCTTTTGTTCTAGCTCAACTCTGAAAGCTTACATGGAGCATTACCCTTTCACAAAGCCCTGGTTACCAAGCACCTCAAAACAATGGCTGGCTCCACAGGACCATGGTCACAACAGGGGTGGGGGGCAGGACGAGTGGGAGGGTCGCTGGATGTTTCATAAGAGAGGTGCCATTACGCTTTCTGGTTAGCAATAGTGATGGTTTAACTCTGAATGGAACAGGGAACCAACCTCAAATGGGCTGTGGGTGCCACCTTTGGAAAATACCAGTCAATATACACTCAGATGTTTTCTTTATACTCCTCCCTGTGCCAGAAGGATTAATTCTCATACAATTTTTTAATCCTCTCCACCTCCTCCACCCTCTCTCCTCCTCCTCCTTCGCTGCGTGGGGCCGCAGTAAATACTTGGGAGTGTTTTGCCTCTCTGCAATAGCCCCATTTCTTTCAACAATTTAGGAAGACCTCTAAGATATCCCCTCTTAGACTTTAACTGCAGCTCTACCTTTGAAAAGGGCATCTGCAAAACTGCTTTCAACCCTGTCATTCCAGACAACAAACACTAAACCCAGGCGATTTAGTAGACATGCTGCTTGCCAAACCAGGAGTCACTGAAATTCAAGGCATGTAAGATCCTGAACACCAACCGTCTTTCCCTCACCCTCTTCCAATGATTAATTTTTTTTTTTCCCTCTTTTAAATTGCAGGAGGCACGAACAAGGGCTAACAGAGAAGAAACTGAGAAACATTCTGCTGACTCGGGTGAGAAACATTTGCTCGCCACTACTGGCGACCAGAAGGAGCCTGTGGTTAGGCTGGAATGCGATTTGTTAGAAATATCTGTACAATTTACAAATCAAACAGGACAAGGTCTGGTCATCAAGATCAATTCAACATCAATCTACTTTTTAACAGTAGTAATTTAAGGGAGTTTGGAAATCCCTATCTACACAACCCTAATGTCTCGTAGAAGGTAACCTCAAACTCTTGAACTCACGGCCTTCAGAGAGGTTTCAGTTCAGTGAATGAAGGCACTCAAGTTAGACACTGCTGATCCTTAGAAAAAAGTTACTTTAAATGCTGTATTATGACATTTCTAGAAAGTATTCTCTTTTTATCTACAAATTAGGCTTGGAAATTCTTCAGTGCAAGTAGAATGAGATGGGAGGCAGATGTAAATAAAATCAAGATGTTAAAGTCCTTAAACACATGCTGATTTGTATAATTCTAAGAACAGAAAAGTCTTCACCATAAGGAAAAGTGGCTGGATATCCAGTTAAAAGTGAATCATATTTTCACATTGTTAATCACCCTGTGCACCTAGACTGTGAACACAATTAAAGCTATAAACAAACTTCCACTCAAGTGTTGTTTTCTGGCATGGCCCTTCACAGAACAGCCATCCTGCTGAAGCGATACAAGCGCAAGAACAACGACATCGGATTTTAACCTTTTATTTTGGGGGACGATATAATTTTAGACTAGCTTTAATTTAGAAACATTTCGCAAAGAAAAGTGATATGACTACCAGCAAGAAAAATATTACACTGAACTCATTGCTGAACTTAATGCACTAAAAATCTGTTTTCTTCCATGGATACACTGCTTTTCACACTGGGTTCAAGACTCAGCCCTTCCACAGAGGGGAAACATGTCATGCTCTATTTGATTAAGATAAATTGGAAAAACGAAAGCTTGCTTCTCATGGGAAACATCCTGCAAGTGTTGCCCCAGGCTGCGACTCATCTCATACTTATCTATGAAGTCATTACACCTCTCAAGAAAGTAACGCCGAGTTACAGCATCTTTTTTATCTTCAAGAGCAGTGGACAACTACCCACAAAGAAAACGACTCTGTGATTAAGAGGGAAAAGCTTGATCTGGAGGTGGCTAGTAAATATGTCAATCTAGTCTGTCTGTCTGTGTTACAAGATTAAAACGTCTCGTGATTTTATATAATGTCTGGTATGCAGTGCTGGCTGTAAAATAGGGCTCAGAATGAAGAAGGATCCCGTACCTAGAGCATCCTTAAGTGACACAAACATCCATCAAGAGGTCAGGGCTCGTTTTAGCAGACTGTCACGGCATTTCAAGCAATGTATTAATTTTACAATCATGTGCCTGTTAGCAAGTTTCTATTCCCACTTCAGTTAAGTCTTGCCCCACAGAGCAGAGCTGATGGAAATTCCAAACAATGAGCCACAGGCTCTGAATATGACTGAACAAGAACCACCGAGGCAGCAGGCACGTGGTACCGCTGCATGCACAGAAGGGCCACATTGCTACTTTGAGGAGTAACAGGAAAAGCAGATGATTTGTAAGGCTGTGCCCACGCTACTTTCTACAGGAGCAAACAGACTCACGTCAGGCAAAGGCACAATTGGAAGAATCCAAGTTTATAATCTGGGTGCTGACAGAAGACAAAAACAATCTGTCAGCATTCTCTCCTTGCCCTTCCATAGCCACCCACTTATTATTCCTGAAGAATAAATCACAGCATCTATTCAAATTGACACTAGTAGTGATGATAGGCTTTAACATCTCCAACTGGAGATCGTCTCGCACTGTTATCATTATTTCCAGCCTGTTCAAGGAAGCAGTGACATGAAAAGTATAAAGTTCAAACTGTGTATAAAAAAAAAAAAAAAAAAAAAAGCAGAAGCCCAAAGGGAGGAAGGGGGGGGAAAGAAAGAGGAAACCGCCCAGAAGAGTGATGAATCAAAAAACCAGCTAGGGGGAAGAA
>Ga0181612_115554_pt1 | contig 27484 bp, 14 predicted proteins | sample HoacroProtozoa21_FD_119630 | JGI IMG/M metagenome (GOLD analysis project Ga0181612, IMG submission 119630) | Hoatzin crop microbial communities from Cojedes, Venezuel. Combined Assembly of Gp0051906, Gp0051904, Gp0051908
GCAGGCGAGGTGTATATCATGATTCACTCAGGGTCGCGCAACCTGGGCAAGAAGGTGGCTGACCACTACAACAAGATTGCCAAGTTCTGGAACGAGAAGTGGCACTCCTATCAAGCCGATGGGCTGGCATTCCTCCCCATTGAGTACCCCGAAGCCAAGAAGTACTTGAACGAGATGCAATACTGCGTGGACTTTGGGTTCGCCAACCGCCGACTGATGATGGAACGCATCTGCGGTCAGGTGCGCTAGATGTTCCCCGAAGTCATCTTTGAGCCGATGGTCAACATTGCACACAACTATTGCGCGTGGGAGAACCACTATGGCAAGAATGTGCTGGTGCACCGCAAGGGTGCCACCCGCGCTCGCGAGGGCGAAGTGTGCCTCGTCCCTGGGTCACAGGGTACCAAGTCGTACATCGCTCGTGGCTTGGGCAACAAGGAATCGTTTTGCTCGTGTTCGCACGGCGCAGGGCGTCGTATGAGCCGCAAGGAAGCCATCAAGACGCTGAATCTGCAAGCCGAGATACAACGCATGGAGCAGCAGGGCATCGTGAACTGCATCGCCACGCAGGACGACCTTGACGAGGCGGCATCGGCTTACAAGGACATCGACCAGGTGATGGCTAATCAGCGCGACTTGGTGGAACCCATAGTGGAATTGACACCGCTGGTGGTGGTCAAGGCTCCCTCAGACAGCGACTGGCGTGATATGAGGAATAACCGCACACGAGAGAATCAGGAGCGCCAACGGCGTGCCACCATGCTGGAGGCACAGGCAAAATAAGAAAAAGAGATCTTTGACACTAACAAAACAAAAAGATGGCGGGCTGCCGTATCGACGGGCTACTTCAGTATGCTCCATTTTTTACCCCAAGGGATGGGTCGATACCTCAACGCATAGAGAGGCGTGCATCGCGCACGAATAGTCCCTCCCGCCGAGCTTGTCGCGCCAGCCGTCTTTTTTCAATCAATAGCGAGTGCCGTAGGGTGAGGATTACTTCGATAGAGTAACGGAATTGCTGGACCAGGTCCAGACTTCGGCAACAATATAAGCCGTTGAGAGCCGTGTCAGGCCTCCCCGACTTGTCGCCTCGCTTTTTAAAAATAGAGACCTTTTTAAATAATGAAATAAGAAAAGATGGCGGGCTGCCGTATCAACGGGTTACTTCGAAGTCACCGCCAATGCCCCAAGGGATGGGCCAATACCTCGAATGGACGAACGAGGCGTGCATCGCGCACGAATAGTCCCTCCCGCCGAGCTTGTCGCGCCAGCCGTCTTTTTTCAATCAATAGCGAGTGCCGTAGGAGAGGATTGCTTCGGTAAAACGGGGTCGCTGGTTCGAGCCCAGCCAACGGTGGCATGGTAGCCGCCGCTGTAGCTCAGCAGGCAGAGCGTGTTTTGAAACGCCTCCCCGACTTGTTGCCTCGCTTTTTAAAAATTTGTTTTAACTCAAAAAATAAGTAATGTCATGAAGTTCGATTTATTTGCACGAGCATCAATGCAACGCAATCACGAGGGCGGAGAAGCCTTCGCGATGAGTCACGAGATGGAGCTATACACGGCTGTCGTGACCAGCAGCCTCGCCGCGACCACCTACGAGGGTACCGACGAGCGCGTTGAACGCATCAGCCGCCTGGTGCAGGAGGTTGACCCCACGTTTGTGGCTCACCGCCCCGAGGACTTCATTGATTTCTGGGGTGTATAACACAATATCAGTTTAATCAACATAATGATATAAAGATCAGCATATAATAAAAGCATTAGACATCTGCTCCTTTAGATGATAAACAGGGCACCCCGCAGGGTTTGCTTTATGCCCTGCGGGGTGTCTGATGGTTTTGTTTGCGATAGGTTTTGTCCTCTGCCGTGGCGGCTGTGACGGTTTGTGTGCCAGGGCCTTTGCGGTGCCGCTGCCGGTGGCCTTGCTTGTCACCGCACGACCTTCTCGATGACGGTGGAGCCGTCGCTCATGCGGCGCACCACGATGGACACGCCCCTGACGGGCCCGGCGTGCTCCGCCCCCGCCGCGTCATAGCAGCGCTGGCTGACCACCGTGGGTGCCGGGGTGGCATCCGCCTCGTCCACCGCCGTCGCCTCCTGGGGCGGCGTCCACACCAGGTAGAACGTCGATGTCGCCCCGTCGGGCCTGCCGTCGGCGTACTCGTACTCTATGTAGTTCCTCTCCTCGTCGTACTTATCGAGCACGGCGATGGAGCCGATGATAGCCCCCGTGTCTATCTCGTCGCCCGTGCCGACGCTGGCTGCCCCGCGCGGCGCCCCCGACGGTGCCGTGTAGGGCCCCGCCGCGTTGGTGACGAACTGCGCCACCCTGGCAGGGTCGAAGCCGTCGTCGTCGAGGCGGCGCTCGTAAACCCCGCGCCCGAGCGGGTCGGTGAGCCACAGCGAGTCCGCGCCCGCCTTGTGGCCCAGGAAGGTGTCGTTGCCCGGCAGCGCGTCGCCGGCGTCCTCCACCAGCTGCAGGTAGTATAGGCATCGCTCCTCGCCGTCCGCGCCGGTCCACGCGGTCATCTCGCCCCGGAACGTGCCCCTGCCGTTGTGGGAGCAGTCGTAGCTTCCCCTCTCGCCTGTGGCGCTTTCCGCCGAGTCGGGTACCGCCTCAAGCAGCAGTGGGTTGCCGCCCAGGTCGATGTGGCAGACGTGGTTGTGTGGAAAGTGCAGCGAGCGCAGCGAGGGCACGTCCACCCCCGTGAGGCGGAACACGTCGTTGTGGGCGCAGCGCACCTCGCGCAGGGCTGGGCTGCGGAACTCCAGGTCGGTGAGGGTGTTCCTGCCCGGCTGCCCGACGCGCTCCGCCCCGCCGTCGCTGCTGCTGTCGAAGAACTCCAGCCGTGTCATGGCGGACACGCCATGGCCGCCCAGCGACCTGACGGCGCATCCGGCGAGATCCAGGTGGCGTAGCGCGGTGTTCTCCGCCAGGTCCAGCACGCCGTCGGTGGCGCCGCCCAGCAGGGGGTTGGCGCGGCACACCAGCGTGTCGAGCTCCGCGCACCCCGTCACGTCAAGCCCGCGCAGGGCGCTGTTCGACACCCTGCACGACAGCAGCGCGGCGTTCGCCGCCAGGCTGAGCGTGCCGTCCGGCAGCCCCTCGCCCAGCACGGTGTCGTTGTACGCGTGCAGCCACTTCAGGGCGGCGTTGGCCGACACGTCCAGGTGGCGCATTGCCGGGTTGTCATTCACCCAGAGCCTCTCCAGTGCCACGCAGCCTTCCAGCCCCCTGATGCCCGCGGTGTCCGCCACCTCGACGAGGGCGTCCGCCCCATGGTATGCGGGCTCCATGTGCGTCCCCGTGCGGTACGCGCCGGCGGTGTTGGTGCCCGTGAGCGCCGCGTCACCGTGTGCGCACAGGTGGCGCAGCTCCGTGTCGCCGTCAACCAGCACGGTGGTCAGGTGCGGCAGGCCGCTGCAGTTCAGCCCCCTGAGCCCCCCGATGGTGTCGGTGACGTAGCGGCGGTAGCCCTCCGTGGCGAGCCCGCTGACCTCGGTGTAGTGTGACGGCACCTCCCTGGCTGCCCCGTTGGGGAACGAGCAGGGCTCATAGCCCTCGTAGTCGCAGCTCAGCGCCGCTTTGGCTCCGATGCTGGCGCAGGGCACCCTCTCCGTCCCATTCCACTGGTAGAAGCCGTCCGGTGCCATCCTGCGCGTGTCGGCGGTGCACCCCCTGGCGTCCAGATAGACCAGTGACTTGCACGGGGTGGCGTCGATGTAGTGCACGGGGTTGCCGCTGACAATGACGGTGTCCGCCGCCGACAGGTGCCGCAGGCCGATGGAGTCGAGGTCGCTGTCGCTGACGTTGAGGTAGGTGAGCGACGCGCCGTAGGTCTCCCCAGGTTCCAGCATGCCGTTCATGCACTGGAAGTCCGCCCCGCGCATGCCAGCCGCCGACAGGCGCCTCAGCCCCGTGAGGTGGCCCAGCTCCAGCGAGCGCATGCCGTTGCCGTCGGCCCGCAGCTCCTCAAGGGCGCGGCACGTGCCGAGCCAGACGTGGCCCTCGTTGTACACGCCCGCGCGTTCAGCGGCGGTGTGGCTGATGGCGGTGTGGCTGATGTCGAGGTACTCCAGGGCGGTGTTGCGCTCCAGGTCGAGCCAGCACAGCCCCGTGGTGTCGTTCCTGTCGTTGGTGTAGGGCTCCACGTTGGTGCCGTTGGCGTATGTCCAGCGGTAGCGCGACGCGTGCGATGCGGCGTTGCGCTGCGCCGCCTGCAGGCCGTCGCCCGCCTTGTCCCTGTCACCAGGGCGCAGCCACTCGCCGTCGCTGTCCTTGTACTTCATGTCCCCCATGTCGGTGATGACCGCATTGTGGCTCACGTCCAGGTGCCTGAGCGCGGTGTTGCGGCACAGGTGGACGGAGTCTCGCAGGCAGTTGTGGCTCAGGTCCAGGTACTCCAGTGCCGCCAGGTCGTCGAGCGTGGAGGCGAGGGTGTCGCCCTCCACGCCCTCGCAGGCGCGCGCGTTGGTGAACGTCACCAGGCTGCCGTGCCTGGCCATGAGCGTGGTCAGCGCGTCAAGCCCCGCCAGCGAGGCCCCCGCCCCGAGCTCGGTGAACGCGCTGGGGTCGTCCTCCGACAGCCCCGATATGTCGAGCGTGCGCAGGGCGGAGCACCCCAGCACGAACAGGCCGGAGCCCTCCGCCATCACGGTGTCGGCGGTGGTTCTGGTCAGCCCCGCGCAGCTGTTCAGGCGCAGCACCTCGAGCGCGTCGCACTCCCCCGCCATCAGTGCGGATAGCGTGGCGGGCAGCCCTTGCGCCGTGAGCGACGTCATGCCCCCGTTGCCGCACAGGTCAAGCCCCGCCAGCGTGCCGATGTCGCCCGCGGCCACCTCAGCCGCGCCCGTGAGCGCGTTGTCGCGCAGGTGCAGGAAGCGGAACCCCTCCAGCCCCCACGCAGCCGCGTCGGCGGTAGCGTCAGCCACCGCAGAGTAGGCGTTGCTGTCCAGCCTCAGGGTGTCCAGCGCGGTGCATTCCGCGCCCCCGATCAGGGCGAGGCTTCCCCTCGGCAGGGCGCAATCCGCCAGTGTGAGCCCCGCCAGCCCCGTGTCGCCGTGCAGGTCCAGCGTGTCTAGCTCCGCGCATCCCCTGAGCTCCAGGTAAGCCACGCCGGGGTTCTCGCCGTAGAGCAGGGTTTGCAGCCGCGTCAGGCTGGAGAAGTCGGGCACCGCCGTGCCGCTGGTGGAGATGTTGCATCCGGTCAGGTCCAGGTACAGCAGCCCCGCCTGGCTCTCGAAGCCCGCCTCGCACCAGCCCAGGCTGGAGCATCCGGCGCACCTCAGCGTGTCCAGCGAGGTGCAGCCGTAGGTCTGGTAGAGGTGGTCGAACTTCTTCCAGCTGGTGCACCCCGATATGTCGAGCCAGGTCAGCCCCTGGCAGGAGCCCATCTTGACGAAGTGGTTGCTGCTGTTGGGGTCGTTGCCCTTGACGAAGCCCTTGAGCAGGGGGTTGCCGCTCAGGTCCAGGTGCCTCAGGTTGTCGCCCGGCGCGGTCATGATCATGAAGCTCAGCCCGCACTGGCTCATGTCCAGGTAGCTCAGGTTGACCAGCGCGGTGCCGATGCCGGTGTCCACGCTGCCCATCTTGGTGCATCCCCTCATGATCAGGGTGTCCAGGGCGGTCAGGTACTTGATGTTGGCGGTCACGGACAGCGCCGTGTTGCCCGACAGGTCCAGGAAGGTGACGCCGGCGTTGCCGGAGCCCAGCTTGAGTCCCGCTTTCTTGTCCTTGGTGGTGGCGGCGAGCGTCGCCAGGTTGCACTGCGCCGCCCTGAGGGACTTCAGCGCGGTCAGCTTGGTGAGGTCAGCCCCCGTGGTCAGCGAGCCGTTGCCGCCCATGTCCAGGCGCTCCAGCCCCGTGAATGCGGACAGCCACGACACGTCGGTCAGGCCCAGCCCGCTGATGTCGAGTGCGGTCACCGCCGCCGCGTCGTCGTCCTCCGATAGCCCCGGGTTCTGCGCCAGCACCGCGGCCAGTGTCGTCGCGTCGCTGACGGCTGAGCCCACAGTCTTTGCCCCCGCCCCGACAGGCGAGGCCAGCATGGCAGCAATCACACACAAAAGCAGGAATAGTTTTCTCATAGTGGCTTGGTTTTGTTTTAGGGTTAATAGTTGTTAGTTAAACACATACCGCGGTATGCGCCAACAAAAATAACGAAATTTCCCCATCACGCAATCGCTTTTCCCGAATTATTTGCAGATTTCCCGCAGATTTTTCCCGAATCAAATGAATTTTAGTCAAAAATACGTCCTGTTTTCATGATTTTGGGGCATACGTCGACCAAAATAGCAAGTTGCAACGAGGACCACGCATTGACGTTTCATGCCATCAGAAATGTTTGCCTCTGTCAACCCTTTGCAGCCAACGAAGGCAAATTCACCGATGTCCTTCCCGCTATTGGGGTGTGTTAGGGACTTGTACCTGTTAGAGCGTGTCTATGCTGGGCGAACCAAAGAGAGAGGGAGCCAAAGGCTTTCTCTAGCCTTTGCCTCCCCCCCCCTTGGATGATTATAATGTTTTAATAAACTATAATCTATTCCATCTGCTCGAAATGTTTGTATTTGCTATCAAACAATCAGCTCGCTGGGTTTGAGTTCCTTCATTTCCACAACGGTTAGCCTAAATCGCGAGTCGTGCTCGCAATTGTTTGGCCTGTTGCGGAAGTATTGCGGATAAACACTTAACCAGTGATTACGCTGCTGGGTGTTGTTCGTCTTTAACAAAATATATTTCACTTCGGGTGTGAAATTATTGGGCTGTTGGAACTGGGTAAATACCCGTGACCGGTCTTCCATTTGCGGCAGCAATTTGTCTGCCGACACCAAACCCGAGCGCAGATATGGGTACGTCTTTGATTGGGTGATGTAATCATACATCGTGAACTCATCCAGTTTGCTCATCAAAGCTGTCTTCACTTTATCTTTAATGTTTTTTTGGAACTGAATGATGCCATTCTCGTCCATGGTGTAATGCTCGTTAAAGAAATCAGCTAAGTTAATCATTGCCGTGTCGTGCACCAGATGCTGGTCAAAGTACCCGTTTAGCGTATCGTTGTCGAGCACAGCCATAAAGGGCACCTGGGTCTCGGGATTCATGTCTTCAATCTTTAGCTCCTCTTCATCATGCCAGGTCTTGAGGTTGCCCACAAACGAAACCATGCAGTGATAGGTTTCCATGAGTTCGTTGCGCAGGTCGTTATATTGGTCAAGGAATGTTCCCGCAAGATGAAACTTGACGGCACACATGGTCAGATCACGTTGTCGCTGGGCATTTTGTGTCGCCAATCTGCTAATCTGATTTTGATAATCCTGAGCAATGGTTTTGTGCTTGCTATGATGATATGAAACATACCATCCCAGGATGATGAGCAACAGGGCGCAGATGCCTAAAAAAATGGCTATAAAATTCAAATCACCTTCGTGGAGTGCATTCCAGTTGTAGTAGAAGGCAAGCCCCGCCAGCAGCAGTGACATGAACGCTCCGCCACCTAGTGCAAAGGCGGTCTTGCGCGATTCACTCTTGTGCACCGACAATGCATTAACCCTTTCGTCCTGCAGCGTTGCCATCTTTGCGTTTGCTGCGTTAGTCTCTGCCATTAGCCGTTCACATGCGGCATTGCTGATGCGGCTACGCACCGTGTTGTTGCGCAATGTGAGGAACAGGTGGTCAAAATCGGCACGCAAATTGGCATACAGGTTTTCCATCTTTTTAAGATGGCGTTTCTCCTCAAAAATCAAGTTGCTGGAAATCGCATATCGTATGGCATTGTCTGCTGTGTTAAATGCCACCTTCTGTACATTGGTGGGTGACAATTTGCCAGCCGCTTTGCTTGGGGTGACTTCTGAAATGACGAACGCGTTGGGGCACAACTGGGCATCCGACACATAGGAATAGGGGATGTAGCAATAGCCATTGTCACCAAAATGCGTCCCCCACGAGTTGCGGGCGATAAAGAACTTATGCTCGTCGCTATATCCACACAGCACCATTGCATGCCAATGTTCATCGGTCTCGGCACGTTCTTCATCGGTGGGTAGTGGCACAAAACCTGTCGGCGAGTTGAACGAATCAAACACCCTTAACGAAATCAACACAGGCAGGCCGTCGGTGAGCGCTGACTTCATGTTGTTGAGCGTCTTATCAGGGTCTGCGTCGATTTGCACATTCATCGCCTTGATGATTTTTCGCTGTTGAGCGTCGTCATAAGCCGACTGGTCAGGCTTGGTGTCAATTGTGTCGCTGGTGTAGGGCCATTTCTCTTCGGTGCACACACCCATGTCATGCATAGCCTCGATGTTATCATAAAATGTCGAGCCACTGCTGACGACGGGCTCCGAACGGCGGGCGCGGGCATTATAGTATGCAAAAGCCGGACTCAAATCATAATGCGCCGACAAGTCATAGCGGTGCATAAAATATTCAAACACTGACACCACTGCAAATGCCGAGCATGCCCCATTGCTGCCCTGGTCACGAATCGGCGAGAACCATTCTTGAAGATTAACCGCAGATTTCAGATGGCCGTGTGGCTGATAGTCCTCTTCTAGTGCATGCTCAGTTAACTTGTGCTGGACTTTATAAATCGTGCCATCAATCTCAAATCCCTGGTCGGTGAGGCGGCGTTTGCTGTCGTGTTCGTCCTGCTTTTCTTGCTCAAGGCTGTCCAGGTCTTTTTGCAATTCACGAATATATTTTGACGAACTCAACATCTGTTTCTTCACAGTTCTGATGCTGTTAAGCGGCACATAGATGTCGAGATTGTAATCCTCGGGGCGGCTTAATGCCAGATGGATGGCATGCTCCACTCCGTCCTCATCCTTGAATTTCTCGATGTGACGGTTGTCCTCGTCAACGAACAACTGCAAGGGCTCGCCAATGATATCGTCCAGATAGAGCTGGCGGTCGTTAAACAGGTCGTTGGTAAATTGCTCGTCATCCAAGCCCAAGATGAGTGCCAAGATGCATTTGCGTTCGGGCAACGTCAGATTGGTGTCTTTGATGTATTCCTGCAATACCTGCGGCAGCTCCTCGTTGAAGATGCGGGAAATCTCAGGCGATAGCTTGGCAACGATTTGAGACTCTGACATGTTTTGCGACAGCATGTTTTCCACATTGTTGTCCTCCCACAGCCGTGAAAACAGGTGCGTCAGGTCTCGCTTCAGTTGGGAGTTCATAAGACAGCTTTGGGCGATGGGAGCTATGCGGTTCAGGTCCACCGTGGGCTGTGCCACCTGTTCACGATTGAGCACGTGCAAAAATGCCTTGCGCATCAGGTATTGCGCAAAGTAATTCTCATCAAGGTGCAGCACACTGAGGCCCATGGCGGTCACGGTGTGCTCGTCATCCAGTTTGGCGCCTCGCAGCATGTCGTTGTAGTGGCTGATGAACAAAAATGCCATTTCACCTAGGATGCGGCCCAGCGAGTCCCTGTCGAGTTTGAGTGCATAGCCTGCGGCGTTGATGTTGCGCAGGGGAATGAAATGATTAAAGACCACATTCTCGTCTTGCTGCTTCAAGTCGAGCAACTCATTTTGCACTTCTTGATGTAGTTGCCGCAACTGTTGCAAGGTAGGTGCGTCTTCCTTATCACCCTGGTCGTCATCCTCATCAAACAAGTGATGCAAATCATAGCCAATGCCCACAACGTCAATCTCGTATTGCCGTTGTGACAATCTTGTCGCCTCTAGAATTTTTTTGAACAACGGTATGACCTCTGGCTTGTACATCGGCAGATAGATGGTCAGCAGCAACGCGGGGTCCGAACCAGGATTGGTGATGGTTACGGTATCGGTGAACAGGTTCATGAAGAACGTCTGCAACTCATCATCTGTCGCGAACAATTGCCGCACACCCACTGTGGCTTCTTTGTCATCGTTGAGGTTGCTGTCAAAGACGTCAATATGGGGCTCAAGATGCTCCACATGCGACATCATAACCCCGTCTTCCACGACGTAGGCATTGAAGTATGGCGAAACCGTTTCGCCATACTTCAACACATATCGCTTGAGTGATAGGGCAGCTTCGGTCAGTTCACTGCCCAAGAACAAATGCACGTTGTGTCTCATCACAGTTCTCGTTGAACGTATGTGATCTCGTTTGTTATCTGCTTGCGGATAGGCTCAAATCCCTTCTGGGTCAACTGCTCTCGCGTCATGTTAATCTGCGAGATTTTGGTCAGATAGTTGTCGCCCTGCTTGGCTTCGGCAACTTTTTCGTTGAGGTAATTGATGCCGCGTTCCCGTTGCAATTTGTCGAAAAAGTCTTCATACTGACGCTCGATAGCAGAGCGGTTGAGCCTAAACTCCGCAAACGCCTCATCACGATACTTCTTCAATTGCACCCAGTTACCATACAATGGGTCGCCATGCTCGGTATCGATATACCAATAGCAGTCGTCCTCGTTCTTGATCAAACCGAAGATGATGCCTTTTACCCACAATTCCAGAGAGTTGTCGGCAGACTTCATCGGCCACAAGTTGAAGCCATCACGCTCCATCTTGGTTTCAAGTTGGGCATCAATGTGATAATCGATGTTACCCTCTTCGTACTTCACGAGATATTGCGACAGAGATGAAATCGTGAATGCGGGCACCACGCCAATCTGATGGTAAATAATCACCCTGTCCTTCATGCCGATAACAGACTGGTCAATGGTTGCCGTGCCTGGGAAGTGATTTTTTAATGCTTCTTTGGTTATGCGGCTTTCCTTTGAAGGCACGCCAACAAAGATGATGTCAACAGCATCTTGTGCTTGTTGATAACCTTGCAGGTCGTATGTGAACAGTGGCAATGACTTCCGCACTGTTTGTGCCAGTATGCGATCAAATTCAGGCTCTTCCATCTCGTTTAGTACCTCGTCAAGGCTCATCTTGGTCCATTTTTGTGCGCCGTTGAGCGATGATGTGTATTTCAACAGGATGTCGGCAACCTCCTTGTTGGTCATCGCGCCAAAGTTGTGAACCTTGTCCCCGTCTGACATCGAGATGAGCAGGTTATTAAAGTTGATTTGGCTCGTGTCGATGCTCACATTGCCCATCTTGTCTTGCGCCAGGTCAATTTGGAACAGCTGATGGTCACCATTCACCCTGTTTTGAATTTGAGCGATGCGGTCGGTGTTCTCACGATACACATCTTCCACTTTTTGCTTGATGGTACGCAATGTCTCGGTTTCGTCAAGAATCAGCGAGTTCATGAATGTGTAGAACTCAATCGCCTTGTCGCGGCGCTTGATTTCGCGTTTGGCGATAGCGTGGTTGTAGGCAGCGTCCATCACATCTTGCTTCTTGGAGCTCAGCGTTGACTTCGACTTAATGAATCGTTTATCATAATCTGCCAGGTCTGCCACAGCCGACTTGACGACTTGGTCTGCATTGCGTTCTTTCCTTATCCAGTCTTCTCGCTCTGCCTTCATCTCGCCCATCATGACGTCAAATTGGGCAGTCAGTCCTAACAAAATCTTTTCGGCGGACCCGATGCCACACTCCTTATTGATTTCCTTGACCATCAGGTCATGAAATGCAGGTCCTACCTTGTCTTTCAACTCCTGAAGTTTGACGTTCAATTTATCATCAGCAGGCACTTGGGTCTCAACATAGGCAGCAGCTTCATTTAGCGCATTTTGCACATCATTGATGTCTGCCATGTTATAGTCTGGTGTTTTCTTCAAGATGTAATCAATCACATTGTCATATCCGTTGTTCTCACGGATTTGCAATTCGTCAATCCAGTGGTTGACAATGACGTCTGTGTCAACACAGGTGTTCAGCAGGTTCTCAATCACATAGTTGGCAGCTTTGAGCGCATACACCTCCCCAAGGTCTGCGCCACGGAAGATGATTTCACTGGCACCCATGCCGCCAGCCCATGCCATTTTCTGCTCAATGTCCATCGTGCCGTCGGTGATGCAGCGCTCCAGATTGTCGCTCACACTTGCTGCCGCTGCCGAGAGCTCACCGGCAGAGGTCACCAGGGCAAGGCTAATCATTTCTGCCAATTGATTAACGTGGTCGTAGGTGTCACCATTCTCATTGCGATTGTTGACAAACACCACAGAATTGAATGGGCGGTAGTCAATCTTCTGGTCATTCCTCAGATATGCCATGTAGAACTCATCTTGCCCCATGGTGCGATGCATAAACCAGTCAAGGTCTTTGATGGCACCATAGCCGTTTGCTTTCACATTTGGCATGGTTGTGGGCGACATGGCTTCAAACACGTCGGGGAGCACGGCATAGCCAATCAATTTGCAATCGGGCAATTCTTTCTTGAGCAAATAAGCCATGTTGATGAATGTGCCGCTGCCGGTGCCGCCTGCCAGTGAGAACACCATGTGAATTTCTACTTGGGCGTCGGCGAGCAACGAGTAATTGGGATTGTCCACATGGGAGGCACTCGTGATTTGGTTAATTTTATCTCTAACCTTGATGGCAACTTTATCGTAATTGACCGTCAGGGCAAATCGGCCATTGCTTCGAACCTGACCAGCACCGTTCACCATGCTGCTCAAGGCTCGCAGATTGCGCTCTGGCACCCAGGTTAAACGTTCCTGGTTGACGTTGTAAATTGGGCGGGCATCGTGAACCTTGATGGGCATCTGGTCACTCGGGTCTATTTTTACCTCACCATATTTTGACTCCAGCACGCGGTTATAGACTCCGCCATCGGTATCAATGCCCAGGAAGCCAATCATGGGCGGTACCTCGCCGTAGGTGTCGATAAACATGCGTTTGGTGTGCAACAGGGCTGTCATGCCTGTTCCACCAAGGCCGATGTAGAGACATCTTCTAATTTTTGTTGCCATAACGTAATTGTGTTTTAAAGTTTATATGTTTAAAATATTGTTAGTTTAAATTTCTGGTTCGTCTGGTTGTTAGTTAGTTCATATTCAGTCTGCTTGTTGAGCGTGCTGGCGTATGGGTCGATGGTGTAGTCCTTGTTGGACTGCATCTTGACCTTGCCCTTGCTAGTCGCTTCAAGCACGACAGGTGATGTCCATGCAGGGTTGATCTCATAGATAATCTTGCCTGTGAACAGTCGATTGAGCGCACCTTGCTTTTGGGCCTTGTTGGTGAGCACCACGCGCCTTGCGCCGCTAATGCGTTGTTGCGAAAAGTAAGGCTCGCTGATGCGCAGTGCACCACCCTTGAAGTGGCTATAGAGCATGTGCTTGAGCAAGAGGAACCACAGCAGCAATGCACCTGCCAGCGCAATGCCTATCCACATTAATATCGTCTTGAGAGGATTCCAGTTCAAGCTATACTTGACCGTGAATGGAAACTCAAAGGCATTGGCAGGGCGTGCCTCCTGAATGCGGTCAAGGTTGCTACAATTTTGCGCCTTGAATGCAAAATGTCGTTTGCCCGATTTGGCACCATCGTTAAACGTGATGGTAATCTCAACAGGTTTGTTGTTATCTGCTGCCCGCAGTTCAATCACGTTGGTGGACTTGCCATTGACAGTGACTGCAAAGTCGTTGTGCCCATCGGTGTCCACAACCTTGAAACGCGCAACCGCGTTGGCACGGATAGCTTCGGGACTGAAGCGTGGCGTGAAGGTGTGGGTTATCTTGCCTGGCTCGCTCGCACCCCAGAAGAGGAACTTGCCATAGTGGCTTGCCTTGCCCCAATTGGGCTGCTCCTCTACAAATTCGTTGCTGCTCAGCACGCGCTCAGGCTTGTTGATGACGGGCGTGACCAATGGATTCACAAACTGCACGTTGTTGCCCGACAGGGTGATGACAATATCATTCTTGCTCCCGATGGCATCGTTGAGGCTCGCGACATCACGATAATTGGGCGTGATACGGATAGTACCCTCGCCGTCAACCAGTTTGCCACCAACCAGTTCCACCTTGAAATGCTGATTGCTGGTAGTCGCTTTAATGCCTGTGTATTGCCTCTTGGTCGATACTTCAAACGGCAACTCTATCGACGGGATAAATTGATAGGAATCAATAGGCCTGATAGGCGTAACCGCCACAAAGTCGGGAATCTTGCCCTTGGCATCAACAAAATGCAAGTTGTCAGGCTTCTTGTCGCCCACGTCATTCTTAATTTCTGTGGCTTGTGGCGTCAACATCACATAGAAGGCATGGTCGGTGGCTGGCTGCTTGCCCCACTTCACCAGGTCGCCTGGCAGTTGCTGCGGGGTAAACTCATCATGACCATCTGTTAACAGGAACACATAGTTGTTCTTCGCTTTGTCGATATGGCTCAATGCCGACTTCCACGCTTTGCATATCCCAGTGTGACTATGAGATGTGTGGATAATTCTTTCCAGTTCTTTGTCGATTTGTGACCATTTGTAATGGCCCTTGTTGCCTGTAATCACGGCATGCGGATTGTCCTGAAAAGGCACAATCGTGAAATTGTCACCCTCGTCTAGTTGCTCCTCCAGCTGCGTGTGGAGGTAATCTTTGGCGCTTTCCCAACAATTGTTGTCTGTTATCATCGAGCCAGTGCAATCAAAGATGAAGATGTAGTTACGGTCTTTGGCAGCGTTTGCAGCCATTGCTGTGAACAGCAACAGCACAGTCAGCAGGATATGTGTGGCCTTATTGCTCATAAAAAATTACTTTATAAATCTTTAGATGTCATGTGGTTTACAGATAAACCTCATAGCCAAATTTTTCTTTTCGCAAATGTACATATTTTATCGGGTTTCTGCAAATAAAATGAAAAGAAATTGCACGAGCCAGCCGCCAAACGACACACAACAGGCGCAATAACCACAAAAAACAAACAATGTTGTCATACCCCTCCTGACGAGAGGCTTCTACAACTCCAAACCGTTCACAAGAACGACGAAAAGTACTTCAAGTTGTCATACCCCTCCTGACGAGAGGCTTCTACAACTCACAAAAATGGTGAGGTCTATCACACAGCTGGGAAGTTGTCATACCCCTCCTGACGAGAGGCTTCTACAACTCATTAAAATTCCAGGCTGTACATAAAAACAACGAAGTTGTCATACCCCTCCTGACGAGAGGCTTCTACAACAAACCGCAACAATGCGGATTTCAAGTTCAGCCAAGTTGTCATACCCCTCCTGACGAGAGGCTTCTACAACGCAAGTGTACTTTCATACTTTGCATCAGCTCAGAGTTGTCATACCCCTCCTGACGAGAGGCTTCTACAACTAATGAACAACAATAACTTAGACCTCGATAGTCTCAAATTTGTCATACCCCTCCTGACGAGAGGCTTCTACAACCACCCTGAAACCAAGCATTATTAACCAATTAAAATAATTTGTCATACCCCTCCTGACGAGAGGCTTCTACAACAGGGCAAAAGACCCTAACGACCCAATGAAATTGGAAATTTGTCATACCCCTCCTGACGAGAGGCTTCTACAACAGAGGTGCTGACGGCAAGTACCACCTGATGGAAGGTTTGTCATACCCCTCCTGACGAGAGGCTTCTACAACATAGGCATGTTATCCAACTTAGTTAGCACCATCAGTTGTCATACCCCTCCTGACGAGAGGCTTCTACAACTTAGGCGAAAGCCAAGGTATCAACATTTGCGGAGTTGTCATACCCCTCCTGACGAGAGGCTTCTACAACGTATCATTGATTTTTTCGAGAGCGCACCGCAAATCTAGTTGTCATACCCCTCCTGACGAGAGGCTTCTACAACACAATTTAAAACACTACAACTATGACAAAGAAAGAGTTGTCATACCCCTCCTGACGAGAGGCTTCTACAACAAACTCGGGAACGAAAAAGTAACCTGCGATGAAAAGTTGTCATACCCCTCCTGACGAGAGGCTTCTACAACTATTATGTTATTTAACAACAACACCGAAATCGAGAGTTGTCATACCCCTCCTGACGAGAGGCTTCTACAACACTCCACGAGGAGCTAATAGCTGAGATCAATACCAGTTGTCATACCCCTCCTGACGAGAGGCTTCTACAACATGACAGAGAAAGAAGCTGCTTATCTGAAAAGTCTAAGTTGTCATACCCCTCCTGACGAGAGGCTTCTACAACGATCATATAACGGATTCACCAGATAAAGAACCATGGAGTTGTCATACCCCTCCTGACGAGAGGCTTCTACAACATCATATAACGGATTCACCAGATAAAGAACCATGGCGTTGTCATACCCCTCCTGACGAGAGGCTTCTACAACTACACGCCTGGTCAATTCGGCGAAAACGAAGGGTTGTCATACCCCTCCTGACGAGAGGCTTCTACAACTTAAAGTTATGACAGCAAAAGAAGCAAAGTATTTGAAGTTGTCATACCCCTCCTGACGAGAGGCTTCTACAACTCGATGCCGTAGTGCCGGGTGTTGCTAAAGTTATTGTTGTCATACCCCTCCTGACGAGAGGCTTCTACAACGTGAAGAAGGTCCTGACGGGCTGTGTTACGACGAGTTGTCATACCCCTCCTGACGAGAGGCTTCTACAACCTCCCATTTTAAAGGGATACAACGTATCTCTTTTAGCGAGCGAGTTTTTCTCGATGCGCCATTGTGTTGAAATCCTGCAACATACCATTCCAGAGCATCTTTTTTCGCAAATCACGCACTTTTTTATCAGCAAATGATGGACTTTTAGCACAACAAAATCTAATAACCCGTTAATATCCAACCAAATAGCATTCTAAAAAAGTTCGCAAATGAATCGCCCAATTTCATAATATCGCTCTCTTGCGAAATTCACCTTTCACGACTCCCCATGAAATAGGACTTTTCACACGCAAAGATACACATTTTTTCGCAAATGCCACACCCGAAATCACTTTTTCCACCCTTTTGCGAAAATTTACCCTCCCAATCGGCAAAGCGATCCTCGATAGTTTATTATAAATCACCATTTTAGGTAAAAAGTGAATTTTCGCAAATGATTTCAGTTACACAACAACGATTTTTTCGGGCATCGGTATTGGCTTTTCAGGAATATATTGAATGCGTGCATAACACTCCGCACAAATAGGATAGATGTTTATCCTGTCTTCGCTTGGCAAAATGATTCGCAATAGTTGTTTACACATATTTTTATATTGTGTAGGTGTCAAGAAACATTCAAAAACGCTATAGTTGACTCGCACACCTATCGATTCCATAGCCTTCACGACTTTTGCTCGACGTTTTTTATCACTGATATCATACGCCACGACGTAAAAATGTTTTTTCCTCATGCTCTACCATTTTGCTATGTATGGTTTAAACTTCTCACCCGATGCAAAGAACTCAGCTAACTGCTTCGTTTGTCGCTCGATAATCTGCTCCATTTTCATTTCTTGCCCCTTATATTTCTCATAACGGGCTAATCGCTCCATCACAGCCTTTGCTAACGTCTGTCGTGTGGAATCCGTTAGCAAACCATTATTAACGCCAAGGTCATAACCCTTCTGCACAAGCGAGATGACAATACGGTCAACCACTTGACTGCGAAAAATCTCAATCATGTCATATACAAGAGCAGGCTTGCCGTCGCGACGGGCGTGAATGACGCCATCAAAGGGATTGAGCTTGGCTACTAATAGTGACTGCCAGATGCGTACATAAAGCATGGAATAGCCGTAGTTGAGCATGCAATTAACTAAATCTTGCGCTCCCTGATGTTCCCTACTGACAAAACCGACCTCGTCATCCATGAGCAATTCTCGAATATATCCCCAATAGCAAATGGCTACCTGTGCCTCATGCCCCATAAGTTTGGCAGTGAAATTTTCTTCGGACAAGTTGGCTTCCTTTTTGAACGTTTTGAAATGGTCTACCGCACCGTTCATTTGCTCCATGGCGGGTGACAAATTTGGAAAGTTGAGTTTATGATACTTATGAAAATACTTCAATAGGGCATGCTGATTTTTAACCTTACCCTCGATGATGCTCAAGGCGATAGTGTTGCGTTGTTTAACACCCGCCATAGCTTGCTGCTCCCACAAAGTGCTTTGCATGAACTGCGTGCTAAGAAAGGATCCAATGTGTGTGCCCTGTTTGTCAAAGATGTCAATAGGTATTTTATTGGCCATGCAATAGTCTAACAAATTAGATGACATCGACACACCACGACCGGTTATAACAATGTGTGACAAATTGCCAGGATGATAACGAGCCAACAATTTACCCTTTTTACTAACAGTTACACCACGAGAGGTCAAGCCGATGAAAGCGCCAGGCTTATTAACCAATAATCCGCTAGCTTCCGCCTCCTTCAAGCGAAACTCTTTTTTGCGTTGCTGAATTAATTTCTTATTTTTCTGTTCACTATCCTCTAACTGATCCTTGCCTTTTACCGAAACAAAATGTTCTACTAAATCTTCGGTAATGACTTTGACTTGTTCGTGATAACGTTTCGACATAAATGGAAGAAGGTTCACCACAAATCGCAAAGCGGTCTTGCTATTGATGCCCCCCTCGGTTGATTCTATAATTTCTTTGACACGCTCAACAAGTGCATTGTCAAGGGCTTCTAAATCTTCCTGAGGCAGGAGCTTGCCGTAATATCTGGTGATGCCGTCGATGGCACGCTTACTCTTGGCTGAGAATCCATTTGAGTCGATAGCTAGTGACCGAATATCGTTGCACAACTGTTTTCGCTTCTCCTCGGTGATCGAGACTTGATGATTCTTAATTGCAACACCCAAGAAATCAAATCCCTCGCTCAAAGGTATCACGCAATGTGGCTCGTTGAGTGAGAGCTTTAGGCGTTCCTGCAAGTGTTGTGCAGTGCGTTGGTAGATGTCCTCGGCTTGCTCGGCTGTCTCGCAAAGGAATAGAAAATCATCAGCATACCTAATGTATGGAACGCCTCGCGATACGGCATACTGGTCAAACGAACTGAGATAAAGATTGGATAGCAATGGGGAGAGAATAGCGCCCTGTGGAGTTCCTTCCTGTGTCTGTATCCAGCGACCGCTGCTCTGTTGCACCCTACCCATTTTTACAATTAGCATAACCAGTCGAACCACCTCCTCATCGGAGCAAATGGTGGCAAGGCGGCGTTGAAGAATGTCGTGGTCTATATTATCGAAAAAATTATCGATATCCAAGCGCAAGACAAATTGATATTTTTCGTCTCGACATTCTTGAAGCACGCGGCGAATCGCCTTGGTAGCCCCCTTTCCAGGACGGTAGCCATAACTATTGCCGCAAAATTGGCGTTCACATCGGGGTTCCAACAAATCTTTGATGGCTTGTTGCACAATTTTGTCTCTGATAGTAGTCATCCCCAACCGACGTTTCTCATCGGGATTCTTTGTTTTGCTGACTTCTATTTCCCAATAGGGTAGTGGAGACCACCGGCTGGTTTTCAACTCATCTAACAGAGCTTTCAACTGCGACCATTTGTTTTTGTCAAAATCCAGCAGGGTGACGCCATCCACACCCCCTACCGAGCCCTTGGCTTTGACTCGCTTCCAGGCTTGATAGAGGGTGGTTTCTCGGCAAAGGATATTGAAAAGAAACTTCATTTATTCCTGCGGGATGGAGGATTGGATGGTGGTGATATGGTCGATGATGAGCTTGGCGACGCGGGGCAGCTGGATTTGGGCGTTGGGGCCCAGTTTCTCCAATGCCACATTGTAGCTGTTGTGGCTGAAGGCGTTGCGCACTTGTCGCAGCACATCTCGGTCGTCGGCAGACAAGGTCGTAACTTCCTGGCTGAGCAGGTCCAGCAGTGCCTTGAAGTTGGTGCGCACTGCCTGGTTGCTGCTATCTCCATCCACATAAAATGCGGGGTGGTTGACGTCGTTCAGCGTCAACCGGTTGCGCTCGTAAGCCAGTTGCTCGATTTCCTGAACAATCTTGAACACCGCGGTGCGCCTGTTGTCGTAGAAGTCAAACTCGCCGCACAAGTCGGTGTATTCCACTTGATTGACGTCTTTCAACTGCTGCAAGAGCGATAGCGTGCGCTCGTCGTTGACCAGTCGGCTGATTTCGCCATAGTTCTTCAACGCCATGTTGTCGTGGTAGATGGTCACGACGCGCGGCGGCTTGTTCTTGCCCTGGAACACCTCGACCTTGAACTCCACACGCACGCCGTGGCTCAAGAAGTTGGGTTCGAAGATGTTGAAGAGCTTGAACGAGCTATCGCGCGGGTCGCCAAAGTTGATCATCTCGCTCAGGATCTCGCGTGCTATCTGGAACAAGATGATGTCCTGCGTCATGTATCGGCGGATGGTGCGCTCGGTGTTCTGGCACTCCTTGTAGCACCGTTTGAGCTTGGTAATCATGGCCTCGCGGGCTTGTTGCCTTGGCGACAAGCCGTTCTTGGGTTTCTTATACGGCGCCAGGTCAGTCTTGTCCAATTTGGATGCCCGCGCTTCAATATCCGCCATAATCTTGCGCTTGCCATCGGTGGTTTTTTCCTTTAATCGGTCCATAATCTCGCCCTCGGGCAAGTAGGCGGGCACATAACTGCGCTCACGGGTCCGCCGGTTCTGCAAAATCGTGAACAGGTCGTAGGCGCGATTGAATATGGCATCTGGCTGCTGCTCCGAGCCGTAGTAGAACGGCTGCGCCTCGTCCTCTTGAACATAGACCATGTAGGCGTTAATCAGGTAGCTGGCACTGTTGCATGCCTGGTCGTTGGATAACGCATCCATCACGTCTTGGTTGTCGGCAAACAGGAATTGCATGATGCGCTTGAGCCATGGTGCGAACAACCCGTCGGGCAGCAGCATGGTGGCATCGCGGTCATCGGTCAGGTGCAGATAGGTGTGGGCCAGTTGCTTATAATTGCGGTCGCTCCAGCGGGCACGTTGTGGATGGACAAATGGCAATGATTGAAGATTGTTGTTTTTCAAGACATTGTTGAGGTGTTCAATCTCAACGACCATGTATTTCTCGTACAAGTCCTCGATGTTGCGCACGCCCCGCTCGAGCACGCGTCGCAGGAAGGGATGGGCATGGTCGCCACTCAACAGGCCCGCCTGTTCGAGCATCTCGTAAAATTCCTGGTAGCTGGTTCCCGAGCCGAAGGTGGCGAGCGTGCTGGTCAACACATTGAAGTTGAGACCCGTCAACCGCGTCTTGCCATCGGCACCCCGCGGCATCCACCGTGCTAACGAGCCCGCCAGCCGCCGTGCCAGCGTGCCATGACGCACGTCCACATATTGCTTCTTGCCATACTTGTTGTCGGCGCTGCCCACCGCCCTCAGGGTGTCACGATAGCGTTCCAGCTTGCGCTCCACCTGGCTGATGCGGTCGCTCAGGTCGGCGCGCACCAGGCGCAGCATGCGCTGGTGACCGCTCTCCTGTGGCTTCCTCGTCTTGACGAGCTGGTCCTTCAGCTTATCGGGGATTTCGTTGAGCTGCAAGCCGTAGCGCTCACCGATGCGCTGGCTCAACGCCTGCTCGTTGGCAAACAGCACCACCCTGCCAGCGGTGTCCCTATCAAAGATGTCCTCGCTGTACACGTCGTTGAAGAAGCGGCGCAGGGCGTCGTGCTTGTCGATAATCACCTGCTCGGTGGTCGGGAAGTCGGGATTTTTCTCCAACGGACGCCGCAGGATGTCATACAACACCATTGCTGGGAAATCATAGATGCTCAGGCTTGCCAGAGGACCGGGCTGGACAACCCCCTGCTTGCCATCGGCAAAGTTGGGCAGGAAGTAGGGGTTGCCATTGTTGGGCTTCATCGCTCCCTTGTTGCGCTCGTCGTTCCACAACATGCCAATGCGGTTGTTGTGGATGTTGTAAACCGCTCGGCTGTCGGTCAGGTAGGGCTGGCTGTTGATGTCGTCCTCCACAAATTGCTCCAGATTGAGCGTGGTCTCGCGATCCTCGAGCACAGTGTCCACGTCCTGGGTCTGCTGGAGCATATCCTTGTATTCTTCCTGCTTGAGCGCCTCGATTTCTTGCAGGCGACCGTAGCCGTTCACATCCTTCTGCAATCGGCGCAATCGCGTCTCGCCATCAACGCAAGTCTTGTCGTAGAACTTGAAGCGGTAAGCGCCCAGCCTGACCTGGAAACGGATGCGACTGAACAGCTGCTTCTCGTCGATGTACTTGAGCACCAGATGAGCAAAGCGGTCATCGTGACGCAAGCGCTTGACCACATCGCCAGTGGGGACGTAGATGGGGTCGCCCTTGTCGTCCACCTGCCCCGAACGCGCCTGGACCTCGTCCTCAAAGGTGCGTCGGCCCTCGGGTGTCAGCAGGTCATATAATGGCATGGGGCACTTGCGCAATTCGTTCAGAATGTCCATCGCCAGTTGCATTCCACGGTCGTTGCAGTCGATGCGCTTGCCATGCGGCACCCTGATGCGGTAAACGCTGAGTATCTCGCTGATAATTTTCTTCTCCTTGTCGGTGCAGTAGGGGCAGCCCTCGTAGATGTCAAACGTTTCCCATCTGCCAGTTTCCTTGTTTCTAATGGCTTTCCCGATTTGCACACGCTTGCCGTCAAGCAGATGCATCTCGTCTATCAGTTTACGGGCGTAGGTCTTGTTCAAGAACAGGATGCACAAGTACAGTACGCCGAAGTCGGATAGCGCTTTATTAAAGGTAATGGGGTTTCCCTCCTCATCTTCAACCTCTACATCATGACCAGCGGCATCCACCACCTGGCGCTTGCCCGTGATCTTGAAGTAGTAGTCGTCGCGCTCCACGGGGATGTCAAACTTGCCAGTCTTCTCGTTCCGTTGCTTGAAATAATGGTTGAGGCTGGTCAAGAACTCCATCTCAACCGAGGTGAGCCGCTCGCGGTTCTTGCTGATGCGTCGCGCTGCCGTGAACAGCCGCTCCAGGTAATGCGCCACCAGGCCCTGCCGCCAGTATTGATACATCTGGTCCTCCTCGCTATTGTAAGGGTTATAGTGAGTGTAGTAGTTACGGCAATCGTGCACTGTCAGCGCCATGTTGGCGACGACCTTTAGCACTTGACTCAACGTGACGCCTGCCATTTGCTCCTCGTCGTTGGCGACATTGGATTTCTTGGACTTAGGCCGATTGACCTCACCCGCCAGAATGGGGTCAATAAAAGGAAAATGCTTGTACAAGAGCCGTTTCAACTTCTCCTGTTTGTCGGTAGTCAACTTGATACCGTTGACCAGGTCCTTCTGGTTTTGGGGCATCTCGTTCTTTTTGCCTATCGTCACTCGGTAGAGGGCAAACAACGCTTTGGCAAACTTTTCTTCGTCAAAGTTGACCGCAAAGCCCACCTTGTTGTAAATATCGACAATCGTCCTATAAAAGTTGTAGCGAGCCAGGTTGAAGTAAGCACCTATTGGCGCTTTGCCCACTGTGTCGATCGAGAATGGAGCCTTGCTCTTTTTCAGGTTATCTCTGTTTTGGTAACTCATTTGTTGTTATGATTTATATTGTTGATATTTGGTTGGTATTCTGTTTGATAGATGGTGCTGTCACGCCCTATTTCTCTGATAGATGTAATAGCATACGCCGATGAACGCCACCGCCGCTACCGCAAACCAGACAGGGCTCATCTTGAACAACGTCAGTGCGTCCGAAAACACCGAAAGGATGGCAAATGCGGCAATCGCAGCCATGACAATAGCCATCCAGGTGCTCTCGCGCTCTTTCACCTGCTCGGTGAGTTCCTTGCGCTCCATGTCTATCTCCATCGACTGCTTCATGCTCTTATACAACATGTTGGGCAAGAAATTGTAGGAGATGTTGTCGTAGAAGTAGTATTTCTCCATCTTGCCAATCTCGCCAATCAGCCGTTTGCGACCACCGCCACTGCGATACATGTTGTTGCGCGTGAAGCAGAAGGTCTTTTCTAGCAGACAACGCAGGTAGATGAGCGGGAAGTAAGACTCCAGCCACGTCTTCAGGTTATCGTGTTCTTTCTGCTGAATAATCGCACTTGCCTCGCCCGAAGTGGAACAGTGGGAAGCCAGATAGGTAAAGCTGTCGTTGAGTGCCATCGCCTTCCAGTTGTCGTAAGCCGACACGGTGTTGTGCTCGACGATGTCGTTGAAATAGCTGGTAGAGGGCCTGTAGTGGCTGGTTGTATCTACTGTGCCGATGGGTGAGGAAGTGGCTATCTCATATAGCACCTTGTCATCTACAGCCGCGCTGTCAATCATGACCACCTGATAGAGCTTGAGCTTGTTCTGGTCTCGCAACAAACCATCAAGACCGCCTCTGGAAAGACGGGACAGTGGCGCAACCGCCTGGGCAATGTGTTTAACGGCATCTTTCGTCCACTTCCTCAAAGCGAAGTGCCCACTATTTAGGCTATTCAAGTCGTTACCGGAGTCATCTATCTCGATGGCAAAAAAATTGATACCCAATGGGAACGTGTAAACGTGCAGGGCGACAATCTTGAATTTGTAGGTGGTCTTGACACACTTCAGCGACTGTGGGTCATCGTAACTCACAGGCAACGATATTTCATCAGCAGCCGGTGCTGGCTGATGTTGATAGTGTTGCACGCTGCGCAGAAACCTGGGTCGCTTGGCACCCGCCGTCTCTTGCATCGCATCCACATGGCTCCTATAGAAATATTTGCACACATTCTCATAAATGTCATATTCTGACGATGCATCGGTGGCATCGGCACTGTTAATCAGAGCCTTGCGCTGCCAATTTTCTTGTTTGTTCATGTTGATCTTTTCTTGAAGATGACCAATCAAGAAGGCGCGTGAATATAAGGTTTTTTTCTCCATTAGATATACTGGTTTTTTCAAGAGACCTAATCTAGAAGTAAACGCAATTATCATGCCATCCCCATAGTTGATGGCAGATTGATGATAATCAAATGCAAAAATACATAAAAGCAGAGAGATGTCCAAGTATTGTTTCCCGCAATATTTTTAATGCTCAAGGTGTCGTGATGATTGTTGTCCGCTAAATGGGTGCTGTATTTCCCTGAAAAAGGTTGGCTCTTGTGGGGAGTCAACCTTTTTTCCTAGGGCGTGTCGCTTATTTGTTGGTTTGTTGTTGTTTGATGTCTTGCAGCAATTGGCGTTCTCGTTTCAGGTAGGGGTTGTTGCCTGCCTTGCGCGAGGTGATGTCGGTGAGCAGTTGCTGTGCCTCGTCTAGCTTGTCAAGCTTCACATAGGCGAGTGCCAGATACCACTCGATGTCGTTCATGTAGGGCTTGAACTTGGGCTGTGATTTCACGTGCTTGTAAGCCACTTGCAGCTGGCTGGTGACCCATTGCGCGGTCTCGTCGTCGGCATTGGCAAGTTGGTCGATGAGGGCTTCTAGCTCGCGCGCCTCGGTGCTGTTGCCTTGCAGCTGCGGTTTGCTATAGTATTGGTCAAACAGCACCTGCGCTGCTACCAGTTGGGGCGATTGGGCACTGGTTTCTAGTGAGGTCGGGGCATTGCCCGTCTTGAGGTGGTCGGCTATGTGATACAGGGTGATGCCGATGCCCACCACCACGGCTACCATAGCAGCCACCTTCAGGATGCGCCGCCATCCCAGGGGCTGGCTTACGCCGCCATTGCCGCCCTTCTTCCCGTAATCGAACGGGTTGCTTATGCTGGCAGCGGCTCTCTCCGTTTGTGATGCAGCTGCATGGTTTGCACGGTTGGTCGCCATCACATCGTCAACGATTTCGCGAGCCTCGCTGGCGCGTTGCTGGCGCATCGCCTTGATCATCATTGCCATGGCTTGCGCCTCGTTGCGCAGGTCGGCATCACGCTGCAGGTCAGCCTTAAAGGCTGCTGCCTCGTCGGCGGTCATCTGCCGGCGCAGGTAGCGTTCTATACGCTCGCTGTTGTTGCTATTATAATCATCCATATACTATTCTGTCTCTTATTTGGTTAAACCTGTCTCTAAACTGATGGCGGCAGCGGTTGGCTGTGCTTTTTGCCACGTTAGCATTGGCAAGTTCGTACATGTCTGCCAACGTCTCCCACGATAAGTTGTCACCATAGTGGCCCCACAGCAGGTCGTTGCACTTGCCGTTGAGCGACTGTGTGATAGTGCGCACGGTCGTTTGCAGGCGGTCTCGCTGGCGTTCGTTATCTTCGTTCATGCCAATCAGTTCTTCCAGCAAATCGTTTGAATATAGTGTGCTATTATCAACGTCGTTTTGAGTGTCGTCAAAGGGGTCGGTGTGGGGCATGTCCCTCACGTGGTTTTGGGCTTTGTTGATGACAATTCTCAAAAAGTAGGTATATAGCGTGGCGGTGCCAGCTTGATATCTCCCGTTGCTGATGTTCTGATACAACGCCATAGCTGCCTCTTGAAACACATCTTCGCAGTCTTCATCGTTCAGTTTGCTGAAGTTTTTGCGCAGATAGTTAATCGTGCACTGGTAGTTCTCGGTTAAGAATTGATTTAATCTATTTGATTCTGTTCTCATCATCGTGATGTCTTCAACTTGGTGACTGCTGCTTTACCAATTAATACTTGTTGCAAAGATAAATAAACATTTTCAAACCTGCTGGGTCAAGTTCTGTTTTTTGCTGAATATGTTGTTTGTTGAATACGAGATTTTTCTGCCCAGAGCCAAGCTCCAGGCAGAAAATCTCCCGCAATTCACAATAGTGCTAGGTCGCATGCTGCTATTGTGTTATACACTCTTCTTGATGTACAGATATTTGGGATAGTTGCCCAGCACAAACAGGGTGACGGGGCACAGCCAGATGTCGCGCTCAAAGCCGGGCAGGCCAGTAACCTGATAGGTGGAGCCGCCCGTGAGCGAATGCTCCTTCTGGATGAGCTTAGCATAGCCTGGCAGGTCGTCACGCTCGCGCGACGAGGGGACGACATCGATGTGGGCAAACTTATCGTTGTCCGACAGATAAGCGCACAGCTTGTCGGCTCCCGCTACCATCAGCAGGTTGTGGTGGTCAAACGGCCAGTTGGGGAAGTCCACATACCACAGGCCATCGTCCTCGCGGTTGAACTGCAGGTGATACTCGTCACGCTTGCCAAACACACTGTGAGCCATCGTCTGCGCACCCTTTACCAAATCAGAAATCGAATAAGTCATAATTGCTCTTGAATTTTTTATTGTTGATAAACGTTGTTTTCTTGTCTTGTCAGTTGCTGCATGGGGGTGTAGCATCTGGTTGACGTTGCAAAATTACATCAAATCGTGCAGCAACCCTTATTTTGGCAACCTTGTAGTTTTATAATATGGTAATAATTAACATGTTAACCATTTTTGCTATCACTGCTGATTGTAGGCGTACAGCAACATGCGTGGATGCCGCTGCATCAGCTGCTTGAGTTGCTGGAATGCGCCAGCCGACACCACAAAGCAGCCTTCGCTGGTCCTCTGGCCCACGGGGATGAGCCTGCCCTGCGGATTGCGGGTCACCTTGCCGCTCGAGTGGATGTAGATGCCCCGCATGGCAGCGTTGCGATTGGTGGCGTCCAGGCCCTCGAGCCTGATGACCGAAAAGCCCTGACGTGACTTGCCTACCTCGGTCAGCACAAAGCGTCCCACACAGCTGCTCTTGCTGCCCACGCGGTTGCTGAAGTGCGCCTCGCTGTCGGTCGAGCGGAAGGGAGCCTTGCCGTCGCCATGGGCACACAGGCTCGACAACAGCACCTTGCCGTCGCGGTAACGACGCACCGTCAGCCTCGGC
>Ga0181612_152778_pt1 | contig 27479 bp, 14 predicted proteins | sample HoacroProtozoa21_FD_119630 | JGI IMG/M metagenome (GOLD analysis project Ga0181612, IMG submission 119630) | Hoatzin crop microbial communities from Cojedes, Venezuel. Combined Assembly of Gp0051906, Gp0051904, Gp0051908
ATATCTAAGGAGATTTTTTTTAAAAAAAGCTTTTAAAAACAGGTTATAATTCATATACCGATTATGTACATCACCAGATTGTCCTTTCCCATCTCTTAATTATCACTGGTGATTTGTTTTTGTGGATTTTTTTTTTTATTTTTTTGAAAAATAACTTCTTTTTTTTAGGGGGTTGGGTATCCTGGACCTACTTCTGAGAGTTGGAGTGTAGTAAGCACCTGGTACAGAGATGTGTCTCATAGGCTTCACTTTCTGCTGAGTCAGGTCCTTTTGCTGCTTGTCGCCACACAATGACATGATCTGTGCCAAGGAGAGGGACCGAAAGGCAAACTAAGTTCTAGCTGCATTCTACCATGCTGCTTCCTTCGCTTGCCTGGCCGTTATTATTTTAATTGTATTTTTAAAACGACTGTAAGTGAAAGCATTTGGTGAACCTCAGCAAAGCTGAGGAGTTGTGCGATCTGACCTACTTTCTTTCCCCTCCTCACACGCCGTTGCAAACTGTGTGTAATTATTGCTTTTCCTCCCCCGCCAAAGAACTGGCTCACCAGTTTGGGGCATGGACCGATCTCCAGCAGCCTCGCAAAGCGCCTGGCGGTAGCAAAGCCACAAGAACTGAGAGGAGGGGGAAATTCCTTTGTAGCAAGGAAAGGGCTTGCATTCGGGAGGGTTTACTGGGAAGGGCAATGTGTTGAGGGACTGGTGGGGAGAAAAAGGGGGACAAGAAGCTGGTTAAGGAGGAAAAAATCATATTTTTACTGTATTTAATTTTTTTTTTCTCCTAGAATTTCATGAGTTTCTATTCTGAAAGGAGTTTTGTTGCGTGGTAGTTGTCACCTCAGGCTTTCTCGCAGGGAGCTTGTGGCTGTTTCTGCGTGGGGTTTGGTGTTGGATGCGGTGGCTGGGGCTTCCTCAGCAGCCTGCACCGGGCAGGGCACATCTGTAAGAGGTTAAATTATGGTTGGATGGAAGAGAAATCGGTCTGAGCACCATGCTGCAACTTAGTTTTTCAACAGAATACAAAGTTGTGGTGTGCAAAAGGTGCGTAGGGTTGATGACGCTCTCTTTTTGGGGTACGGGTGAGCTGCCGGCAGGACCGGCTGCTGGGCAGCGAGGGAGCGTCTGCTTCTGTGGGACTGGCTTGGCAAGTTTGTGAGCTGCCCTGCTCAGTGTCTCGGTGTTGCAATGTTTAATTTGTTTCAAGGAAAGCAATATGATTTATAATTTGAAATGCCACCCAGCTGTTCTTAAAAATCATTTTAAAATGCCAGTTTAAATTTTGAGCGATTCTTGAGCTCGGTTCTATTAAACATAGTTTAATCATGAAAAAATAATCCTGTGTAGGTATTGCAGCGTTGAAGTACCCAGATTTATCTGAGATTATTTACTCATCAGGGGAGCACGGGTATTTCAGACTTGCAGGATGAACATGCTGGCTCTGTAATGAATCTGCAGCGCACGGCCCCTCGGTGATAGCCTGTCTCCTAATGATTCAGAAGCACTTGAACCATCATCCGTTAGTGTGGCAAAGTGCCCAGGAGCCACTGCTATAGTTACGAGCAACGGAGGTGTCCATGAGTTAAAAATGAACCTTGTCATGTCCGTGGTTGTGGGCCACCTGGGAATGCAGATAGCCAGCCTAGATGCAACCACAGGGCTTGTTCTGCTGCTCCTGCCTTGTCCCCAGGTACCACCGGTGGCTGTTCTCTGCGTGGAGCTGGAATTGAATTAGCTCTGATGCCTGTTGGTTAAATGTTGCTCTCGGTTAAAAGGGAGCCTGGTATGCTTTGAAGCGTTTGGAGAATATCCTATGGTTTGTATGTGTCGTGGATAGCACTTTCCAGAGCGCTGAGGGGATGTTTTGGGGATATGGTTTCCAATGACTTTTTTCAAATCCCACTTTAGGAAGTGGGGGAAGATGAATTTCAGGGGAACAGGAAAGATGAGACTTCCAGACGAGCTGCTAAAATTAAGAGGATTTGTATAGTCAAGTAAAAATGGGACTGCGTACAAAAGAAACAACTGCTGACTTGCTTATAGGGAATCTGAATAGGTGTTCTCTGCACCTAGAAGTAACACTCGAACATGAAATTGTGCAATTTTAAACCTCACAGTTGTAATTTATTTCTTTTGCACGCTGAGTAGTAACAGTCCCGAGCATGGCCTTCGGCAAACCTGGCAGAAAAATGTTGTGTTTTTCTGTTTGGATTCGTGCTGGGTTCTGTTATGTTTTTCTGTTGCTCTTGAAATGCAAATAAAGAACCTGAAAAAAACTACAGATTGGAATAGATGCAAGAAAGTATTAAACCCAAGAAAAACCCTTTACGACTAAATACACGTGCTCATACCTTTTCCCGAGGCTGTATATCTTATATGGAGCCTTTCCCAAGCAGCCTTTAATGCTAAGTTGGACAACAGGAGTTGGTTCCATTGCTCTGCCACTTGGTTATGTGCAGAACAGAGTCAGGAAGATTTGAGGTTCTGCTGTTGCTGAAAGTAGAAATAATGAGAAAATGATCCTAGTCTTGGATTCTGCTTTTTAGAGAGAGAAGGTTATTTTTCTTTTCAGCTTTTCGTTTGAGGTTCTGGCAAAAGGTGATACATTTCCCCTTTGCATTGTATAATAGATTACATGAGAAGACTGTTCTGTAATGAGTTTGAAGAGCAGTTAATTATTTTTGAGATTGTGTTACATCTGTGTTAGGTTTCTGTTGCACTAGCACAGAGACTATCACTCTCTTACGTTAGGCAGCTGATGGAGCTTACGGCTTGAACAGAAATGGTCAAGATTTGGTACCTGGAACCAAAGGTTCAAATCCTGAAGATGGCCTGTAGTTTCTCATCATGCTGATGAGATTATAAAAGGCAGCACAATAATTTTAGGAGTTTTGGTGGGGCTGCTTAAGCTTGGGGGTGCTTTCTCCCTTCCTGGTTATGAAGGTTTTGTGCAGAAGATACACTGATGCTCTACTATGCCTTGCTCTGTCCTGTATCTGGACATAAATTCTACGGTGACTGTTGTATAAAGAAGCCTTCGTCCTGTAAGGTGCAGATCGTGAAGAATGGGGACAAACAGGAAGGAGTTGCAGGGTAGTTCCCAGCAGCAGGAGGTGGCCTTGCTGGTCGCTCTGCTGTTTACTTTGAACTTGGCATGCTCCGAGTCTTCCCTGGCTTGGCTTCCAAAAGCATAAAGCACACAGCCAAGCCCATGAGCATGTGATACTTGGCGTTTTTGACACATGTTGAGTGGTTGTGCAGCCATAACTCAACGATCGCAGCTATAAAGACAGGTAGGAGCAAGCAGGCTACAAGTTGTAGGAATTTTTAATCTCTTCATGAAGCCTAGACAAGCACAACTTTATTTTTTCTTCTTTTGAGAAGGAATCGTCTTCCTTTAACCACAAGGTGAGACACATCAACCCAACTACTTTGCAGCCATCAAAGCCACACTGGAATAGTTCATGCATCGCACCTCTTGTCAGCCGACGTGCCAACGTAGCGGGGGACCTCATGCGGTTTGCCCCCACTGCTCTCTTCTGCTGGGTGTTACGAGGCCCTTGTGTCTGTAGCCAGGGCCGAACGCTGCTCGGGCATAGTTACCTCAAGCAGCTGCAGTTCCATAATTGCTCATCTGCCAAAGAGCATTACACAAGTCAGACAGAGATAATCATGTGGGGATAACCGTTAGGTGCACATGCAGAGCTTTTTTCTTGGCCAAGGGGTCCTGCAAGCGGTGAAACTCTTTGCTGGTCACCAGAATTATTTATTTTTCTAAGTCTTCAAAGCTTAGGAAAACAAGTTAGTGGAGTGTAATATTTTCCCTTACCCGTGATGACATTGGCAAGTATTTCAACTGGAGGAGATTCACTTTTTTTATGATCTTAGTATATGTAACGCTCAATAGGAGTTGACATGGTGTTGGAGGTCCATGCTCCAGCGGGTCAGTGTGGCTGGAAGCTCTACGCTTGCTAGAGTACCAGGCATGTATTATGTGGCAACACGTACTGTGTTCTGCAAATTTTTACTTCCAGGGCAAAAGGATTCTTTCTGTTCCTCAGATAAATCTTTTTTTTGGGTCTAGTTTCATCTCTTGTACCCCTCAGATGACTAGGTCCTTACAGAATAGGGATAACAGGGTTAAAGAAGGTGCCAGGAAACAATATCTCAATTTATTTTGGAGTCTTTGCTGCTTAATGTTTTGTGCAAGTCATTGCTTTCAAACAGAGCAGCCCAGGAGTGTGTTTTAACGGAACAAGTGGAGACTTACAACCTGCCACATATTTATGTTTGGAACTATCGCAGATATCTCTTTGATGCTTTGTATTTGATGAAGGTTTTCTACAAGGCCTAGATCTTTTTCGTCAGATTCAAACAATTAATGCTTTTATGCATTAGAGGAGGAAATAATTCCTTCGCTTTGGAGTGTTGTTCAGTGGCAAGGAATTTTTTTTTTTTTTTTGGTGTTTCAAAATTATAGAAAGAACTGTAGTAACTTGGAAAGAAAAGGGTTTGATCGGAACAGAGAGATGTCCTGATTATGCCTGGCGGAGGCAGAGCTGGTCATAGCTGGCAGCTAGCTGACGGAAACGCAGTACAAATAAGACAGCAGGAATCCAGTGATTTTGGAGAAGCGGGTGGATAAGTTGGAAACACTGTTTTGTCCCTCTTTGTATAAGGAGACGTGCTTCGCCTTTGTGGCCTTGGTTTGCCGTTAACTAATGGGAGATAGTTGCCGTGGCCAGGAATGATTCTTTGCATTTTTAGACTGGTGGCTGTTTCTTTTGTAGGCAGAGTTTATCATCCATCATCGGAAGAGTTCATGGAGCTACTCTAAATATTAGCCTAGCAACTGAAATTGAGGGAGAAGCCCATCAGCTCGTAGCTGGGAGGTGGGAGGGACGGCTGCAGCCCTGGCTGCTGATACCTGGTCCTGCAGAGGCTGACTCCTGAAGAAAGCATGAAGGCTTGGCTTCGGCTTAAAGTCACGGGGCTGTGGCTATTCTGCTTCAGGCATAGTTGCCCATCCCTGTTCGGTGTTGTCCATCCAGTGTGGTCTTACTGCATCTTTGTTGCTGACAGGAAAACCAGGAGTAGGGGTAGGAGAAGCAGGAGGAGTGGTGGTGGTTGGCAGCCTGGTGTTCCCTGTGGGGGCATTCAGTTTTGCAATGAGCCTCTTGGATTCTTGACAGGTCAGGTCTGTTGACCCTTCTGGGCACGCTATGGTGAGTGTTTAGTTATTTACTAAAGCCTTTTGAAATGAAAGTGGCTTGATGGGGTCTGAGGCTTTTGTGTTATGGAGAGTTGTGTGAGAATCTTTGCTGGGGTTAGCTATTAGCTGATTGTTTAATTATTTGGCTCTGTAACTAAGTAACTAAATGCCTTAAGCCTTAAGATAAGCAGCTCTTTGTTAACATTTTAATAAATGGAGGCAAATAATAATAATTTAAAACCTAAGGAAGTAAAAATCTCTCATTTCAGTGACCGAATCTTGAATAGAAGCATGATGTGGAATATAATTGCATATCTCATCATAATCTGAAATAGCACATTCAGAATGTCCCCAGTCCTCTATTGTGGTCACGGCTTTTATACAAACAGTGTTTACTCCATTTGATGGCTGGGTGGCATAAACTGTGCTGCGAGACTGTATGAGCAGGCAAAGAAAAAGTTCACGTCTGTTTATTTAACAGCAGCTTGGTCTTGCATGGTGGTATTGTTTAATAGCTACACCTATAAAGTTAAAATACATTGTGTGCACTGCTCTCACAAATAAGGACGTAGCTGAGAGCAGACAACAGCAGAAGAAACACGCCCGCCCTTGTCCCCCAGTGTTTAAGAACACCACCAGGAATTTTACACATGCCTTTGTTGCTTGTTTGTTTTTTAAGGGGTGATTGATAGACAGGCGTTATTCACGTCAGGTAAAGCACCTTTGCAATAGGAACCCCTGCCACAATTATAGGATTTGCAGGCAAACTTGCTTAGAAAGGAAGGAATCCCCTGCCGCCTTCCTGCAGCCGTGCAGGGCTTGCCTGGCAAAGGGCTGATTTACAGGCTGACAGGGATGGCTGAAGGCGACAGGCTCAAGGCAGAGCTTCGGAGAGGGCTGAAGGAGCATGGACGTGATACCAGATCATCAAGCCTTGCTTGGTGCTGCAGGCTCTGCAGGGCTCACTCCTCCTTCTCCCGTGTAGCTGTTTCACCAAGGGAGAATTTGGGAGGATGCTGCTGAAAACACCAGAGGGTGGAGATAAGTGAGGGCCGAGCAAACTTGCAGCCTTATTTCTCTGGTGCGCTCAAAAGATGTGGAAATGGGGAAAGAATCCTGATGTCGGCCTCAGGGGAACCGTTGATTTGATGGTACAGCGAGCACATCAGTTCAAAATGCGTCCCGAAATTCCAGAACGGTGTAAAAATCCTGGAGAGAGAGCTGGCTTTGCAGCGTAGGTGGTTCGCGTGCTGCCGGGAAGTTTTGAACAGTTTAAACTGGTGGAGTTTTGCAGCGAAGCTGTTGGGCGGACTCATGCCTCGGAATCCCACCTGTTCTCTGTTTGCTTTTGGGCACCATTTCAAACCCACACTGGAAAAAGTTTATAGGCAAACATTATAAAATGTGACAGTCTTAAGTGCTGCTACATTCTAGTCTGGCAACACAAAGGCTTACCTGAAATAACTCACGGTTTCCAAACATGACTTCATTATTTCGTGACAACACTTTGTGCTGGATCTTCCTTGATACTCTAGAGAGAAAGAAATGGAGGAGGAGAATATTTCCCAATCACTAATACCTATCTGAAACTTGTTTTTCCTTCAGTATACAAGTAATTTTCCTTGTGAAAGGAGTTTTTTTAATTTTGAAATAAATTACTGCTCTTGAGTTTGGATTTGGATTTGTGTTGAAAGACTCAGTGTAAATTTGGGGATAGTAGTTTAAAAAGAGGTGAAATCAAGAATGGGAGGTAGGAAATAATTTTCCTTGTAGTTGTATGTGAGGAACCGATCAGCCCAGGAGGACGCTGCAACTTCTGTGACCATCCTGCGAGTTCCCTGGGGCTCTTCAGCGAGAGCCACTCATGCACTTAAATGAGGGTTGAGTTATCGTCACCCATGGTGGCTTTTAAAAAGTTTAAACAAAGACATTTTTAGACTCCAGTACATTGCTGGCACAGTGTGAACACTGTAAAAGAAATTTTCTTTGCAGGTAGAGCATTACAAAGACGACTTAAAAACTTCAAAGTAAATTAGCTAGCTGGCTTCAGCTAGTTTTTTTTTTTTAATTTGAGAGTGGATTCAGAATTAAAAAAAATCTCAAGCATACGCAAATATACTCATTATTGATATGAAATATACGTAGAAAGGAGCCCATGCCCCATGCTTCTTCTGGAAATTAGATTTCTAACAGCATTGCAGATCTGTCGATTCTTGACTGCGTCAGCAAGGCTGAATTAGTTTAGGAGAGGAGTATAAAGCTGTATTGTAGCTTGTCCTAGACTTTGAGATGGAACTTTGCACACTAGAAAGTTGAGACCTTGTTATAAAATCTAAATCCAAGAATCTTTACAGGCTCTGTAATTGGTCTTGTTTAGATGGTTTTATGTGTTTCTCCTGGCTGCCATCTTGGTGTGATGCATGTGTCAGATCTGTTGCTTGAAAAATCCATGTCTGCCCTAGGGGAAGAGCCAGGAGAAGCTTTGCTTGCTTCACAAGGGCACAGTCCTGGATCTGTTTTCCCTTTGCTGCAGGCAAACTCCCCCTGAACTCCCTGGAATCACATGATTCCAGGATGAGCGGGAGGAGAAATTGGGCACGCCATTTTCAAGCTCATCAGTATAACCTGATATTTAAATACATGAGTGTCCCACTGTGGTGGCCACTTCTGGTACTCACAGAATCATAGAACATCTCTAGTTAGAAAAGACCCACAAGGATCATCAAGGCCAACTCTCTGCTCCTCTCAGGGTGACCTAAAACTGAACTGCTGACAGAACTTCAGCGTTTCCAGACTCCCGTCCATGGGCTAGCTCAGATGGGATGCTTGTTTTGGAATTCTCTGTTGAAAGTGCGATACAAGAAATGACAATACTGTGCCCCAAGGGTGAGGAACACGCGTTTCAGGGTTTCGATATTCTTAGAAGCAAGGGTGGACACCGAGGTGTCGCCTATTTTAATATTCCCTCGGACTCCCAGACAAACAGAGAGAGGTGTGTGTTTTATTGATGCGTGCACACAGTGGTGCACAGCTGGTGCCCGCTCAGGGAAGGATGTGTGCCGGGGAGCAGCTGTCTGTGCGACGTGACCCTCCTTGCAGAAGACGCCTTCACGCTGCTTTCCTTTATTTACTTTCCATGCCGTCCTTGGTGAAGCCAAGAGTCTGGTGGGAGAGGGATGTTGTGGTTGCAGGGAGAAATCAGTTACAAAAGCAGTCCCTATATCTGGCACAGCCAGAGTGAATTGTAGGTGTGTGTGGGGTCCCTCCACCCTGTGCCTGTGGAGACGTCCCCAGTGCCCCGGGCTGCCATTCCCTCTCCCCTGCTGAGAGCCAGCCTTGGAAGGGGGTGATGAAGCCCCAGTAACTATAGGCAGATGTAGTTTTCCAATGATGTTTTGTCGGAAAAAGACTGTGGTTTGACATTCTTCTTGTTGGTTACAAAAGGGACCTGATGGATGAGCCGTTTTGTTTTGAACTTCTGTGTACGCTGTGACTTTGAAAGCTTTGCTTGTGTTCCAGGTTTCTGCTCTGTTCTGCTCAGGAGAGGCTGTGAAATAAGAAATAAAACAAAAAAAAGTCAAAGGAAAAAGTTACTGTCACTGGCAGCAGAGTTGGCAGTGTACAAGGCAAATGTAGAGACTTTGGGAAGGGTGCAGGGAGAAAAATAAAGGACATCCTATATGCTGTTTGTAGGAACTTGTGTTTACTAGCTTAGCTAGTGAAGGGGTTTTTTTGTTGTACTTTTCTTCCAACACAGGTCTTTTCAGGTTTCATTGTTGTGTTTTTTTGGTGTGGGTTTTTTTTCGGTAAAAAAAAAACAACTTACAAAATCAGATAGGGAAAGACAAGTATTTGTTTGACAACATTATAGACACAATGCTAAGATATTAAACTGACTGTGGTTTTTGAACTCTTCCTGGCACCTCCAAATTCTTTGAAGCCCCCAGGTTGGCAGCACTCGTCTCTCCAGAGTTGACTCGCTGTGACCGGTGAGAAGGGTTGTGCTTTTGGGTGACACTTGGGACAAGGCACATGCCGAGACACCGATCGAAAGGGAATGAGCTTTGTTTGTGGTTAACATCTTGAAAATAAAGCCTATCCCATACCTGTGTATGGTTCAGTTTTACGAGACAGATCGCTGGGCTAATCTGGATGCAGCTTTTTTATTGAACATAATTTGATTTCTGTGGATGAAAAGGGCCTTCATTGACTTTTGTTGGAAATTCTCTCCTTTCCCTTCTCTTTCTTCTTTTTCCTCCTTTCCTTCCACCTTCACAGAGCCGCCAACCAAATACCAAATCTCTCAGCCAGATGTATATTCAGCACTTCCAGGAGAACCGCTTGAGTTGCGCTGTCAATTGAAAGACGCCGTCATGATCAGTTGGACTAAGGATGGGGTCCCTTTGGGGCCCGACAATAGGACAGTGATTATTGGGGAGTACTTACAAATTAAGGATGCTACACCCAGAGATTCGGGCCTCTATGCTTGCACTGCTGTTAGGACCCTAGACAGTGATACCCTGTACTTCATTGTAAATGTTACAGGTGAGTGAGTTAAACATAGGTTTTTGCATGTAGAAGCTGTAAAATGTGATATAAAGACACATTATGATATAATGTGAAACAGTCCTCTCGGGCACAGCAAGTTGAGCTGAGTTCTGAAGTTATTTCAGATATTTTCCCCCTTGTCCTACCCTGAAACAGGCACAGTTTGTATATAGCCCTTTAACTTCATGGGATCTGTAGTGATTAACAGCTGCTGGATAGCCCTCTGTTTTATGCCACTATGACAGGATTAAATTATGCAGAGTCGCTGTGATGACGATAAAGCCAGTAAATTGAATACATATTTTTTTCACCCCTGCATCAGAAGGGGAAAAGAGGTGTCCTACATCCTTTAAGTTTAGAGTGATAAATCAGTCTGGAGACGCTCTGTTCTCAGCTGAATGTCTTTACAAAAAATAAAAATTGTAAGTGGAAAGAGATTTTTGGAGTTAACAAGCTTCCCTTGGAAACTCTAGCATTTCAGGATGTTTAGCTCTTTTTGTTACAATTTCATAGGAATAACACACATTTTGTGGCTGGATTTTCTTTTTCTGTAGCTTCTGCACTACTAACATAACATCTGTTCTCCTTGAGAGTTAATCTAAGATGTAGCATATTCGTTTATTTGTCTGCAAAATAGGCTGGTTTAAAGACTTGATTATTTTTAATGTGCAGATGCTCTTTCTTCTGGGGATGATGAAGATGACAATGATGGGTCCGAGGACTTTGTGAATGACAGCAACCAGATGAGTAAGTAACAACGAACTGCCAGAAGTCACTAGCAAGATCCACGTGGAAAATAATGCCCCGTCTTTCGCACTCCTGCCTTCAGAGCTCCTTGATTGTTCACTGCATGGGCTGTCAAAGAGTGACATCTATGTCCTTTTCTGTTTTCTGTTTCACATACTTCATAACTTGGAAAACAAAAATAAACTAATAATCTTCTAAACACGCTTTACTGGTCTGTACTTTCTTTCTCCCTTCTTGCTAGCTCTTCTGCAGTTTCCTTTCTTCCCAAATTGAAGTTAGTCTTTGTCTGGTTGAGACTCTTACAGATGTACTAACTTTCCCTGAACCCGAGCTGAAATTTAACAGAAGAAACAAAGATCCAGCTCACTTTGTTAAAAGGCAGTATGGAAACTTTAAAAATAAAATTAAGTTGTAATGAGGCAAATCCTTCAATCCTTAATCTCGGCAGAAATCTCCCCAGGGAGAATGAATTTGGAGACAATGAGGTTCTTTTGTCTGCAAAGGACCTCAAGGTTTGCTGCAAAGAAAGCAGTCCAGCACTAAAACCACATTTTATGTTACTTATGCATGATGAAAATGGGCTGAAAGAGTCTTAAACCTATCTGAATGTTAAACTTCATCCCCTTTAGAGAATTTGGAAAGCTATTAATAGGCTCTAAATAGAGCAGTTGCTAAGAAAAAAAAAAAGTAAAGTTCATATTGGTTCCTTATGCCCCTATGCACTGTTGTAAATTCCCCACGGTGACTGCTAGTTTGCTGTCGCTCGTGCTTTGTAAAGTCAATAACGGGCAGAACACAGAAATCCTTCACGGGAGATGTCAGCCACTTACTGAATACAGTAGCCAGGTAGTAGATTTACTCCTCAGCCTGATTAGTAATTGGCAGCTGTACTGTATGCTCGAAACGCTTACTCAGATGAAAAAGTACGAGCCTGGTTTCAGCTCCCCTAGCTAGTTACTGTTGTATACGACTGCCCCTGGTCTGAAGCTGTGAAACATTAGATGCTGTTTAAAATGATAGAAGTTCTTAGCTGCCTGCTTGGCCCCTGCCATCTGTTAGTGTGATTAACCCGCTCTGATTCACAGGTGCAGCTTGAAGGGGCTGAGATTAAGCAGCTGGAGGCTGCGCTGACAAAGGAATGTGGTGGCAAAGATAATTGGTGACTTTGGAAAAGGGACACCGCTTTTAAAAGAAGTTGTCTAGGCAAAACCCACCAACTCAGGCAATGTTAGCGTTCCCCGGGGAAGGACTCGTGGGTAGAAATTCCTTTTGGGAAACATTGCTATGTCTTTTATCACTTTAGAACTTTATTGGTGTTGGTCAGAAAAGGGCTTGCAATATTTTTGGTGTGTTAGTGGAGACAATTGTACTTCTGATCTGTGCTGATGGCTTTGCTGATTCATTGTGAGCACAAATGGCTTCTAGAAGTGCCAATAGTGAGGAAAAAAGAGAAAAAGACCTAGTCTGAAGGCAACTAGGCTCTGTAACATCCTGGTAACGATTCCTGCCCCTTTGCACAATGGGGAGAACTACCCAGTGGTGTCCTCTGTAACGCTCACGACGTTCTTGTAACGGGAGCTATCACTTTCAGCTACTGTTCATCAATCTTGATTCAGGAGCCGGTGAAAGGCCATTGACGGTTTCCGTCTGCCAGGGGTGGGGTGTGTGCTTCAGCCGGGGTCGGGCACACTTTCCCCACTCAGAACGGAAGATGCCTCTGGAGTGCAAACTTTTAAAGCTCTCGGGTGGCGGGGAAAGCGCAAGCTCTCGCGGTGTAGACGAGGGGGAAACTGCAAGAATGCAGATTGCTCCCGAGCCGAGCGTTGCACAACCAAGTCCTCATGAGATTGCTCTTGACAAGGTGCCCACAAACTGCTGGGGCTTCTTGCAAGCTGCAGGTGGGCGCAGGGAGCGTGGCAGCCTGCCTCCCAATGTTGGAGTGTGCGACGGCAGGAGCTGGAACCAGAAGCGTGGCTGTGGCACCGCATCCCTTCGAGGAGTCTGTTTTCAATGAAAAATTGCATCATAGTAACTCAGTTGGATTAATACGACGTTGCTGAAAGAGCGTTGTGATTTGGCAAGATCAGGGCTGTGTGGAAGTTAGGGGTGGGACTTGGTGTGGTGCTTTTGCAAACCGCTGAAGCTTGTGTATCTAGCATCTGCTAAGCCTTCCCGTCAGCATTCCCCTTCTAGATTTTCTGTCACGTTCAAAAGGCCACATCTAATTTAAGATACTCTTTTGCAAGACAGACTGAAAGGTGAGTGAGGAGCAGAGGTGTGTGATGGTCAAATGCCCTTTGCCACCTCCTCCTGAGTGATGGTCAAATGCCCTTTGCCACCTCCTCCTGACTATGTTAGGCAGAGGCTGGGGAACTCCAGGAGCTCGCCAGAGTTCCCAGTTGCTGCCCTTTAAGAGAAGAAGTCTTTAAGTGTTTCCTGAATCGTTGTTTGAGCTTTGCAGATCTAAAACAATTTAACTGATAATTTACATAGAAATTACATCTGCGATTATTAAGGATAAGCAATGGAAATTGGCCTGGTTATGCCTTTGCTGATGGAAACAAAAGGCCATAGTCTTCAAAGGTTGTTGCTTTTTGATGAAACGATTCTGATAAAGTCCAGCTGTCCTGGCATGTTAATTATGATGTGATGAGGCAGGAAGTGGCTGTAGTGCCTTCCACAGGAAACTGAACCTTCCCGTTCTCATTCCTGCGTATTGAAAACTAAAGCAAACCTTTTAGGACTGTTTTATTTACTATGGTAAGTATACTTCTCAGCTTTTTTATTTTCGTTGCCTCTGTCACAGATAGGTTTTTCAGAGGCCAAGGTTTTCAAATGACAGCAGAGAGGCTGTTGAGGAAACCTAACGTAATTTTCAAGGCTGCCCAGAAAATACAACTGCTCTTGACGTCAGCGGAGGCCGTAAGTGGCTCAGTAGCTGTGAGGAGCAACTCGTCCTCGGGAGAGGCGAGCACTCGTGTGTACACAGGTACATTTGACCATTTGCCCTGTGTGTACTTCTAAGTAAAAGGCATGCATAGCAGATTTCACTCTGCGTTTGGTGTCCTTTTAGCTTGACAGATATTTTAACGGTCTGAAAAAACCCCGTGGTAGATTTGTTCCAGACTGCATCCTGAATAGCTTTTTATTACTTCCAGCTTTTGTTGAAGGGATTAGTGCTTGTGGGGAAGGTGCAGGATTGGTTCCACTGCAAAACAGTCCTCTCTTTCCACTAAATGGCTTTTGTTGGCAACTCAGTTTTTCCCTTTGTTGCCCTAGAGAGGTGCCTTAGCTTGGTTCTGGAGGGTCACCTCTAAGGATGTTGACCTGGGGCTTCCTTTTTACAAAGCTAAGGGCTGATCATCTTGAGTTCCTGCTGGCTGCAGCGGAGAGCATTGTTGGCACTTCTTGCCTGTCTTCATCATAATTTTGAGCTTTATCCTAATTTAAGGGATTTCTATAATCCTGGCTTGGTGCTGGCAAGGCAGCAGCTGTCATGATGGTTCCGCTGAGGTCCACCAACAGCAATTCGTTCTGGAGACCCCTGGGTAGCCCTGAGGACAATGCTATGCTGCCTTGAATTCTAGTCAGGCGACTGGAAGCTTTATGACTTATTTTCCTTATCACCCTTTAAACAATTTCTTCTGGGCCAAGTAGTGGTAAATTGGCACCAAGAACAAAAAGTATCTAAATGTAATCCACATGCTGTTCTTTTCATGCCTTGAAGAATTTCAGAGAGGATGAAACAAGGTTCAAATTCATCAAATCCTGTAGAGTGGAAACCCACTCAAGGGAGCAGCAAAAATTGGATGTTGCCTAGAAGTGTTTTTTAATTAAAGGTCAAATACAATAGTAGTAAAAACCTTGAGGGGTTTGATGTGGTCATTTCAGGCACACTATTGCCTGCTCAAGGTGCTTGTCAGGCAGGCTTGGAGTTGACTACTTTTGTGTTCCTTTGTATTAGATAAGTCCAAATAAAAATCGAGGAGTCCTGAAGTGAAGTGGTCCCCTGGGCTGCCTAATTTCAATTTCACATGCAGGAGATCTGCCTGATTAGATGTAATGTATTTGCACTGGAGTGCAGTGTGGGTCAGCAGGATATTTTCTTCACTAATGAGAGCTCTAAAAGCAATCAGGAATTCCCACCCGTTCCCCTGCTGCTCGTTACCGCTACGTGCCGGGGTCTGCCCTGTGCTTACTGTGAACTTCTAACAGCGGTGCTACCTACTTCCACTCGTCCTCGTAGCAAAGATGGGATGCGGTGGACACGATCCATGAGAGGAGTCGGGACTTCATGGTATATACGCATGAACTACGTTCATTATTGGCTTTAGTGAGTCTGGATGTTCTTCCTCTCGGGACAAACAGAAGCAGTATAAGTTGCTTTCAGGTTATGATAATTTAATCTACAAAGAGCAATGCTGTGTGTTAATCAGACCAGTGGCTGTAAGAAAGCACAAAATGAGGGTGTGCGTTACGGTTTGTGGATGTTGCTGCCTTTTTCTCTGTTCCCTTAAACATACCGAGAAGCTGCCCACATACGTTGCTACTACCTAGTGAAAAAGAGTAGGATGTCTCCAAGCATTTGCAGATGGCATTTTCAATATGTGATGTCCGCATGTTTTTCTCCAAGTTCCCCTGTAATTCTGGAGCATTGCAGGTTATGCTGATGTGAGGGTCATGCCAGAGGAAGCTTTCCAAGCAGAGCCCTTTCTCCCAGCCCGAGGAGTTTCCTTTCCCTCCTCTCTCCATCGCACAGAACTGAGCTGCTTCTCCTCGTTCCTACCTGCACCCTCCCACCTCTTCCCTAGAACAAAGGTTTTCCTCCCTGTGTGTTCGTTGTTTACGAGGCTTATCGGAGCACTTCTTTTGCAGAAGCAGTGTGTTTTAAAGGATGAAGGTTGATGGAAAGGGAGGTTATGCAAGAAAACCAGAAGATGAGCTGCCCTGTCATGCAGTACAGGCTGGTAGCTGATCAGAAACTTGGCTGCACAAAGCAGCTTTGTCTGGGGAACTGGTGGTGGACAAATCCTGACCAAGTGGATGTCCTGGTCCCGGGCTGCGCCCTGATGGGAGCTTCTCTGGAGCTTGGTCTGTCCCACCTGGCGAGCTGTGGAGCCTGTGGTTCAGAGGTTGTGCTTGCTAGTGGGTGCTTCCAGGCTTTTTGTGCTCTATAGGTGTGAGGAGATGCATGTGGTGGACATGATGAAAACCAACCACAGTGGCTGCAGAGTTGCTGGGTTGGTGTTGCTGCCCGTCTGGAGTCAAATGTGGGCACTCCGCTCTGTTTGACATGCCAGTATAACTGGTTTGGATGGTTGATTGGCTTAAACCTGCCAGTGTACTTTGACTTTGTGGGGATTGTGGGTAGAGCCCAGTAGTGGTCACCTTACATTGCCTTGTGGAAGATGTTTAGCTGTCCAGAGAAAATATCTGTTTAATGTATCAGTACCAACATATAATTCCGCCTTTGCCTGGTATACTTGTAATGTAATTTGGTCTTTGTGTGTAGTAGTTGATTCCTTTGGTTGGCTTTATTTCAAGTCTGAAGTTGTTTTAATGTGATTCTGGTTTTAGCAAACAATGTTAACAGTGATTTTCCTTGCATCCCTAATTCGCTTTAGTCGGTGCAACAATTTCTTAGTGTTGCAGTTAAATTTTTGATAGTTAACCTGATTTTCTAGTTCGATTACATGCACAAATTTGCTTTACTTTTCTACTTCATTAATTTTAACACTGATTACCACTTTGGGGAAAAAAAAAATCACTTATCGTTCTTAGCATCATTATAAGCCTTGCTTTTGGAATGTTTACTTTATACTGAGAGAGACGTTGTTAAAGGATTTTTTCCTGTATTTTCTATCCAGCTGTATTTTTATTTAGGGAGGGGGGTAGCAAGATTTCTGACTTTGCACTGATTGTAAGAACTGCTATAAATATTTGAGGAATGGAAGAGTTTATTTATAGTGGAGTGTTAGGCTGCTAATGAAGGAAATGAAACAGGGCTGTGAGAAACAGAGTTATTTTTCTGGACCCCTATAGTCCTAAAAATTCCACCCTAATCTGATTTGCTTCAGGAAAACTCCATTGTAAAAAAATATTAATGTTTCCTACCATTAAACAGATCTTGAATCTTTAACTTTTTAAAAACTGTTGTGGTGAGGCAACTGAGGCGACGTCACGAAGACGCTGCATAATGTAGCCAAAGGGGTGCACAGATCCAGAGCACGGGATAACCTTGTGTATGGATCTGTCTTTCCAAATTTACTTCTTGGAGGGTAAAACCAGGCGGGTAGTTGTATGTTTTCTTGTGCTGGGTTTCGTGTACTGGTATGTAACAAATGATGGAGGACTTGGAGGAGAGAGGGGTTTTCTATGCGCTTCTCATGCTCCTCATGTGGGCACAGATCGGGCACAGCAAGGAGCGAGTGGAGCCAGGAGAGCCTTGCCACGAGCTGGTAGCAGTGGTCAAGTCATTAAATACGGACTGAGAGAGACACTCTCATTTTGTGCCACGGTGTTGGACATCACTGAACATTTGGGCTCCACCAGGCTCATGAGAGAGAGCAATCCTTGCAAAATGATGAATGCTAGTACTGGGTTTTGCTGATCCACATTTACTCATTTGGTATATTCCTCGTTGGTTAAGATTTCAGAAGTATACTCCATTTGCAGATATATTTTAGTAGTTTCTATGACACTAACAGCACAGTTCACCTCGCCATCGTACACTAAGTTTTAGTGTGCTGCCAGACAGGTAGGTCTGTTTATCCCCCTTCTAACAGATGGGGAAGGGTTAAGGCTGAGACTTCCAACAGGACTTCTGGCTTGGTCTGTCTGGCCTCACAGCCGAAGTCCAAGGATTCAAAGTTTGCTGAGCACTCACAGGAACTCAACTTGAAGGCAAAAGCGTCTGATCATTTGAGTCTGCTGAAAACTCGGTCCCTCTGTCTTACTTGATGTGCATAAAACAAAGGATATGTGTGGTTAATTATTGGAATTTTGTCATAAATTATACACTCAAAGCTGCAGAGTGAGTTGTTTGCAAAACTCTGGTCAACACCTGCGATATACGATTTCCAGTCTTACTCTTTCTGAACCATGCTTAAAATGAATACGTGCGGCGTGTTATGTCTGTGGAAGGGACTGGAAAGGGAGCTTGGTGTCCGAGTACTGATATTTCTGGATGTACCTCTTTGAAACAGGGGCACCTTATTGGACACATACGGACAAAATGGAGAAAAGGCTACACGCAGTGCCAGCAGCCAACACCGTCAAGTTCCGTTGTCCGGCGATGGGAAACCCAACACCGACCATGCGATGGCTGAAGAATGGGAAAGAGTTTAAACAAGAGCATCGTATTGGTGGATATAAGGTACATTCTCATGGTGTGAGTTTGCAATTTCTGTTCTTGACCAAGGCTGTAAAAAAAACCCCCAAAACTTGTTGAAGTCAACAGAAAATCTTTTAATGTCCTTGGTTCAAATGTAGAAGCCAAAAAAGGAACGGTTTTCTTCTGGGGAAGGGTGGGTGGTTTCTTTGGGAATTACTGAGTGCTAATTCTATATTTTTTTTTTCCTCCAAATTCAAGCTTGTAGCATAGCAGAGCAGCTAAGGATTATTTTTAGAGATTTATTTGGAAAACTAAAGACTGACTTTGCAAAGTGGAGTGAGACTATTTTGCTCTATTAATTTTCAGCTGCATTGTTAAAAATGTGACCATCCACTCTGATGACTGTAGGCTGTTTAATAAAAGAAGGGTCGGAAGCCAAAAGTTATTATTTTCTGTAGAGTTTATGGTCTGTGAAAATGAAATGGGAAGCAGAATTTGAGGGAAAGTAACAGCAATTACTTACAGGGGTTAGTATGAATTTTAAACAGCTTCAGATTAGATGTTTCTTTCTAAATCGGTGGTTACTGATTAAGAGAGAGTTTTAGGGAGGCCAGCTAGCTCGGTGGGGTAGTGCACGGACCTTTAACCTCTGGTATCTGCCTAGGGCAGGTCAGAAGTCAGGATTCGGTCGTCTTATCCTGCTCCTCACAGGGCATGGGAGCGTGTGGCTTTGGTGGCACGCTGCTGTTCAAGCACTGCCCTTGCCACCCTGCTCTGCGTTTTGGAGTTACCTTCACCTCTCCGCAGACCTGCTGTCAGTGATTCCCTCACCCACCCGGCACCGCAGCAGCTTCTCTCCAAAGATGAGAAGTTTCCGAGTTAGTCACCTTGTGTCACGGGTGTAAGGCCCAGCCTAGAGGGTCTGCTGAGGAGCTCAGAACAATTTGTAATGGTAATTAAGACAGAAGTTAACTGACTTCTCCAGACGGCACAGTAAGCTGAAGAGCAAGTCCTGGGGGCTCCGTATTGCGCCACTGCCTTCCCCCAGCGATTGCTGTATTTTTGGGGTGCCGTGTTTTGCCATGCCCTGATGGAGCCAGGGTGTACATTGCTTCGTGTGCTGTTGACTCAGATCCTGCTTCGTACAAAAAAAATATATATTTTCCAGTGCAGAGGAGGATAAGTCGTAGTCTCCTTTCCTCTCTAGCTAGATTTACTGTAGAAAGTGTCAATTTTTCCAACACTTGTGTTAGCAGAGAGTGAAGCCCAGAAAGTCTCCCTGCATGAACGCTAATTATCTAAGTAGACTTTTCCATCTATGTTTACTTACACCATAAATTACTGTTGCTTATGAGTGTACACCTGGCAACACCTTCTGCCTTTCATAACGCTATGGAGTGTTAATGAATTGGCTGCAATTCAGTGATTTTCACCTTTCTCAGTGCTTTTTAAAAAACAACCAAAAAAGCCAATTTAAAAAAAAAAGCCCAGCAAACTAATCCTGTCTTGGAAAATGACAGTAACTGTTTCAGTAGCAACTGAGATTTTATTTGAACACCTTACATCTTGTGAAGGGGAAATGCAGAGATCAGTCTTGAAAATGGTGAAGGAAAATGTGTGTCTTGCAAGGTGGGATGGAGACACTTGATCTCTGGTTTGGGAGGGTGATTTTTGCGGAGTAAATCAGCCCCAAATTGTAGAGCTCCGTCCTGCCACTGCCTCACTGTGTTGGGGATCTGGGTGAGCTCATCTAGACTTGTGCCCGTTAAGTGGCACAAATGAAATTTTTGCTCGTGTGTATTAAACGTATACAATTTCCTAGGTATGTGTGTACTCTGGGAAGAAACCACAGACGCCTGTTTCTAAAACCAGCTGGAGAAGTGAAGTGTATACATATAATTCTAAATCATAACTTCTCACGTCTCTCTGGTCTAAAGACGAAAAACTGGGGCCACAGCTGTGGATTTTAGACTTTACTGTTACTTAGAAATACACCAAATTTTAGATGACCTGGTAGCATTTACTTATCACTATCATTCTGCTTACCAAATCTATGCATATTCTAGATTCTGTCGGTGTTTTAAGATGGAAGCTTGTTTTCAGTGTATGGGTGTTCAAGAATGAGGCTTCCAGAGCTTCTGGAGGCTGTGTCCTCTTCTTGTTAGAGGAATAGGGTGAGGTCAGTGTGGGCTTATTCAAAATTATTCCGGAATAAAGAGAGAATTGTATTTTCTTGACACCTCTATACTGACAATCTTGTAATGAAGGAATCCTCTGGAAGGACTGAGTCTTTCCATGTTGGTCTGTGTTCAGCCAGATATCACAGCAACTCGTGATAATTCTTGTACGCTAGCTTGTCTTGAATCTGGTGTTGCTATACATAAAGCATTTCTGTTAGAGAGCTTCATATTTATGACAGTTTAAGTGACTAGAATAGCTGGAACCAAACATGGCCCTATCTGCCATCACCAGTTGATGTAACACTATCTGTCCCTTTTGGAAGAGGCAATTGTCCCTTGAAGACTTTAAGAAGGAAAAGGAAAGGAAGCAAGATGTGAAGCTTTCCAGTAATCCTCCAGCCGCCTCTCTCCTGCTGCCTTGAGCTAAGAAATCTCTTCTTTGTATTCTCTTTGTCGCAATCAGATAGTGACCTGAGGCACTTTGTCCCTCTGAGTGGAGAATGTCTTAAGTCAATTTGCACTCAAGCAGGCTAGCAGAAGGGTGTATGTGCTGGCCAAGATAGCTTCCAGAGAAAAATTCCTCCACCGTGACTAATTCTGAGTGGTGAATTTCAAAATCAAACACTGATAATTTTCTAAGGTATGCGCAAAGTTCCTACAGCAAGGAGAAAGGTATCAGTTATTGAATGTTTGAGTCCTTTTTAGTCTTTTTTGTCTGTCTCTAAAGCGATGATAGCTCTTGCTTTAAAGGCATTTTGTAATTTCTTTGAGTGAATAATCTAAATCCTCTATGAGACACCACAAAAGCTTTTACTTTTCTGTACACCACCCGGAAAGCAAATGTACTTCTGTCAGTTGTTAGCATTTAACAGGTGTGTGTTTTCACACATGCATTTTGATAAGCTTCATCACTACAGTCATCTTGTATACATTTAAATTCAGCTAGGTAAATACCGAGTAAAGAAAGTTCTGACTCTGTGGGAACTGTAAAAGTCTATGGCTTTTGCGTGCATGTTCTGCACTTGTTCTCTCTGCCTGCACCGCACCAGTATGTGTCTGAATTGTGCCGATTTTGTGGGGTATCATATTTTGGGTTCTAATCCTTCTTTCTTTTGAAATTCATTTAAAATTGACCTGTTTTTACCATTTTTTGTGAAGTGACAACTTTTCATGATGTATCTGTTCACTGAAGACATGTATTTTGAACAGAACTGTCCACCATTTCTTATATGATACTCCAAAAGCAAAACGTTGCTATGAAAGATTCCTTGCCCTTTCCTATAGTTGTGACCAATGCTTCTTGGCATTTTGATTCCAGTTTAGGTTTCCCACCTTCAAGCTATATCTTAAGGGTACAGTTGTATGAATTTGATACCGACAATTTAGCTTAAAAATAGAATTGTTTGGACACACTGTTTGGAAGAATTGGTTAAAAATTTGATGGCCAAAAACCCCACCTCAATAATTTGCTAGAAGTGTCCGTACCTGGTTGGGAAAATCCGTATTGAGATTATATTTACTATCTCAATAAAGTACCATTTTTGGATATGAAGCACAGATGATACATGAAAATAGGTATTGCAAAGCAATTAAAAAAAATAAAGAGGGGAAAAGCAGTTATTAAACTGTGTCAACAAAGTATCTGCAATGACAAGTTGGAAGGGATATGCTGAAGACCAGCTGATGGAGTTGGTGGGACTGTGTGGGCATTCTCCAGGATTTTGAAAGGACTCAATACGAAGTAGGGCTTCAGGGAACAAACTAGTAGAAATAACAGGATAATAGCTGTCAAGAAGCTACTCAGGTTGGAGAACTGGAAGGGTTTCCTACAACTAATGAATTTCTGGCAGTGGTCACTCATCCTTTTCTGGACCCTGTATGCCAGGTGAGGATGTTCCCGCTTTCAGCACCTTGTTGCCACCCTCGTGTTTTTTCCTAGTGGATTAGTTCACATGACCTCCCATATATGTTCTGTCTGCCAGATGAGCTCAAGTCACCCATGTAAACAGCTTAAATGGACCCAGCTGATACTACCCAGGGGAACTTATTAGGGAGTATTTGGAGAGCTGTAGGACTGGTGTCTTAGGTTAGAAGAGCCCAAGTGAGCAGCCGGGAGGGAGCTAATGGCTTTAACCTGCATTGCCAAAGAGACTGTCTGTTTGCAACTTCAGTCACAAAGGTGGCGTGGGTTTTTCTTGTTTGGTTTGTTGTTTTTCCTGCAAAAATGAATGTCACTTGTAGTTTATCCATGAGCAGAAAGCTGGTGTAAGACCTGTGTGCTGTGGAAGCACTGCTTTGAACTTCTTCTGAAAATTAACCTTTAAATAGAATCATGGGATGGATTGGGTTGGGAGGGACCTTTGAAGGTCATCTAGCCCAACCCCGCAGCCGTGACCAGGGACGTCTTCAACTGGATCAGGTTGCTCAGAGCCCCATCCAACCTGACCTTGAATGTTTCCAGGGATGGGGCATTGACCACCTATTTGGGCAGCCCGTTCCAACATAACTGGTGTGATGCTGGTGCTGGTTATCAGTCGTGCACCAGTTTTGCTGCCCAAAGACAGGCTTTTTTGGGACTACGTAGTGATGGTAGGTTAATGAAAAAAAAACACGTTAACAAAGCCTGTGCGGTCAGGGTGTTGTAAGCTGTGTGGTTGCAGGGACATGGCAGGACCGTAGCATGTCTGAGAGTCAAAGGTTCAATTTAGGAGTCTTCAGCAGAAGATGCTATCACCCCCAGCAAAGGGGAGACTTTCTGGGCTTTGCAGTGCTGCACTTGTAACCAGAAAGCACTAAGCTAGCAAGCTGAATCTGGTTGGATCCAGATCCATGACATAAATCCAGTTTCTTGACGATGTGTCAGAAATGCTTTGGGCCTCTACAGAAGTTGTTTAGCTTAAACTGAGGAGGCTTAAGCTGTTGTGGTATTATATTGTCTCCTCTCACTGGAGTTACAAGAAGGGAAATTGCACAAATACTTTTTAATATTGCCATCCAGTATATCCACTTGTAGCTGCAAGTTAGTTATGTTTTCTTACTGAATACTAAAAAATTTCTTGTGTTTTCCTATCATATTAATTACTTACTGCCTGCTATGAATTTTTATTTTGTTTGAACTGTCACAGAACCATGATCTGTTCTTCTTGTTTTGCAGTCAAATTGATTAAAAACACTTGCTCTGATTCTGAGGATTGTGATGTAACTTGTAAAGGCAAAAAGTTCGGGTCACTTTACCAAACCTCCCTCAAAATAACACATAAAGAAGTAAAATATTCAAAATATTTAGCTGTTATATTTGTTATTTACTAATGGTTTATGACAGTAATTCTTCCTGATCAAAACTTTGATTTTGGTTTGCAAGGTTGCTTGGCAGAATAATGAAGTAATAAAACAACACAGATGAACTCTTTCTAGCTTTACAAACTTATTTCTTAGCTCTTCATAGTGTGAAAAAAAAAATTAGTATATAGTTTTGAAGTACATCATCAGGAGAGGGGGTTGGGGAGAGGAGCTGTAAGTGTGGGCTGGAGATTTTGAGGTCGTGCCACACAGTTCTGTGACAGTAGGTTAGCATCCATGTGCTTCACCTGCTGCTGGCGTCTCATCTACGTTTTCTTTGTTATTCAAAGCCCACAGGGCCAGTCATCAGCTAATAGTATTAGCCCATAACTGGACAATAACAGTAATATCTAGCTAATGACTAACTGGGGGACTAGGAAATCCAGGAGCCCCTTAGGGAGGACTCTTTTCTTCCCGTCTTTGAACTGAAGGCTTTTTTACCTCTAGCCAGTGTGAGGGCTGAGCTCTTGGCACCGAGAACGCAGCCCCACGTGGCCTTTTCCTGCTGGATAAGAACCCACACAACAGTCAGGCACGAAGCAGGATTTCAGACCTGTAGTTGTAATGAACTTCTAAGAACGTATAGTTACTGGAAGTGTCACTGAATGGTCCATAAATTTTTCTGGTGTACTGCACTGAGTTACTACTTTCCATTTTGGCTGATTAAAATGACTCTACCAGATTGTATTTTATTCCATTTACTAAAATATGTCCTTTGCAGTTTCAAAGTTGTACATTACAGCTACATAATGTTAAGATTCTTGAGCACTTTGTCAAAAATGTCATGCTAAAACAAGGAATTAGTGGATAGCCAGCAAAAGGGCATTTTGGGAGCCAACTTATGATGCAGGAAATATATATATATCTGTATACCGGATGACTCTGTATCCTTCCAGCATTGGGCTGGATCCTATTTTCTGCAAGACCAATGCCAGCGCTCCTTTTGAGTTCAAATGGGAACAGAATCAGCACCTTTAATACATTCTGTCCGAGAAGGATTATATTGAAAAAATGTATATCCTTCTGCTCGGTTTCCATGAGGATTTTTTTCTTCAGGCATTTTTCCTGAGGCAGCATCTCCATTTCTTTCTTGCGGTACCACAGAGCAGCAAGAGATGTGGCCACCCTGTGTTTTCTGCGGGAGGGATCCCAAACGCTGCCCTTCTTTTCTTTATTTCTCAAAAATGTGGGCTGTGTAACTGAGCTGTTAGAGAAAAGCAGAGACTTGGATGGCGGGGGATCATATTCGTCCCATATTGCTGGTGGGGAGTTAATATTGTCAGATGACTGCTTGGAGAGAGATGGGAAATGGCCTGAGGGTGTGAATTCGCTTTGGAGTGGATTGAGAGGTAAAGCCCAGTAAGGCAACAGTTGCCAGTTGGTGCCATCCTCGTTAGCCTGGTAGGACTGAGTGTGCACCGACGTCTGCAGCGCTCGGATCGGGGATGAGGTAAATCTATAGCAGAATGCGTGAAAGCTTTCATTGCTGCAGCCGTGCTGTACCGGATCAGGCATAAACGAAGTATTTCAGTGTCCAGAACTGTCAAACGAGCACAGAAGAGGCTTTTAAATGTGGATTGCAAAGGGTTAACTCTTCAGAAAACAGTACTTTTAAAGGGGGAGGGGGTGAAACTGTGCTAGTGAAGTCCCCAACCTCTCTGGTTACAACCCGCCAGGTCCGCAACCAGCACTGGAGTCTCATCATGGAGAGCGTGGTCCCGTCTGACAAAGGAAATTATACGTGCATAGTGGAAAACCAGTACGGATCCATCAATCACACGTACCATCTCGATGTGGTCGGTAAGTACAGCTCTGTCACGTGTAAGAGAATGTTTTTAGTTAATTTTTCTCGGTTAAAACATTTTGAACTAAGCTGGTATATTTTTCATTAATTTTGAGTTGATTTCACAGCAGTCTAGAAGTACCATTTCACTGCATAACCAGTTGCTATGTAACTTTGTATATTCATCTGTCTCACTCGTGTCTGTAGGACTCACCTACCCATACCTTGGCAAAGGTGTACTGCCCATGTGTGTGAGTGAGTTCGTGTTGCTGTGATACACCTACAAGCTTACAGTGAAGAACAAATAATGAATGCTGATGCAATTTTAATCATTAGTATTACAATTTAATTATTACTTGTATGACTGTACTAACACAGATTTTAATAACTGCAGTTATGAAAACTGTTAAGTGATCCTTTACATTGCTGTTATAGCTGAAATAATTTTTTTTGAAAATGAAAAGCTAGGTATTGACTTTGGTGAAGCTAGTGCAGATCTGGAGCTTCAGGAAAAGGTACTTTGCATTCACAGCAGTATAAGAGAGATCTGATGGTAACCTGTTGCATGGGCTATGAAGAGTCTCTGAAACATAGGCGACAAAAATTTTGAAGAAATTGTTTTACTTGAGGACAAATTCTGAGTAATTATCTGCATTCTTAGTAGTAGCAAAACTGTGATTTAGCAGGACTATTAAGCACATGCTTAGTAATATTAACGTAATAATACCGAAAAACTGTTGACTTTAATAAGGCTTATGCATATTTATTTAAGTGCTTAGGTAAAGTAGGGCTTGAAATCTCAGGAACCAATTCCGTTCACCTCTGCTCTTGCTGATGAGCCTGGATGGGTGTGAGCAGTTTTGTTGACTCTGAAGGCATTGCTGTCCAAAAGTAATTAGTTTGGCTGTGATAATAGGACCTGTTGGTAGTGTATTTGGGGGTCTGAGCTGTGGTTCTTGAAGTGTGCCTTGAATGGGCTTTGCTCTCTCCGGGCTTATGGGATGATCTGAGCGTCACAAGCTCTGTGGATAAAACTTCTGATGAATCAGTATTGAAAGCAGAAATTAATTTGATTATTGCAAGCTATTTTTGACTGGTGACTGATGACAGCCCAGTTTATCTTCTGTAGAGAATCTTACCGTGAGTTTGGGTTTATATGACCAAAACAGTGACAAAATTTTCATTTCTGAATTCCTTGATTGGTTTTTAAGTGAATAAAAATGCATCCCTCACATTGTTTTGGATGGACTTTAAAAGTAGCATCTTATTTTATCTGAGACTTCTTTTGGATCTGGGGATTTCCACAGATTTAAGTAAACAAGTGCCAGTTTCTCAGGCAGCAAGTGATGAAAACATTCCCCATGCAAATGCCAGTGAGAGCTAGCCTTCATGGAGCAGAAGAGGAAAAAGATGATTTTGTGATGGCGATGCCATCAGACTGAAGCCCCACCACCAGCTCCTGCATGTTTAAGTCTTCAAAGCCAATCTGTGAGCCACCCAACTCACCTATACTTGGTTTTAAGTAGTCAGCACTGAAAACAGTGAGGATTTTTACAGCCCTGGCAACATTTCTTGTTGTACTTGGGTAGAGTGAGCTATGGGTATTGTGGAGGTGAACCAAGTGACTGGCAAAGCCATTTTTGTTTGAACACTTGTTTAAACAATGTTTATGGAGGGTGCAGCAACAACGGCTGCCAGAGATGGTAGTAAATTGTGTTCTGTGTGCCTTGGTCCTCTGCTGACCACCTTGCTGGAGGGTGCAGGCTGCTTGCATAGGTTCATCAGGGACCAGGCTTGGTTTAAAGCCTGGCCTAGGGACTAAATAAGGGGATGACGAGTTGTGGGGTTGTTGGAGGTTTTCTTGGGCTTGGCTTTTTTTTTTCTTTTGTCTTTTAGGAATCGTAGATTGTCTCAAGTTTAGTTTTGCTTAAAAGTTTTTTAGTAGGCCACGTGAGAGGAAAAAGCCACTTTTGCAATATTGGGAGTTTTCCTTGCTGAAACAAAACTGGCTAAAAATTCCCCTTCCTTCTCTATCCCCTGCTCCTGTTCCTCATTACCGCCTCAGTCCTAATCTGGCATGTTTCATGTCGACCGTAAATTTCTTCACCCATTTTTTCTAAGAGGCATATTCATGGACGATGCGGTCACTTAAGCAAATATCTGTCAGAAGCCCTCTCACCTCCTCTCCCCCTTTGCGCCTTCTGAATGTCTTACATTGAGTAATATTATGCAGAAGTTTATTTTTCCTGGCAGTAAATTATAGTGACCTGCATGAATGAATGGAATGGTAATAAGGATTATGTCATTTATTTAAATGTCTATTCCTTTCCTATAGAGAGG
>Ga0181612_180696_pt1 | contig 27476 bp, 27 predicted proteins | sample HoacroProtozoa21_FD_119630 | JGI IMG/M metagenome (GOLD analysis project Ga0181612, IMG submission 119630) | Hoatzin crop microbial communities from Cojedes, Venezuel. Combined Assembly of Gp0051906, Gp0051904, Gp0051908
CAGCCTGTACTTGTGTTTGGGATTGCCCCGACCCACGTGCAAGACAACCTTGCACTTGGCCTTGTGAACTTGGTCAACTTCATAAATTTGAGTAAGGTATGTATACAGCAAAGAAGTAATATAGCTTTGGGAAGAAACTATATTCTAGTAGGGATAAAGCAGGCCTTGCCTCTAGCTAGAACTATCTTTCGCCTTAAGTATTCCTTTTGCATGTAACTATTGGCAACTCCATTTCCATTCCAGCCAGCTTTTCTCATTTTCTTCTGTAGTCAGCACAGTGAAGGTGGAAAGGGGGAAATCACAAAACACAGTGCCAAACCACTGAAAGGTGACTGTGAATCAATACACGACCTCTGCAACTCAGTCACTGGCTGAGATTTGTAGTGTGCAGATTACTCTTACTAGATGATACAGGCTTCTTAAAAAAAAAAAAAATTGAAATGAATACAACTGCAATGAAAAAAGCCAGAGGCAGCAGTAGCTTCTTTTACACTTCATAGAAGAAAAATGTTTTGATAAAAAAACAATAAACAGAGTTCATCTTGGATCTTGGTAGGAATATCTGCGAGTCAAACATGTAACGGTAAAAATTACATCATCTGTAATCTTTATACCAACTGCTTTTCTTCAAACAACAGTAACACAGAAATGCTATTTTGAGCAGAACTAGTCACCTTATTTGTTTTCCATTAGATATACAATCTACAGTGAGTCCAGCAGCTAACTGGGCATGAACTTTATTAAACCCTGTACCAGTTGCATCAGCCCCAGTAACTCACTGCCTGTTCTTGCTGCTCACATTATTTCAGCCAAGCTCCAGAGGTAAAGATAATGCTCTGAAAATCCTGACAGGAATTACCACCACCGTTACTGAAACTTAGACACAAACGAAGCAGAGAAATCGATGTTCACTGAGCATGCCCAACCTCAGGTGAATCGTACATGCTTCTGAGCACATTACATTGATTTGATGAGTTTACACTCTCAGTCATGATATAATACATCCCCCTTTTTTTTTGTTCCAGGAAAAGTCTGGCCTGTACCATGTGCAACACTGAAAAAAAAGGAAACATTGAAAATGCAGACTTGAAGACATCAACTACTCTTTCTTACCTCTATTCCTTCCTTGTTTAAGGCATATTCATCAAAGTTCAAAATAGCAGTCTTGATAGTCCGAGGAGGGGGCAACACAGTCAAGCCAATATTAATAGCGTTGCTTCGTTTCGAGTCCAATACAATGATCTCCTGTCGCTTCCCATCTGCAGCAGTTTTCTTGGTAAATAAAAAACCAAAAATATTATTGTTCCAGCCTGTTCTATAAAGAAAAAGTCACTCCTTTCACTAATGACTTCCCCTACTCAAGGGTGCTGACACTGAATGTAAATCTGTTTCATTTACAGTCATCCAAAAAAGCTGAATTCTTCTACCACATCCCTGTTGATGTCAAGCATGAGCTGCCAGGATTTTAACCAGAGAGCTGAACGCAGCCTCAGATGCTGTGCAAAACAGAGCTTGCCTGAGACATGGGAGTCCCTGTGAGAACACTGCAGGTCGGGGCAGCAGTCGGTCTGAAAAAAGCCTGAAGCTGTCTCTGCTGGAGGAGAGCTCTGGCATGGTTTCCTGACCTCTGGCTGACAGAGGAAGGGTATTCTACCTCACTGCTCACAGTATGTCCATCAACCCCTTCACAGGTGCAGAACAATTTCAACCCTTCTGTTTTTTTTTAAGTTTTATTTGAGACTAGACATAGTATGTGGACCTTACCTCCAGTATAAACTACAGTATAAATAATAATGAGAGCATAAAGAACTAACAACACACACTTTAAATTCCATTCTAGAGAAGAATCAAGAAATTTCTTCCTCTCCCCCCCCATCCTCATAGTGGCAAAATGCAAACCAACTAGGCAAGGTGACTCACAAACCATTTATACGGCATAATACAGTGCTGAACATGGTCTTCGCTTTTATGCCCCAGTATGCCTCTCTTTCTCTCATTATCCCATGCTAGAAGGTGTCTCTTTGGTAACTACATGTGTCATATACCAGGCAGCTGCAAGAGGAGAAGACTCTGCTCCTCGTACACAGGGATTCTTCCTTCCTTTCTATTGACATGAACTTTGGAAACACGTTTTCTCTGTTTCCCCTTCCTTTGCCCCATCACAGATGGGCTGAGGGATGCTGTCAAGCAGAGGAGCACAGGGAGAAGGCCAGCATATTGATGCAAGCAAGCACAGGCATGCTTCGTTGTGTACAAACCCATGTTTCAGCACGGCACAGGCTGCGGAGATGTGACTGTGACCTCCCCATAGAGCCTGTTACCTGGACCGTGGTAGTGGCTCTGGCAGCAGCAGCAGCCTTAGCACAGATGCACCTTGAAGAGGCAAAGAGAGAGACTAAGCAATCCCTCTTTCCAGGCTGCAATGTGGCAGCCCATACAACTGTTCAGAACAGGGAATCATCCGTGCTGTCTACAGCAGTAGTGCCTCTTGCAACTCTTGTGGATGTGGGGTAAGTCCAGGAGGAGACTATTAACTGCCCCAGTCTCGATCTGTGCTCAGGATTGCTTTTTAGACCACGAAGCTTTGTTCTCCACTTCCTTTGGGTCTGCACCACAGCCACCGAGTCAAAAAACACCCTACTGCCAGGTCTACACGCTCTTTCCACCTTGGAAGAACTGTGTAAGTTAGTAAATAAGATTTAATCAAAGTACCTCCAGCTGTGGGTCAGCCCATAATGGGAACGCAGTTGTATCACTACAAAGATGCCTTTTTCTGGCCCAGCTCAGTGCCCAGCCTGCCCAGGAAGAGTTCTGCCCACCGGCCCCAGCAGCCCACCCAGCATGTGTGTGGCACCACAGGCCTTCCACCACACCAACACGATTCACGTGGTGTGATGCAGCGTCTGTCTGCAGATGAGACCGAAGGCAAGTGCAGTTGACAGGAGTTGGGGACTACCACATGGGTATGATCTGTGAAAGTAATGAGAGGGTGCTTCTTTTTAAACTTCAAAAGAAACAACACTATTGCAGTAAACAGGATAAATTCTAGGAAAGCAAAGATAATGCTTGTTTTCAATTTTTATATGTCTGTTTTGTCAGAACTGCTCTCTTCTTAATGCCTTAAAAGCATCGCTGAAGCCTTCTTGAACTTCCTTTTCCCCGAGTACAAGAGTTCTCTTTCTCTTGGGGAACTACCTGCAGGACCAGAGATGCAGCTTCTCCTTCAAAGCAGCCATTTTTACTTCCAGGGCCATTAATCACATTTTCAGGACCACAGTTAGTGGCCAAGACCACATAAAACCAAGTGGGGTTCACCAGAGCCTGCTTCCTCTTGAGTCTGTATTGCACTAAGCCTTTTTTAAACCACCACATCTTACCTCGTCCTTCACAGCACAGAATTACAGTGCTTCAGAGAATTTATGCAGAAGGGAGAAGGCAGGAGGAATGGAATTAAATTTAGGCTTCCCACATGCGGTATGGGTAAGCAAGCCTCAGATCTGCAGCTCTGTTTTTGGGCTCCTAAGTTTGACACGACAGACATATTCATTTGAGGGACATATGACGCTAACTGCTGGGATGACTGTGATTGCAACGGTGCGCTTGCTTCTTAGCGGTGAGTTATGAAAGACAGATGAGCTGTACAGGGGATGTAAGCACGTAGGTATTTTCCAGAGCTATAACTGCATACGGGGTATAAAAATCTGAAGTAAGTAACTCTATTCAAACACAGGGGTAGAAGAGAGATTTTAAATCCATTCTGGGGATGGTGGCTGGGTTACAAAGAAATCATTTCCAAGTGAATAAAACGATGAAGAAAGGACAGAGATTTTACTACTATGAACTTTATTACCCTACCACTAGGAAAAGAATTCCTTTTTGTCTGCGATGAAACTGCACATGTATAAGTGTCTGACTGTTAAAATAAGCCACAACTGTTAATTTCTTTTAAAATATTAGGTGACTTCAGATTGTGCTTTACAAATTCACTGACAGAGAATGACTTCAAAAGCTTAAGGGAACAGTGTGCTAGTGCACTTCATTTTATATTTTAATGTGGCAGTATGTAACGTAAGCCCTGAACTTCTGAATATGATATTATTAAATGTAAATACAAAACTAATTACAAAATACAAATATATCATGTGGTATAATTTGTGGGAAACAAACGTTCCTGCAATGCATTAACAATTACAGTAAATTTAGATCTTTACAAGACCTAACTGGCCTGAAACTGTTACCTATATTGAAGGCTGGGCAGTCCAGACAAGGTTCTCAAAAACCGTTACCATCCCACAGAATGCGATTTGTGGTCTGATGAGCACATGGTCTAAACCATGCCTCTTTGCTTTAATTAATACAGGAAGTAGAAAAAATAAAATCACTTTTCCAGTGGTCATATAAATAAGTAATCATATATGAACACCAAATCAGAAATCTCTCCTGCATTTAAACATGCAGAACAATCTGCATCAGTAGTACAGAAAAAAATGGGCAATCCCTTACTAGTGAGATGGCATTTTTTTATTTCTAACTCAATTAGCAAGGGTTTAGCAGTGGGGATTTAAAATGGAATCACTTGGCTGCCACTAACTTTGTCCAGGATACATATATATAGACTTTTTCAGAAATTCTGGTCCACATTTGTGTCTCGCCTTGGCATTTATTCAAATCACAACAAACAATTTCAAAAGGAATATGTGTCTAGGCATGTATATACACCTGTACATGAAAACACATTCCTAAATTTTTCATTCCTGCTAGTTTTTATGTCTGTGGGCACATGATGGATCATGTCCCACAGGGCATATAGATGAATCAGCAAAATACTACTTTCAAATGACACGCAGAACCAAGCGGATGGCAGAACGGCTAAACACCACCGTTTGATCCAGTAGTGTCCGCATGTTTTCCTTTCTCTCCACAGAAAAATAAACACTTTGAAGTACTTTGCCAAAATACCTGCTTTGTTTGGCAGAGTGAGAAGGAAAGGAATTCCAGACTGGCTTGGAGGCGTTACCTGATCCCTCTCTTTCTATTCACAAACAGAATGTTGTCTCCTCTATTCTGGAAAATAAACATTCTGCAACTAAAGGGGCTCCACTAACTATAAACCATGTGCAAATTGTCCAGTGTGGCATAAATTTTCCTAAAATCAAGAATCTCCCCTCCCAGCCCCCTCCCCCACCCCATCTCCCATATTGTATATCCTACAATTTAAAATTCACTTTATTTTATTGTAGTCTGTTGTGTTTAATGAAAAACTTCTCATGAGCCAGGAAGTAGCTGTTTATAGCTGTGTGTTGTAGAAATCACAGTGAAGGTTTAGAAACTGGAGTAAAATTGGTTACAGCTGTCTGAAAGAGCATATGCACAAGATAGGGCCAAGCCCCCCCTACACACCCTGACTTTGCTTTTCTTCTGGTCCTTCTGGACTGTTCCTTTTCCATGCACCTGCTTCCATCTACTGCTATGAAATCTGGAGATCTGACTTTTGGTTTGTTCTCTGTGCTCTTTTTTTCAGCTGAACCAACTGAGCTGTGAGTCAGACTTTATAATATTATAGAATAAACCTGTTTTGGATTGCAGCCATTGGACAGGAGAAACTAGACACAACGGGGAATGTACTCCCTGGAAACAAACCAAGCAGTCTGGAAAAAGCGAGAGCTATCCTAATTTGAGTGCAATCTTCGTACCAAACCTCAAGTCTTTTAAGGATTCAGTGGTCTGCTTAATTATTTCCACTCTCACTTGATCTAAGGACCATCTCCTACCCTGAAAGATTTGCTGGTATTCACCAAAACCAGACAGGAGTCTCAGAAGTCTGGGTAGACTTCCACTACGGTACTCCTCAGTCACCATTGTCTTCTCTACAGAGACAATGGAGACTTCTCTGTCTGTGTTATGGGACAGGGTGGAAAGAGAGCCAAAAGTATAACGTCTCACGCAGAGAGCAGTTATTAGTCTCCAAGAGGAAAGCAGTCACCTAAATCATTCCTCAGACTTGCACTAATTTCAAAGAAACTTGCTCACTCATCTTCCAGCCAGAAGCCAAAAGCTGTGCCAAAGCGTCAGGCAGGTTTGGGAAGCAAGTGTGACGGAGGGGAAAATGGCCAAAGGTAGTTTGGGAACGCGCACCATAAATGACTGGAAAGTAAACAAGTGAAAATTCCAACAATTTAACATTTTATCAGAAATTTTGTGTGAGAATAAAAGATTAGGAATCAGCCAGACTGATCTATTACAATACTGGCATTTAGCACAAAGCTAAAGTTTGGAAATGGCAAGTATGTCATAATTCCACATTCAATTTGAGGAATTAAATATTTTATGGATCTAAGAAAATGCTCTCATTCCTTCCATCTACGAACCATCTGTGGCAGATTTGTATTTACAGGGAGAGAGATGAGGAGTAACACGCCACGACGTCACCAGCATTCCTTCCTCAGCAGAAAAGGAATTAGAGAGAAATTAATCACAGCATCAGCCAAATGAATGATCAGCTGAATGTGTTTTTAGAGTTGCTATGCCATACGTTTCTGATCTATGTGCATCTGCGTCACAAAAAATTCAGTTAAGAACAGTGATGGCAGGATCTACGCCAGCCATGTATTTATGTGTCTGTTGTTTACCAGGTACTTAACGAGGGGTTTTCATTGCTCAAATTGCAATATTTCCACTTGGCCAAGAAGATCAAGAATGACTTTTCGAAAACTCTGAGTTAATAACCCAGACAAGTGACATGGAGAACATTTACCGTGAGAAATCCAGTCTCCCCAGATTAAGAGCAAACAATAACATATACAATACATAATATACATGACTACTTTTGCCAGCCAAAGAGAAGTAAAATATTCAAGGTACTGATTGGTTTTTGTGTCACTGTAAAACATATAGGCATACATAGAAAACATACAAGTGATTTATTTAAGAGATACGGACACCTTTCACTATCATTTTAACTGGAAAAAAACTTTGTTTCCCTCATACTGATTATTCTGCTTAGAAGAGGAAGAGTTCACGTAGCCACAAAAAACAAATGTTCAAGCTAATAACTTTGCTACTTCATATTCCTACTACAAGTAACTATAAAAGACTTCCTTTTGTTGTTGAATCTAATGTTAAACAGCCATGTCACCAGCCTCTGTGAATTTATTTTATAACAATGCTCCCAAAGAAGAGGGAATCCCAGCTACAGGGGCATTTCCTGTGCCAGCTTCTATCCTAAAATTTGTATAGTCACATTGTACAAATTAAGGATTTAAAATAGACCTGTTCACCAGAACAAAACAAAAACCCAACACCCCCACAGAGTTTAGTTGTAAACTTGGTTCAGCTGATACATCGATCCTTCAGAACAAAGCACACATATAGGCTTTTTGCAACAGATCCAGCTTGATATTCTGATCTTTCCACAAAATGATTAGGAAAATATAACCAAGTGAAGAACTGTGAAATACACAGATATGAATCATCACGCCATGACCTTTACACAAATGAAACAGAAAGAATTCAAATTTCAATGCCTAGTCTGGAACTCAGCTACAAACAACCTAAAATTTGTTGGTATTCCCCACCTGAAGTGATATCCCAAAACCGGTAGACCCGAGACAGGAGGGCAGCTTGGCACATACACCACCCTAGCCTCACCCCTAGTTTCAGACCATGGAATATCCTCCGTCATATGCCAAGCTGGAAACACATCCAGTAATTTCCACTGTTTTCACACAAACAACATAAATCACCTAGATCTCAGCTAGAATGAACACCAATACAATAGCACAATAATAGCAAGCTGAATATGAGTTGTACCTTTGTGACAGGCAGTTCCTTGGATTTAGACTCAAAGAGATGCTCCAGTTTGGAAGTGTCCACCTTAATGGGTTCCAGTTTCGACCACAGGAATTCTCTGCAGCGTTTGTTGTTTTTACACTGCCACTCAAATGGCCGTACTTCGTTCCAAAACAGACGGATGGTTTTCTTCTTCTTTATAAATGCTGGCTGACCCCTAGAAACCTGGGGTGACCCTAAACCCTGAGGAGTGCTGAACAGTGGCGGAGGAGCCAATAAATTAGCAGAGGGTGGAGGTGGAGGCGGACATCCAAACAGCGGGGGAGGTGGCGGAGGAGGCAAACCCAGAAAAGAAGGTGGGGGTGGAGGAGGGGGAACAAGGGAGTCCCCAGGACCCATATCCATGTCCAACACATCTACATCATCCTCCTCCCCCAAGTCTGTAAAATCCATGTCTTTGATTTTAAGTTCTCTAGGATTAGCCATAAGCTGATCCCAGATGTAGTCAGATTCCTTCTTTGGCTGTGCTGGTGTTTTCTCGGGGACCTGTTCACTGATTTCATCTTCAGGCACGGCTGTCCCCTTCACCAGCTCACCACTGTTGAATTTTTCCGCAAAGGCTTTCACGCTGCCTTGGTTGTCCAGATTTCCGATCTCCATTTTTTTGACACTTTCATCTTTGGCCTGCTTCGTGGCCTGAAGTATAGAGATCCTACTGGCTAGGCTAGTGAGTGACTCCTCGCTTTCCTCCGTCTCCGTCTTTTCCTCCTTCGCCTCCAGCTCCTTCGCCTCTTCATCCTTGGGCTTTTTGTTATGCGCATACAACATGTCCAGCATAAACCGCTTGTTGTTGAGGATGTTGCTGCACTGCTCATTCACACCAGCATCCTGAATGGTCTGCGACCATGGACCTGCAATCACACACACACAGATGGGAAGAGTCAAGGGGAGGGAGCCAGAGCACCAAGAATGCTCTTTAACCCAACAGAAAAAGTCGGGGGGGGGGAGGACGTACACAATGAGTCTGAAATCGGGCAAGCAATAACTTTGAAAATATTGGAATAAGTGACAGTGCTGATATATGGCCCAATCTTGATGGGCTGGGAGTAATTCTCAAAAGAGGCATGGGAGCAGAACGTAATGAGCGTAGCTCCGGAGGGACTATATAATGGTCAGGATTTCAAGGTTCAGGTTTCTCCTGAAATCTATCAGGTTTCACTTTGTACTTACTACCCCAGATCATTTTATACAGTGCATAAATGCTCCAAATCTTCAGTAATCCGGAATGGGGCTTCAATATCATGACAATGGCACAAAATAGGTTATCGTGGTACTTTTCACAAGGCCATAAACTGGAACCACCCCAGGGAAACTTCCTTATAAAAGAGATCTTCCCTGCCTGATGTCAAGGTCCACATGTAACTGCTTCCTCCTCCTCACTCACTGCTGGCTAGGGGCCAACAGCTTCCACATCTGGCTGTTCCTCAGACCCCCCGGCTGGGTACCCGGGCCATCTTCACAACACTAGCTCTTCGAACCCCAGACCAGGCTGCACATCCAGGACACAGCTCTGAGGGCAACTCCGTGAGTATCAGCATAAGCAAGTTTTACAAGTTCTTTCTAGGAATATGAGCACCTTTATAAAAGATATTTGAAAATGCTGCTCATCAACCACCGTTACTCTCTCAGTAATACATGATGGCATTGAAAGTCTAATGGCCTTCTTCCCACATCACAATCATTTAACACGTCACTATAATGAAACTTCATCTCCACTACTGTGGTTTTCAACAATAATCTGCAAAATACCATGCTTGAGACAGCACCATAAATAACAAACTATAGCAGTGAAATTGTAAAAATAAATGATGTAAGTGTCTCTTAGACTACATTTCCTTGAATGTAATACTGCTAACCAATGTGGATAATGTGTCTTAAAATTATGGTGCTTCTTTTTCCAGCGGGCATCAGATGAAGTGATCAAACATGGACAAAGATAATTCTTCACGCTTACTATATTTCCTGTATGGGACTCCTTCTGTTCCCCATAGTCTTTACACACTTAATACATTTTTTATAAACTCTCTTTCTTAAACACATTTGATTTTGATTGCTAGCCTACCTTCCTTTTGGCCCCTTGTAGTTAAAGATTTTCTTTTATACCTGTCAGTTGCCCTTTCTCTTAAACTTCCATTTTATCTTTGTTTCTCCCCTTATGCTCTCACCTTTTTCAATATTTCAGAGTTTTAAACATCTTTTAAGGCTTTCTTCATCAATGGAATTGCTTTCTTACCACGACATCTAGCCCTGTGCTCCGAGAAGGCGTCTCTTCGGTGAGATCCACAACTCCCCCATGTCCCTTTACAATCACATCACATTAGAATGTAGGACAGGTCTCACAGCACAAAGCATATGGACAGCAATGACTCTCACCTCTATTCAGATTAACCTCTAAACCACATTTTAAAATGAGTCCAGAGGTTTAACCCTAGACAAAAGCAAGACTTCTTTTTCCAGACTGTTTCCTTCTACTTTCCTGTAGGAGGTTTGACTGCTTCCACTACCTGTTTATTTTTCCTCAGACTTTAGCCGTGGGATTGCTTTCTCACCAAGATCTGTCACCTGAGGTAGTCTCTCAGATTTGTCTCTGAGGTAGTTTTACTACACAGACACCTCCTTCCCCACACCATGGATTTTACCCAGCTGGGACCCCCAGAGGACTTCCCCCTACTCCCAGCCTGTCCTTCAAAGATGTTCAAGATTGCTCCCAGGATCCCTCCTACAAATCGCACATAACCTACCTGCTCTCGGTGTCACCAGCTGTGATCCTCCAGGATTTAATCCCCTTGCAAAATCGCTCATCAAAATTCCGCCAGACACAACCTCTAATTTGGGCTCCCCAAGTCTGCCTCTACCTGCCCTAGCTGAGCAAAGATTACTGCTGTGAAGACTCTTGCTACCCTTGGTGGCCTCTTCCCTCCACGGGTAAAGCTTGGAAATACGATCGGAGAAAGAAGACTCGTGGGAAGCCAAATTCAGCACGATGGCTAACAAAGGAGAAGCCAGGACCAAAGACTGTATTCCTTTGTCCTTAATGCATCTGGGCAGAACCAATGGGCCACCTGATAAATGGCAAAAAGCTTGTTTGGAATGTGAGAACTGCTGAAGAAAGCGTTCTTGTTTGCCTTCCAAATCTCCTCACCTACTAGAGAACAAACAACTCACTACATGAGACCTCCTACACAGCACAACCTAATAAATCTTTGGTAACGTAGATTGATTTTAAGATGCTGATTTTTCAGTAACAGGGTATATTTCTTAGCTTTTAACAAAAAGTACATAAGCACTTTATTAGAGTGGTAACATGCTGGTAGCAGACAAGATGAGGGGGAAAAACCTGTAACCTCTTCTCCCTTACTTGCCCTTGGACTATCTTGGACTATGCCACAGTGTAATGACATCCTTCATCTGCCATATCTCCCCTCCATCTAAATTCTTTAAGAGTACAATAGCGTTGTAACTCACTCGGTCTTGGTGCTGGTTGAAAAGAAGATAGCCCTTAAATTTAGAATAAAACTAACTTCATGCTTCCATGAAAAAAAAGCGATGAGGTTTAAACATGAACAGTGCAATCTGGCAGTTTATGTCTGTGAGGTAATCCTTGTGATTCAGTGTCATCCCTCTTCTTTCAGGAAAGCACAAGACTTTCACACTGTGAAGCAATTTTTTTTTCTTATCTAGAATTTAGAAAACTTAACGACAATGCATTCCCCTATTCAGCCCTAAGACCACCTGGATACCAAATGCCCTAATTACATTACATTCCTTTACCTCTCTATATAAAAAGTTGGAAAGAGTAATTAATCAATGAAGGTCAAAACCTGCCTTTTACTCCCTACCTGTCCTGTATGTCAAGCTCTGGTTATCATTACCTCTTCAGGCATAAAAATGGTTCTTAAGGTGTTTTCCAGGCTGGGCTAGCCTTTACAGGTGCCTGGTGGCATATCTGACCAGAACCACTCATCATTACAGAACTGGTCTTTTCCAGACAAGGTCTATTCCATGTGCCTCCTCCACACGAGCTAAGGATGGCCACAGCCCAGACCTATCTTCAGCAGCTCCTATGTATCTCTCTCTGCTTTCTGAAGTCTAACCAAGTTGGAAACTGGGGGGAAGGAACAAACATCCCAGTCCTCATTGCTCTACCTCTTCCACTAAAAGGTAACAGCATGATAAAAGGTATCAAATCTCATGACAACTAGTATCAACATGGCCCCTTCTCTCATTGTTTTATGTGTAGAAAACCCAAATAAATTCTCTGGGAGCTAGAGATGCAAGTTGCTGCAATACAATCATTCAATAGTTAGTACATTGATCATAGGGGAAGAAAATGTTCTTGAGTCAAAGGAAACCTAATTTCACCAAGGCCTTACTGTTCCTTAAACACAGAAAACCCATCAGTCTGTGGATTTCCAAGGAAAGAATAGAAATGGATTTGGCCAGGGTGATGGAAATCTTAGGTGCAAAGGGTTTGTTAGCTAATTAACACAACAACAGAGCAGCTAATTTAACTTTTTTTTTTTTCATCAGAAACCCTTTATTATTGAAAAAGCTTCACTTTACCAGTTTCATTGTCACTGGTTAACTTGTCCTCTCTCTCTTCCCTCTCTAAAGTGCTGCTTGCTGAGGATATGCTGGATGCAGAGCAGTTGTCTTTTTCATTCACTTCCTCATTCTGCCTCTCTTTTTCACTGAGTATTGCACTTTCTTCTGGCTCTCTCTCTGGTCCTTGCTCCACCTCACTCTCTGGTCCCACTTCTGTAGCCTCTATTTCCTTGGGTGTCTCCGTTCCCTGCTCGGCCTCAGCCTCCTGCTCTGGGTCTGGTTCTGTCTCTGTCTCGGGTTCGGGTTCACTGGCACTCACTGGCGGAGAGAACAACGGGAGAAAGAGATTCACTCAGCAACGGAGTCGTCTCAGGCTCACCCCTCTAAACGAGAGCGACGTGGAAGTTGTACAAGCGCCTTATGGAAAGAAAATGAAAAGCAAGTCCACGGCATGCTGAACATCAGGAGCAGCAGATGGATGGATGCTGTGCAACGACAGCATTGCGCGTGAGAGTGGCCTGGCAAACCCCCTCGCTTGCTGTCTGGAGCCAGCCCACCGTTTTTGTACATACTTCCACAGCCGGAGTGTTGGATTTGCATAAGGATTTCAATGAATCCGCAGAAAATGGGCATCCCACCTGAGCATGTCATTGACAACTCAGTGCCTAGACAGAGCCAGGAAGGAGATCTTTTAAAAAACAAAAAGGAGGAAGATTGTGGCTTTTGGTTGAATTTTCTTTGGATTCTGGAAGAATTCTTTTTTCACCTGATGAGGAACACTTGAACGAAAAAATACAAACATTAGTTTTATTAACACAGTTGAATGGCACAGTCTGGGCATGGCACTGTCACACATTTGGCTGATGAAAACCACATGTTTTTTCATGCACAGTTACTTCAGAATAGCCACATCAAACTGAACAAAGTTTCCAACTGCTTGGCATATGGCACAAATTCAGTTTCCAGTTGGTTGGCATATGGCATACGATGAGCTTTTTCATCGCTTGGCACACAGCAACCTGCTGTTGATAGAATACTCGGTTTCTTCTTCCCTGCTTTATGACTGACAGTGGAATTCATCCATTCACCTTTGGAGTTTTTAGCTGTAACAGCAAATTTTCACATGCAAATATTCTCTGCATGCTGTAAAGAAACTGAAGAGCATCCACACATATTCACATCAAGCAGCTCACAATTTTCTGAAAACTGAAATGGCCATGCAAGAGTGATGAAAATGGGCACGCATGTTAGTTCTCCATACTCCCCAGATTCCCTCTGTACTAAATCTTGCAGGGTGGCTGAACTACAGTGACCAAGTCCTACTCATTTTTTCCCTCTGTTAACTCTTTTCATTACAATATTCCAAAAGAGACCTCTGGACTTCTCCTGGTCTTTGGATTGCATGATATACGATGAGACTTTCTTCAACAACTACATGAATCTTTGAAGGAAAAGAAGTATCACACTGGAATGCAATTCAAACATTTCAGTCCTCTAGGGAGCAGGTAAATAGATTTATCCTGAGAAAGTATAAGCCAAAATAATGAAGGTCACACTGTTTTCCTAAGATTGCTTCATGTTGTGTGCCTTCCCTATTTTCTGACACCCATAAAAAGAATAATGATTTCTAACAATGCCTGTGCCTATCTTTATAATAACACATATGCTTTTAAACTAGCTTTCAGTAATGCATCTTCAATACCACACTATTCCACTTCATTTCATATAATTTAAGTTTACAAAACTGCAAATGATTTTTTTGCCACCTATTTGAGCTAAGCTTTTACACTTTCACAATTGATTTTAAATGTGTAGTTAAATAACTAGACATGCATATATAATGCATGTATATAAAATAAATGCACATGTAATATGTTTAATATATATTCCATGCACACTCAAACCCCTTTAAGATGTTTTAAACCACTCCCAGTTAGAAGCTTACCTTTCTCCCTCTTCTACATAGAAAGCATTTAAAAGTCTAACGTCACAGCAGCTTTGCAGATGCCTTGTCTCTCTAAATGTATCTTACCTGTGACTGTACCCTGTGCACTGCCTACAAGAAAATCAAAATTATAGGCAGCTGGCAAAAAGCAGTTGGCAGACATTCTGAATCCCAGCAGTGTGTTTCTGACCACAGCTGTCAGTGTGTAGGTATAGCACAAGAGCGTTTTAAAGTCAAGCCAAGATTTGAATATAACTGAGATGCAAGCTTAGGAATCCTAGAATGAATGACTGAGCTTGCCATGCTGCAACGGTCCATATATACAAATGTCATCAATTTATCCTTGAATAATCATAGTTTTGTATTATTTTGAGATGTTTCTAAAAACAAAAGCCGTCATGCATTAACCAAAAAGGTCAACTCCAAAAGCTCAGATGGAGAAAGAAGCTGGCCAAAGCATGGCCAGGACTGCTAATGCTTATGGCACCTTGGTCGTCATGAAGCTGCTCTGAAGATTCAATAGACTAGAGTCAGGGGAGACATAAGAAATGGTTGAGAAAACGAGAATGTTCAAAAGAATTCTGGATACTTTTCACACCAGAAATATTCCACACATACCAGAAAGATGCAGCATCTTATCAGAATATAATATACAACAAAGAATAAAAAGCAATATACTGACACAGGCTGCTCTTTTGAGTTCAACGAGTAATCACAGTCTAAGTACTGCTAGAACAAAACAGGGATATTTTGGCACTCATTTCGACAATCTCTCTCTCTTTTGGGATCAGATCAAACAATCGACCCATCACCCAAGTAACTTATAAATAGTGAGCTAAGTCCTGTAGCGCTTCCCTTAAAAAGCAGTTCAGAATTAGATCTATTAGCAAAAACTAGCAGGAGAACAAAGCCAGCAAGCTGGACATGTGTCCATCACCTGCAGTTCCACTGTGTAATCCATGGGGCTGATATTAGTGAGTACTTCTAAAGATGTTAAAAAATACAGTTCTCATTGAATGCTTGGTGGTGGCCTATTTGAAATGAGCTGGAACTTTCAGTCCTGTATCTACTGGATCAGTTTTCACACCAGACAAAAAGTCTAAGTGGCAACCTTGCAGGTTTCAACAGAGTTAAATAACAGACCAGGCTCTGTTCCCTGTCTTCAGACTTCTGGTGGACAATGCGAAGACTCAGGGAAGCAAAGCATGGTCATATCAAAAAGCATCAACAGCAAAGAAGGCATTCCTGACACATCAGGAAGTGTGATGCCATTATAAGCAACATGTTTTTTTTTTTAAAACCCAGTTCTTACATACATACAGTTCCTAAAACCTAAGTTGGGATTGCCAGATTCAGTGGTAGAAGTAACCTCTTTTCACTGGCATATGCTATTTTTCACACTTCTCTCAAGGCTTAGCTTTCCCCACGCCCACTATTAAAACAAATGAGTGAACTAAGGTCTTTAAATGAGCAGAAGTTTTACTTGCAATTGGATTAATCAAGAGGAGGAAAATTGAACGTGGTTTTACAGATTAATTCTTGAGTCATATGCCCACCTCTTTTTCTGCCAGAACTTAATATCTAAAAAATGTATTATTGGAAAAAAATGAGAAGACTTCTTGGAAGAATGAAATGTCTCAAAGAAGCTGTGTAACCTCGTCACTAAAGGAGACGGTAGCAGGGTCCTTCAAAGAATGTGTGAAGATTTTGTAATTTTGAGGGATGGTGTAATATACATCTGACATTTTCAAGACTTGGCCACGTAAAGCCCAAAAACATGATCTGCTATGATCTGACTAGATGTTGGCGACAGCCCTCTTTTGAGTAAGAGGTTAGAGAGGACAGCAAACTGTTCCCTTCTGAAAAACACGGCTACGTACTTATAACGCTAGACAGGGACATGGAGGCAAACAACTGTTCTTTTGATACTCAACTACAAACTCTGAAACAGACACAAGATGTGCCCTTAGGACTTGCTGATAAGACCTCGAGCCCCAGTCCTATAAGCCCTCAGAGAGAACAAACACTCCTCTGGGCCCACACCTAACCTCCTGCCAGGGTAATAGATTAGGCAATGGCATCTTCATCTATTTTCTCTGCGCTCTGCTTGGAGCTGGGAGTATGCTAAGTGCCTCCTGAGGATGTATACAGTAAGTCTGAAGATAGCTATACCTACCCAAGCCCTCTTGCTTCAATGGATGCAGGATCACTTAAAATCTTGGCTGTTATCCCCCCTTCAGTTCCACCAGTACAGGATTCCTCTTGCTGTGAATTCAGCGGAGACTCTCTCTGCTTCTCCACCTCCACCTCAATCTTTTCTTCCTGTTCCTTGTGACGGTAAAAACTAGCACAGAGTGACGACCAGTAGGGAACCGGCTCTTTCTTCATCAAGTCAGAAATGATCTTTCTTTGTCCCCCATCCCAGTTCCTGCTCTGACTTTCTGTACCGTGGTTCCTTTGGCTCAACAACTGGGGCTGCAATGGCCTCACTGCACCCTCACACTGTGGTGCTTCTCCTTCTGCCGAGATGCTTTCAGCAGTCATATTTTAAGCAGTATTTGAACCTTGCTCAGCTACTAATACTTTCAGGAGTTTTTCTACTGATCAAAATGTGAACTTGGGTTGGCCTGCTTTCTCAAGTGCTGAAAAAGCTGCTCCTCCCAGAGAAGGGTTCATCTCCAATTCCTTTGTGGATTGACTTCAGAGACGTCTTCATTATTGTTGCTCTCCTTTACTGCACATGCGCACTTCATAAAATACTCTCCAGTGAAATTACAAAAAAGGAAGTAGCTGCTCTGAAAAAAAATATTAAGTTCCATTTTGCAGTTATGGGATTGCCTTCATTTCTTCTAAATGCCATACCCCAAGGTTTGCAAGAGTAAGTCTTACAAGACTTGATTACTTTAGTGGAACCAATTATTTCATATGAAAAAACACTTCAGTAAATCCAGATTTTTATATTGGGTAATGATGCTGAGATGTTTCACAGCATGGGACAAAGTTTCACAGACAAAATTCATTTTCTTCTTAAGCCCAGTAGATACTGGATGACCAAAAGATACTTCAGCCCAAGCGGCATAAAATAAATCTGACTCTGAAAATCACTTATTGTTTTGCTAGTAGAGAAATGCCCTTCCCATTTGAATTCAGGTTCTGAATTCTGCAGGTGAGTATCACACATCCATTAGCACCGTTCTTGCAGAGTCTTTGAAGGGTCCTATGCGCAGAACCAAGGAAGTGTTTTCCTTCTGCAGTTTTATCCTTGCTTGGGAAGATGGTGACCCCCATGTTCAAAGCAACTGCTTGGGGTGCAAGTAATCTGAGGTCTGTCCATGGCTCTATTTCAGCTTTCCTACAACTGGCTTACGCGAGATAATGACTCAGTTTCTCCATCTGTTAAGTGGGATTCATAACATTTGCTAAGGACAGTAGAAGTAGAGATTTTAGTTCATTATGGAGCATAAGGAACTCAGATAATAGTCTAGAGGCCATGGCACAAAATCTATAAATAAGCCTGCCAGTTGTTGGCTGATATCCAATAATCTGGCCACCTCTAGAAGAGAGAGCCTGTCCTGCCCGCATGTTCATTACTTCATACAACCTTTCCAACGCTTTTGGTAGGCCTGAAACAGCAGTCCTTCCTCATGCACAGCTCCCACTGAAGTATGGAGATTTCAGGTCCCTGTTTTGGTGCTGTCCCGGCCATCTGCCTGTAGCTGCCCTTGGCTGCAGGCTTACCCTGCGGCATCCATATGTTCTCTCCTTGCAGTCCATTTGCCAGACTTCCAGGTGCTGCCCTCTAATGCCCACCGGTATTGCCATGAGTTTTAGCAGAGATGTCCTGCCTACCCACGTGTTGATAGCTTTGCCGTACTCTGGCTGCCTGAAGTTGCCCTGTACACCTGCTCTAAATGTATTATCCAAATGGATTATGCTGCTGCATTTCATGTTGCATTTTTTTTTCTATGATTCCAGGAGAAATATGTTAAAATAATCATCATAAAAGAGATATTCGCTCCCTACCCAGCTCTGAAATCATACTGGTGGAAAAATCCAGCTTATTTGCTCTAAAAGCAATATTGCACTCAAACAAAAAAAAAATGGGCATTTGGCTGTTTCTGAATATCAGTATTACAGGAAAATATCCATGTTTTTTAAGTTCAGATGATTCCACTGAGACTTTTAAGGTGCCAGACAAGAAAACTGGGAGTATAATTGGGCAAATACATAAATCTAAATGAAATAAACTTCATCTACTTACTACGGTGCGGATAAACTTATGCAGCATTCAGTATTTGTAACTTCTTTCTTACATTGCCTTGTTTTATAGCATGCTACCAGCCATAACACTCAATAAAACCAAGCAGTGCAAGTTACAAATGCATTAATTACCAATAGCATGTAGCAGGAAATCAAATAAAATAAACATGAATGATGGCGATAACTCACTCTCAACATGCATTCTAGCTCCGAATGTTAATGCAACATCACGTGGTGCAAATATAACTCTGTGTGGTGGGTGTTTTTTTGAGGAGTGAAGGAGGGGTACATGGTGCAAGTGGCAGAACGACATGCACACACAAAAAATATTACTCTGTACAGCAATAAATTATATGACACCAAACCAACCGTGCAAATGGTAATTATACTTTCCGTTTTACTAATTGTCTGTGTTCTCTTTTAAGTCCTTTACTACTTGTGCTACAATTTTAAGAGTTTTTCTTGGTGTTAAAAATAACCAACACACTCTCCCTGCCTTCAGTTCAAGACCTTTTTCTGTTTGTCTCCTTCAGCCTGTGCTCTGCTGGAAGGTTATTATAATCTTGGCATTCATCTGTTGCATTTCTTTCAGAAAATCCACATAAGCAAAATCTGTTGGCAGGAATACTGTTGGTTTAGTATTCAGTAACTTCTAATATATAGGGAATATGATGCTAAAATTAAGACCCTCTGTATGCTGTATTTTCCAATTATTCCATTCTAATAGCAACAGACAATGATAACATAAATCATAGCAACAATTTGAAGTGTATTCTTTGCTTAAATAGACTAGAAGGCATACATATCTATGGAAAAATAGAGGAAATTTAGGAAGACAGCATGAAACTGTAAGACCCTTTACTTTAGCACCTCAGAGGTTATACTCTTGCATTCATGCATCAAAAAGCACTGCTAGCCCGAGAGAAACTGTGATAAAACCACCGCTCTTTCCCCTGCCCTCCTTTTCACTTACCTTCTGAGGGCTGAGGGGACCCACAAGGGGTGGAAGGGGTCTTCAGCTCTTCCTGGGACTCTACGGATGCTGGGCTGACGCACTTGGGTACAGGCGAGGATGGGGCTGAAGGAGATCTCAGGTTCAAGGACAGCTCACTTCTGCCTCGGCTTATGCTCCGACTCTTCAGCTCCTTCTCATACTCCTCCGCTGCCAACCTCTCCAAGTATTTGTACCTGAAAGTTAAATTCCAGAGGGTTTCCGTAAAGAAAAAGAAGTCTGTGGCTGATGCTTGTTTATGGATGAAACACCTGCAGAGAATGAGCTGACTTCCTGACACAAGGGGTACAGCACTAAGCTGCCTGCCTGGTTAATCTGCCAAAAAATGGACACCAAAGCAAAGACTATTGCCCTGAAAAACATTAAATTGCTCATGACAAAACAAAAGCAAAAACCAGCAGAGTTAAAGAGTCCTTCGATATAGTATTGTGTCTGCACAGTCTTTCTCCTTTTGGAAGCATTTGTCTGTTCTCCTTTTCACCCTCCTCCTTCACCACCTCCTACTCCTCCCAGCCCTCCCTCTCCCAAAACCAAAACAGGAGGGAAAAAAAAACCACACAAAACAAAACCAAAGTAAAAAAAAACCCTCCAAGCCAGAGCCCCTTAATATTGATGCAAATAGCCAAAGTCTGAGACTTGCTGCAAGGAGAGCAAAACGGTTCAGTGTGGCAGACAAAAACAGATCTCCCTGAAAATAATACCAATAATATAAGTTTGGATTGACTATCTGAAGTCTCTGAACCTGCTTCTATTTGCTCTGAGAGCAATGCACTGGAATTCACTTTGTTCTCTCCAGAGTTTACAATGGAAAGTTTTCTTTTTTTTTATTCTAAAAAATTTCTCTGCCGGACTCAGACATCCAATAGCTTGGACCTGACGTCACATGTAGTTTATTCATCAAAGTCACTTTAAAAGAACAAAGATACATCTGTTTTGCATTTTAGGCAGGCAGAACTCACTAACTGTTTATTAAGACCAGCTACCAATCATATTCTTCATAGTGTGCTTTATACATTTCGACCAAAATAACTTTGAAATATGTCCCTCTTCCAGATGTCTGCTAATTTTATCCACCATTATTTGCTAAGGAATAAATTAATGAATACAGCTGGATTGGGCTTTAGACTGTTTGTCTTACCCACAAGTGAACTGTTAACAGGTTAATCAAGACTACTGCTTACTTCCCCGAAACACTGTGGCCATCCTCCTATAACCCACTGTTGTAAACACTTCGTAACAGGGAACACCTCTCCTCCCCACTTCTGCCTCACTGACAGCCCGAATTAGTGTACGAGGGTGCATTAAAAGCAGGCAGGGTAGAGAAGTCAGCCATATGTGGTAACAAACATGCTTAGCACATATGGTAGCCACACACGCATGCACATTTGCAAACATCCATATACAGCATAGAAACGTGTCTTTGAAGAGCAGTCTTTGTATTTTCAGAGGCAATTTGCTTTATTGCAAAGAGCAATAATGAAGAACAAACTCATTTTCTTTTATTCCTCCAGAGGTATGCACTGGCTTTGAACAAATTCTGCAAGAAAAAGAACCCCTACAGACTCTGGATGAAAATATAACAAGCCACATACTTGTATGGTTATAAAATAGGAAATGTTTACAGTTCTAACATGAAGCCAATTCTCGAGAATGATTTTTGCCTTTTCAATAGAGGAGAAAGCCTTTTGCTGGCACTACCGCAATGTTTTGTTACAGTGCATGAAGTCAGCCTTTCTTTTAACGTCGGTCACTTATGTATTGCGCCTTCCACCTCCTCACAAGTAGAGCAGATGGGACTTCAGACTCATAAAGAGCCATTCAGATTGATCCCTTAGCTCAAACAGGTACAGCCCAGCTGGCTGCCGCTGAGGAGGCTTTTGCAGTTTGCCAACAGACTACAACAAAGATCTGGATGGATCCTTCTATAACGGGGGAGCTACAATGTTTTATTGTCCTCAGCTCTTTTTCAGCTGCTTTAACATTTTAGCTTCTGTAGCTGTGCGCTGCACAGCCAACCAGCAAAGCAGAGGACTGTCATCAAGATGTGCCTTCTCAAAGTACGTCTATTCATTATACTGAGAGAAAAAAGGGAAACAGAACAGCAGCTCTCATGGGAGCACATCAGCATAAGTAGTTATCAAATGGGAAGCCTAATAAGCAGATACAGAAATTTAACCAAGAAGAAAAAAATCATCCAAGAATCAGTTATTAACACTTCACACTTGATAAATGACATTTATTTAGGTTATGTTTTGTTTCTGCCCAATGTCTTAACAATGAATGAATGCCAGCATCAAATACCCACGGTCTCTTGAAGACCAAAATCTGAAGGAGCTGAAAGGATGAGCTAACATCCCTCTGCCGCTATTAGTTCCTTCACTACAGGACTGACACGTTGCCTCTCTACATACTGCCATATTCCTCTAGATCATGGAAACCTGCAGGCATTATCACGCTTATTCTAACTCTTCTCTATACACAAAGAGCCAAAAGTCTGTGGGCTATCCATTAGGTATGCCTCATGAACGTGACATTCCACTTATCATCTTCAAGTAGACGAAAATATCACTGTGAGTTCTCTAGCTCTCTGCACAAAGCCCTGAGGGCGACTTCAAATGTTTATGTACCAACCAAGACACTGCGTGGAGAGCATTTGAGCTGTAAATCACACTAAAGAGGGCTTGGGAGATCGCTTTTCTTGGGTTTGTTTTTAAATTACCACTGGAAAACACCCAATTAAGCAAAGTAACAAAGGCCTCAAATCATCGAACAGCAAGGACACATGAAATGAATGGTGCTTAGTTACACTTAGACACCCTGAAACTGCAGGAATCTTTCTCCTTCATACTGAGGCCACCCCAGAGCCACTGGAAAAGTGGGTGCCTGTATTTTGGACCTCCAGGGTGACCCAATAGCACACAGAATGCACCAAAGATTTGTCAGAATTTACACAAACCAGTGCTTTTAACAGAGCCTTTCCTATGTGTTCAATATGATCTCCTTCTACTTTTCCAAACTGATATGGAGGAAATGTACAATTCAGATTTTAACTAGGATTTTAGCACCTTGGCTACAGCATTTTCTTACAGTCCATGCATTCTCTTGAAAGAGGTATAACATGCAACTTGCTGTAGGAAATGAAACTTCACTTGGGCAAAGACGTTTGTTAAAAAAAAACAGTTACCGAAGGCCAATGTAATGGACTTTCGGTGCAAGACTTCACTTGCAGAAGTTGTCTTTAATATTTATGTGCTGTCAAAGAAAACACGCCTTTCCTCTTTATGAGGAAGAACTGATAATTTAACATTTCAGTTCAAAAGAGCCCTAAGGATAAAGACACATTCCTAGTGACCAGTGAAATTGTCTCAGATTGCACAGCAGAGATGCCCTGCTGGTGAACACTTCCCCAAAAATACTCCTGTTTACTTGGCATATTCCCTTACAACTTGAAAGGGCTGGAGAGCTCGCTTCAAATCTTGCTGACGAGCACGCTTGCTGTGAAAGGTTTTACTCAGCTAAGATCAGTGTATGATGCTTATGTGCTCAGATGTGTTTCATTTCAGAAAATGCTTTAAAATACTTGTAACTGTTTTGGCTGAAGGACAAAGAAAAGTCCATCCACCTTTTCTTACTCTTAGAGATGTCAAAATAATTTTTTTAATATTAGCTACTACAGTCATAATAGATGAGACTTCAGTCTGCAGAAACAAACTGCTTTCTGTACGATTACTTTTTGGGGAAAAAAACCCCCACCCAAACCAAAATGCAGCAACACAATGATTTCCAAGATGGCTGCTCTCATACTTGGATAATGTAATTCCAGTTCTTGACAATTCAAAAGTACCTCCAGAGACTAACCTCTAGAGGACCACAAAAGCAGAACTGAAGCAACCTAGATGAGTTTTTATCTACTATTTGTTCAGTACTATGCATGTTTTCCAGGTGAAAACAACAGCTCCCTCCAGGGTGTAATTATTGGTGGAGGTAGACAGAAGCTACTGAAAGGCAAATGTTTTTAGTTGAATATTCCTTGAAAAATGTGCTTTCATAAGCCTAGCCCAGAGTTTCTAAACTATTTAATTGAATTTGAAAAAGGAAAAAATCCCCAAACTCTCAGTCCCTTAAAATATGCTATTTAAATAAAACTAAAACAATGACCCCATGATAAACACTGTTAAGTTTTGTAATTTACTTGCTGATGTTTAGACAGATCAGCACAGAAAACTTCGCCCTGAAAGATGAAAATACGCTGGGAGTGGGTCAGAACCATTTCCATCAGCCTGTGACTGCCGTTTTGCAATGCTTGTGACCCCCATATCCTTTATCCTCAGTTGCCTTTTCTGACCCTCCAGAAAGCTTGGGAACCACTGGGTGAGAAAGACAGGCTTATTCAATTTATAACTATACTAAATTTGGGCAAATTTCTGAGACAAATGGAGTAAGCTCATTTCCCACACAAATAGATAAAAGATAGACCATCAATCATTCTTATGCTTTGCAGTCCCATTGCTCTCCATTTATTGCTGTGCTTACAGCTGGACTTCATTCTCCTCTTTAATGAAACAACCTCTTTCTTATAGAAGTCTTTTGGAATAAAAGTGTTCTGTGCATGCACAGTTAAAAATATAAATACATGACAGCTCCCCAGTAAACTATATAGGAAGTGCAAACAACCACAGGGGAAGGGTGGATGCATTATATACAAACCTCTCTTCTCTTGCTTGTCTTAGTTCTTCTCTTTTGTCTAAATAATCGCGGCTAAAAAGAGAATTGCAGTAAATTGCAGAGGAAACCAGAAGAACACGGTAAGTAACAGAAGTGTCAGTAGAGCAGGAGAAACCAAGAGCAGTACAAACAAGCTGATCAGAGACATTGAAGGCTGTTGTCAACAAAAATTATCAGTTTATTTTTGTAAAAAAGGCTGAAAAGTATCTGTGCACGCTTGTCCAAGCATACACTATACATACATGTATGCCAAATACGTAGTTCGGAAGGTCATTACAAGTAACCATAAAAAAAAATCCCACAAAGAACTTGAAGCACATTTTGAAACCTGATACAATGAACTGGACTCGTCCATCAGGAGCAGGCACTTCAGTGGCTATTAAACCATTCCTCATTTGCTCCATCTAGAATGCCCTGGAACAGTGACTGCAGCACCTGCCGGGCTAGACCAAGGCAGGGAGCACCCCGTATTGGCCCTCTTTCTAATACCCCTCTCCTTAGTATGTTTAGTTGGCATGGCTGGAAACGGGGCAGCAGACTGGCACTACCGAGTAGGACAATTCTTTGTTCTCACAAGGCACATGCAGGATCATTGGACAGGTAACAAACTTTCACGTCTTTATTTTTCACCCTGAGTTTTATATACCCACCTCCCTCTATCTCAGCTACCCCTCCCACAGCTCCTCAAGTAACTCATATATTTAGCTTTTGCTAAGTCAACTTTAATGGATGCCTGGGCACTGTGAGTTCTGGCAGGCCTGTCACATCCACAAATGTGGATGCAAATTTAACTCGGAGAATGGCAGAACCCAGTGAATGTCCAGCCTGCCCCAATATCACAGCAAGACAGTTTCTTACAATATATTTTTAATATTTTGTGGAATCTGGTGGACAAAATTGATGAGACTTTCACCTTATCTGTTAGATTCTTCTACAGCATAACCTGTGAGTGCCAAAAAGATTTTCAGAACTACTCCATTTACGAATAAAAAATTGTTTTTTCTCCTTACATTGGGTCATCAGATGAATTACTTATCAGCTGCTATACCAATAGCTATCAAACGTGCTATCACGTGCTCTTCAAAAGTCCATTAACATAGAACACACACTACTGTTTCAGGCTAACTCAACATCCTTTGAATCCCTGAACTGGTTATACTTCTATCATATTTTCAGAGTATTCTTTGGAATTATGGCATCTATGGAAATAACTCCAAAGAAAAAAAAGAAAATCTAGGACTTTTTCAGCAGGCAATTTTTCAGATTACTTTTTCCCCTCCGATCACTCTTCCCTGCAGCTGAAGAATAACTCTTGTATTTCAGAACATATTGTTCTATATATGCAATGGGTACAATAGCCCTTCTACTGAGAAAAATGTTCATTATGTAAAGCAATCCTTCTGCTACCAATAGCTTCTGAAGCTTTTTAACTCCTCTCCTAAAACCAAGCTCTTTCACAACTGGTGATGCTCTCCTTTAAATTATCCTCAACTTGTCAATAATGGTGCCAGAACCTAGTGCAGTGTTCTTGAGGCAAAGTTGGAAAGAATGAGATAACAAATGAGTCATGATGGCAAATCCAGTACTGCTCACGAGTTTAAAGGCTGTGAATTGCAAGTGCTATTTTTAATCAAAAATACATCTTCAGAGACTGGGTTTCTAGCCAGACTGATGATATGATAATGTAATCCCAAGAACTCTTACAAAACTGTCCCTGACTGTTTGCTGCGGCTTTGTCCTCCTCCTGCCAGTCTGTTTAATCAACTGTGGGATGCTGTCTGTCTGTGAAGTTTGGTGGCTTTGGAGACCCTCTACTTAAACACAAGTTATAACTTCTGGGAGACCAGGGAACTCAAATCTAGAAGACGAAAACACTGGGCATTAAAAAATTGTCGTCTTAAAAATGCAACACAATCATGACGTTTAGTTAACCAGTTTCCGACTCTGCATTAATGAGATGAAGATGTATGTATATTTTAGAAAATTTATTTTTCCGACTTTAAGGAAGCTCTTTTAACGAGAGAATAACTACTGTATCCAACCTCTAGTGAAATATGCACATCTGTTATTCAAACAGGTCAAGCTGCCAAATGTCCTCGTGTTTTTTTTTGGTCTGGGAGTTTCCTTTCTGAAAGATCATGCTGGCTGTCCATGGCAGCCTGCTGCAGCCTGATGATACCACTTAGAGGGAGAGTTTTTGGAAGAGGCTCGAAGACTGAGACCTGACTGTTTCTGTTTCAGGAGAACTTGGGCAGCTGTCGGCTGCCAAAGATCCTATTATGGTGCTCTTCCACCTTCCCTCTGCCTCTCATTTTCTTCTAAACTAGCTATCTTCTGGAGCCAGAAGACTATCTCCTTCAACCAACCAACCAACCACTAGTAGGTTACTCCTCTTTCCAATTCACTATAACACAGACCATTTCCACTTCTTACTAAAGAGATAATTACAGTGAAAACAATACTGCATACTAATAAACAAGCTCACATGAAAACCAGTGCCATTTACCAACTCCAAGGCTACGAAACATTTATCCTACCATTCTTCAGATTACTACATTATGTCTTCTAACTACTAAAAATATGTTTAGTTTTCATCCTGTTTATGAGGAAACAAACTGGTTTCTTAGTGTATGCTCTTCAGACAATAGGCAAACCACTTTAGGTATAGGCACCTTCTCTGCCCTAAGCCCACTGCAGTCATTGCTAATGCCTGTGCTGGGATTTCCAGGCATGGATTTAAGAAGGGGAGAGGACTTGCCTCTTACTGTCCTCAGGCAGCACACCCTGGGATCCCACAACGCACCACATAGTCTCAGATGTGAAAATGGACAGTCCTGTATTCAGCTGGGGCCTTTGTCTGGTCACAGTTTGAGCAATAATTTTGATCATTATTTTCTGTCAGTTGCTTTTTCCAGGAGGAAGAGAGACATTTTCAGAAAAGCAGGAAAAAGTGCAGTTTAAAAACACTACCATTCATCCCGAGACCTCAAAAAGGAGGCAGGAGACCTGCATGAATTAGCAAGGAGCTTTTAGCGAAACTCAAATGGAAGAGAAGCGTCTATGGAATGTGGGAAGAGGCACAGACCACTTGGGAGGAATACAGGAACATTGTCAGAGCATGGAAGGAAACAATGGGGAAGG
>Ga0181612_154784_pt1 | contig 27474 bp, 16 predicted proteins | sample HoacroProtozoa21_FD_119630 | JGI IMG/M metagenome (GOLD analysis project Ga0181612, IMG submission 119630) | Hoatzin crop microbial communities from Cojedes, Venezuel. Combined Assembly of Gp0051906, Gp0051904, Gp0051908
CAACCTGGAAGGACACGGTATGCGTGATCTTAGAACCGGGTTTGCACAGAAACAAAGGTCAACCAGCAGACACCGTGATGACGAGTATGAGCCTTCGGCTTGAGACCCCCAAAGACCACTCGAGGACACTATCAGACATGCGTGAAAGATATTAACATATGCTAATTAGTTCTCGGAAAAGTAATGAATATGCTAAACATTTCTCAGAAATATAATGAATATGTATATTGTGATTGTATTTAACCTGAACCAACAGGGTGTTTGGCGCGCATGTTTGGAGAAGAGATCCCCCGTGTGCCCGGCGCCATAATAAAGAATACCTACTTAAGAGCCTTCCGACCACTGAATCTTCAACTCCGGCTTCTCACAGCATCAACGGGAAGGAAAAGGAAGAGGAAAAAGAACTCAGTAAACCAACAAAATCCAAAGCCATAATATTGGTAATGGCTATAATGTCTCAGGTTACATTTTTTAACTTTTTTCTCCCCAGGAACTGATACTATGCCAGAGATCTGGACTTCAAGTAAAGAGGTGAAGCTAAACTTAAGATTTAGAATTTTAAAACATACAGAAGTTATTTGGATACCTCCAGTTTTTAGCAGTTTCCAGACAGCAGGTGCTCAGCACTTTAAGGTCAAGTTCCTCAGGATTTCTGAAGTTGCACACTCAGAATCAGTAGTTACTTTAGAAAGTGTTTGCTTAAGTCATTTCATTGGTTTAAGAATTCATTTTATAAAGTGCCTGAGATTCCCCCAAGGAAATTTAAAAGCTTGGGGGGGGGGGGTCTTCCCTATGAATCAATCAGCAATGTAAAATAATCAAACTAATGTATTTCTAATGTCATAGTTTTGACACTCAGTGCGGATGTCTCTTCCAGTAACGCTTTTCATTTAATTTAGACCACTCCATTTTTTTTATCTGGGAAGTCTAATTTTCTAAATGACTCTGACAAAGAGACAAGAGAAATCTCGTGAGCTAATGACTGCATCTCCTGTAATACCTTCATATCACATTGAGGTGCGTGTTCTTTATGACCTTATTTATCTACAAACTCAAGAAATTGCCATAATTTAGTCCACAGAAGTTTCAGGCTGTACTGTCCTCCATTTTTCTGTAAAGAACACACATGTGGTTTGAGGTTCTCAGGTGGCACAAAGAAGGAAACCTCACAAAACTACGTACGCAGTCACTTTGCATAGTGGAACTGGACTTCAAACATTGCACCTCCACTACTGTGGAAATGAACAGTAATTACAGTAATTTTCTGTGGGTTTTGTGCATGCAAAGCAAACAGAGTGTCAAATTTGCTTTAAAATATCAGGTAAGATTTGAATACTGTAGCACATATTAGGCAATCTGTTTCAATATAATTAATCGTTGGTTTCTATTTCTGTTGGCTGGTACATAAAAGTAATTATATTTTACCATAAACATAACTTCTAAATAACTGTAGTACTCTATTAGTAAAATTAAGTATTTTTATAATTATTTTTGAAACTATTGGAGGGCATAGGGGGTAGAGAAATAACATTGAGAATGATACCTGGTCATATTCCATGGACAAACAGCCTGAAATGTAATGCCAGGGCCTTCTACAGAAATTATTCACAACGAGCTCCCCGTGAAGGTGTACCATTACTCCCTGGTCTCACTTGTGGACCCAGGAAGTCTGTTTTGTCGATAGCAGTCTGTTTTGGTTGTTACAGAAATGCCTTCAACTATGTTGTCCAGTTTCTTCTGATCCCGGGGTTAAATTAACTCAAAAGCCTACTTGCCAGGACAGAGGTCTGAGCTTGTGCCAACATCTCTTTAGAAATGCATTAACAAGTTGCTTCACATGTATAATTAAAAGGGAGAAGGAACCCTAGACCGTCTGACAGTCTGTACTCCATCCCACTACATCTCTTATGCTTCTTGATACTTTCTTTGGGTTTTGATGTTCTTTCTCAAACATTGATATAGTTCACCATATATTACTCTTGGAAATGTAAATCTTATAAAAACAGAAATATTGTGATAAAACTATTTTGCCTCTCCAGGCATCTTTTATACAGTGAGTTCAAAGCATTTTAACTGAGCTTGATTAAAAATTAAGCCTCTGTACAGCTGTGTCAGGCAGGTAAGTAGTATCATCTCCATTTTACAGATGGTTAAACACATAATAGAAAGGTTAACTGTCTTGTCTGTGGCTGCTCACTGAGTTAGCTGCATTGTTGGGAGTGAGAACCCACACCTGAATAAATAACCCATTTCTTGATTTGGTAGCTAATGCACAAATCAGAGAAATAGTGTTTTCAGTTTCACTAAAAATAATTTTCTTCTCATGGCTCTTTTAGCCAAGTGAGATATAAATAAAAATTCAGTTTTTGTGAACCAAAAAATTCAAGTTTCATCCCAAAGAAAATCATATTGAGCTCTTTTGCTAAAGTTTATATAAATCTTAGGTCAAAGCTGAAGACAAATCTGACATTTTGAAAGTTGTTTTCTGAGATGACTCAGCTGGAAATAATTTGTTTCACCAGTGAATTCTGACAGGTGAACTGGCTGGTACCTTGAACCGCTTTGAGTGATAGTGCTAGCCTAAAAGTCAGCAGTGACAAGTTCTTTTTCTTCAAAGTGACAGCACTCGGGAAATATATTTTACGTAGTTATTATTCAATTCTGTACTGAATACAGGAGTTCCTTCCTTCTGAAAAACAACACTACAAGCAGCAGGCTCAAAAGACAGGACTTCTGCCTTCAGAGCTACTTTTCCAGCACCTAGAAAACCAGACTCCAAAATGCCCTGCTTTGCAGCTGGAAAGTGGATGGCAGTGCCCTGAACAGCACATGCCTACCTGTATCTTGCATGCAGGGAAACAAAACCATGCACATAGGTTTAAGCCTGAGCTCTTGTTCCTTCCTGATTTGGGACTTTGGAAAGCATGTTCCAGGCAGGGCAAACTCAGCTGCGCAGCGATGCTGTGCTGACAGTTTGGAGAAAGAGACTTCCCCCATGGCTCTGCAGAGCCAGCTGTGGACCACAGCAAAGCACCTCTCTGTGGAGTTTATGTTGTAGTTTTGGTGAAAGGGCAGAAGGTAGAGAAAACAAGCGCAGCACTGCGGAAAGTGGGATTTGACTGAGTGATTAAGTCTACCGTCCAGCTGGCGGACACAACAGCTGTTACTATTACAGTCCTGACAGCATTTCATTTATTTTAAGGCCTTATCTTAAAGCTTTAATATCCCGTCCATTTTAAATCACTTCATCTGAAGGTGGCAGCAAGGGGGATCATCTAGTAAAGAACACGGAAAAAAAGACAGACAAGTCTTACATGTCACTTGATGAGACAAAGCTTCTCATACTTTTCCAGCTGAGATTAGATGTCCCTAATTTTCTAGCGCTGCTAGAACCAAACAGAACCAGACAGAACCAAAATCCTGGACACTTGACAAAGGCTCGTTTTTGCTTACAGTAGGCAGGTGGAGAGCAGTTTTATAACCCAAAAACTATTTCCATTAATGAAGTGAGTGCCTTCACTGACACTTTCCCTTTCTGAGCCATCCTGTTAAATAGATAAATGGACAGATGCCATAAAAGTTTAAGAATAAAGTCTCAGGAATCTATGGTGATACAGATATGAAACAGGCAAGGAGAGAAGTTCATCAGGAACTGCAAAGGAAGGTTTGGGGATGTAGAATAAGCACTGGGTTTCCTCTGTTGCCTGTAAGTGTGGGCCAGGGTCTTCACCCTGCTGCAAAAAGGGTTACGTGATGGAGGCTTGTAGGAATAGTGTATCTTGCTGACAGTGAAATCTCAATTCCTGCATTTAAGAAAAGGACAGATGGACTTTAGGACGGGCAAAGGGGCAACTAACTGAATGGCAAGCTTTCCTAAATAAATATATAGACCATAAGTCCTTGGAAGAATCCAAGGGCATTTGGCTTGATAAAAGCATATATAGTAGGGAACCAGAGGAGAGTCTTCTCTTCAGTAGCTATGTGATTTAGATCGGGTTCTCAAAGATTCAAAGTGGTAAAATAATATGTAAATTTGAATTCTATTATTTTCTGTTGAAACCCAGCTTTGGAACTGCTTTCCTGTGCGACCATGGGTTTTACAGAGAAACTATGCTAAGCCTCAGTTTCTGTGCATGTAATATAGTGAAAGGGGTATGTAAAGTACTATGTGCAATACTATGCCAATGCACACTACCTTACACGTGTACTGTACGCAGTGAGGTAGCAGTAGTGGCCCCATATCTTAAATTTTTTTCCACATGTATCTATTAAATCAAAGATCACTTAAAACCAAAACAAAACCAAGCAACCAGTCAAAAATTCCTATCATATAACATTTGGAAAAGTTTAATTTATAAACCAGCATGGCAGAGATACTTCTGCAACAGCTCAGTCCAGACAAAGCAATTATCTCTTATCTTTGTTTTAATCAGATTATCGATCCTACATGCAAGAAAATCCTTCCCTTCATACACCATGGAAACATTCCCATACCTAACACATCCCTCGAGATCAGTGTGCCATCGCTCTCTGATTCAGCTGAGAAGCAATAATACTGAATTTTGGTGCCTATGCTCAGTAGTACATAGCTCTGAAGTCTGCAGTAAGAGGGATGAAAGAAAATAGGAAACATTTACCTGATTTCTCTGCCCTCTGCATTTTAAGAAGGCTCACTGAAAAATGTCTGCCTGTCTCCACAGAACTGTACCACCAAGGAGATGCTACAAACAACCCCTCAGAAGCCTGGCTAACGTAATGACTACTCCAGCACCCTTTACAGCCCCTGCTGAAAACATATGTATGCCTATACTACTTGCTCCGACAAGCCTTTATTTTCCTCAGCGCAAAGGTTATTATTGTATTTGACTGTGCTGCTCTCCGCAACCTGTCTTTCCTACCAGGCATTCACACTGGGCTAGCTTACAATCTTGCTTTGTTCTGGTGGGAGGAGATGACTCATTATTTGTTCTGTGAGACTACAAGGAGACACCTTGAAGCAAAAAATGGCTTTGAAGTGCCAGCTTGCTTCACAGAGCAGATGGCTGGGCTAGGCTGAGGTTAAAGACATTCATTATAAATCCATCATCAAACTAGGACATAGATGTACAGTGATTATCAGATCGAGGGAATGTGCTTGGAATGACAACTCCTATGTTGCTGCCTGAGCTACACATGACTGCAGTCAAGTTTTGGTAAGTAGAGTCAGATCCTTCTTTCACAGACTGGAGAGCGATACCACTGCATCCAGAAAGAATCTGGAAAAGCTATATAGCCTCTCTTCGCACAGAATGTCTGAAATCTCCAAACAATACCACCTATAATCCCAAATAAAATTAGCATTCACCCTTCAAAGCAGAAACCACAAACTCCGGTTACTAACGTACATACAGATCACCACTACAAAAGGCCCACATACAGTTATTTTCTTTCTTTCTGTATGAAAACATAGAGAATAAACACACACACACCTGCAGAGTTTCCGTTCTCCAGGTAGTACCATCATTAGGTAAATCAGCATATCGCAGTAGTAAAATTAATGGAGCCCTCACAATCTTTACCAGATTCAAGACCCGCCTGGACGCAGTCCTGTGCAGCCTGGTCTAGGTGACCCTGCTTTGGCAGGGGGGATGGACCAGATGATCCCCAGAGGTCCCTTCCAACCCCTACCATTCTATGATTCTGTGATAAGGACAGGATCCCAAATAATTTATTAGTGAAATCAGAATCAAGGCCAACATACAATTATTTTTGTGAAGACATACTTCAGGTTAAACAAAAAGCAATTACTGCCTTTGATGGACTCGCACAGTCTCACAAAACCTACACTAGCCAGGGGTAGATAATCTGCATCTTGTACACCAATAGTGAAGAAATTAGCCTGCATGAAATTCTTTCCTCTTAAAATAATAGAAACTTCTCAGCCTAATGAATTCTGTTCCCTCAAGGAATAATATAAATTAGACTGTGTTAAATCTGTAGTCATTTTTCTGCCATATAGTACAATGTCCATGAGTTTACAGTTAGAACACTTTCAGCTTTCATTTAAAATCCTACATTGCAAGGTTTATTCTAATTTAGTTATTAAAAAAACAGCCATTCCAGACTGAATAATCTCTAGAGCAGCTTTTCCTTCTAATTTTTGTTTTAAAGAAGATTTTTTTTTTTGAAGATGCAGTCAATATATCTAACTTGGCATCCACAACATTATACCACTCTTGGAAACATAATTTACGGTTGGATTTTGAGAATTTCCAACCTCAAGTTACTCTATGATAAAGTATTTCTAGAATATATTTATATATCACTTTCCTGTCACTTTTTACCAAACTGTTATCTGAGGTCAGAAAACACAATGACATTTAGGACTGTGATTCTGTGACTTGTCATAGGAAGAAAGTGGTAAATCCACTTACAGAACATTTCCTTGTTCCATCTTTTGGAGATGCAAACTAGTTTTGGTTTTTTGTTTTTTTTTTTTTTTTTTAATTAACACAATCACAAGGCAACTGAATTGTTCGGAACAAAGCAAGGGTCTGCACAGTGAATCAACACTGAAAGGCAGATGTTTCAGGTTATTAGCTTGGACACTGGGGCTCTAAACCCATAGCTACTACCAATTTATTGCCAATACTCCACACTTCCCTGCCAGTACATAGGCTTTAACATCACTGTGTTAAAATTCAGGGAAGCACTTGACAAAGTAACTCAAAACTGTATGGTCACCTATGAAAATACTAATCCTTAATCTCATTATGCCCGAGTTTCCTTTTTAATTATATTTACAATACATCTGTCTCATTGCTCTGGTTAGCCTTGTATTTTTAAAACCATGAAACTCCACATTTATATGGAAGTTTTGGAGTTCAAAGAAGCGTCTTCCCATCAAGTATATAGTTCATACTGTTAATAAAGGCCTCTCTTATTCAGTTGCCCAACTGACCAAAATGACCTATAAGCGAGTTGATCTGCTCATTTCCTCCTGTGACCCAAACTCACATTTGAAGCCAGATCTTCAAAGGATAAAGAGTAATACTTTAACCCACTGCAGATTGCAAACCTAATCTACTCTTAAGAGAGCAACAGGTTCTCCATTTGAGAAAAACTGGTGGGCAAAAACAGAATAGAACCGTTTGTCAAATATGTTCACAGTCATTTCATTCCCTGTTAAGTATCACGAATGCAAAACATTATTTCTACTGCAAAGTCTTTCGACACTTGCCCTAATTAAAGGGCAACACCCCCCACACACCACCGAGCTGTGCCTTGGAATGTCAGTTAGCTGAACTGTATCACACTTAGATTTTAAGCAAAGGTCACAACGCTGGCTTTCCTACTCAATTCACCATTCTTTTCGCTTGTTCTTCCAGCTAAGGGGAGTTTCCGAGGTGGTGTACAATGCGTGTATCCTGCACTTTGCTTAGCTATTGGTGAGTAGCATGACCAGGAGAAAAAGGAGGAGGAGTCAAAGTCCAATCGCTTATATTCCAGTCATGTCAGTTTGGAAGAATGACCTCACATACTGAAACAATTGAAGAATATCTTGCTAGCACCTTTGTCTGGTGGACATTTTTTACTTTCTCAGTTCTAAGTCGGTAAGAGCAGCCTATTAATTGATATACCACATTCCAGATTCCAGTTAAAGCTTTTAAATAGACAAATGGTGCTTTGGCGGGGAGCAGTAAACTTTAGAAATTCAACTGACACAAATTTTGGCTTGATATACACTGTACTACTTCATAGCTGAGTGTGAAGTGGCTAGCCTTTTGACCTCACCACTGCTAACAGAAATTGGTGAAAAAGCAGCTTGGAGATCAAAACAATGCTGCTCTGAAGCAAACTTGACGTCCCTGAACAACTCTGGCCCAAGCTGTTTCACTCCTTATTTGTTGCTCACCTCCCTGCAAACTTTTCACTTGCCACAAAACTAACAGTAGAAGCCTGCTCCGAAATGTTTACTTGTATGTTTTTTGACAGTCCCCAAAAAGCACATTATGTGCTGTTAACCCAATGTTACACAATTTCACGTGGCTCCATGGAGCTCTGGGTGGGGTGTGAGAGCTGATGGGAACTGGAGACACGTCATAATTCAGGCATTCTGCTTTGCACCAGAAGGTCTCCTCTTGCTCTAACAGCTTAAAATTCAATAGTTTTTTCCTGCTAACTCTTTACAAACATAGATGGATGGTTGGTCAGCACAAATAAAACTGTGTTTTCCTAATCTGCTGGCTGGTTATTGCTGGTGGTGATTTATATTGCTGTACCACGGCAGAGACAGTACCAAACCAGGATTCTGTTGTTCTGGATACAGTCAAGATATGATGATACAGAAACCAAGACAAAATGGGGAAGATGACAAGATGATTGTGGGTATCTAATTACAAAACCAAGTATTTTTATTACAAAGCATCTGCTATCATTAGATGATGTATTTGAGGTTCTTGCATGGCTATTTTCTACAATTTTATTACAAGGTGTATTGCTCCAATATTAACAGACAGTATAAGAAATAAATGTTTCTGGTGGCTTAAGCATATTACAGGCCGCTTGGCACTCAGTCCATGGCAGATTTTACTCACCAAGAAATTTAATTTCCTAATGTACATTCCCAGTTTCTTTTCGGAAAGAGTATGCAAGGATTAAGCATTTCAACATCACCTTCACCATGGTGAATCACAACGACTTACCTCCACGGCAAAGCATCTCAGTTGCCACCAGAAGCCAGTAAATTGTTTACACCACAAATGGTAACAACATGCGCTTGGAGGAAGGGCCACATTTGGAAACCATCAAAAACCCTGCCCCTTTATTTTGGGGCACATTGGCTGAACTTAGAAATGTGCCAGCTAGCAGCCCTGGAAACTAAAGTAGTTTACTCACGTAGCAGGTAGGCAGCACATGCTGAATCAGTAAAAGGTTCTGCACAGAGTTGCTCCCACGGGTTTGAAAGCCAGCACAGAGGAACCTCCGCTGGGGATGAAGGACTGTCTCAGGCTTCAGCTGTTCCACTGCGGCTGTCTACAGGGGTGATAGTTACAGCAAGCTCTAGTGCTGTTACACACACATCATCTCCCTGCTGCACAAGTGTGCACGCCCTGTCCACGTCTACAGGTGACTGCACACAGTTCCTCCCACAGCCAAAAGACAAGCCCATTTCTGGTCATCTCGAAGTATGCCAGGCTAAATTTTAGCTGTCAATGCACAATGGTTCACACTCTACTATATATCTGAGGTAGGCAAGCAGTATGCTCCTCTTTATGAGCTTCCAGAACCATCCCTTCAAGGCACTTTCCCAATGCATTTCTATACTGCTCTAAAAAATGATACATTGATGTTCACAACTAAGTAAGAATCACAGCAGGACTGAAGCTGCCTCAGAAAGATGCTGGCTGACTGAGGATGAAGTGCTAGGTTTGGACAGTCACTTCAGGTGATCTTTATTTTAGTATTCTGTAGATTAGACTTTTTTTAAACCAAAGCACACACTTCTAAAAAGTCAGACTATCTCAATTACATCATGCAGATTTGCTTTCTTGCACATTTTTTGGATCCTCACACATACCAAGATCCAGCATTTCATCAAGGAGACATATCTATAGGCAATGTTCCTGGCTCTTTGAGACTGCAACATGTTATTTGGGTCATGCACTGTATCTTTCTTTCCCCTTGAAGCCGGTAAAATGTCTGCTTATTTCTGACAGTGAGAGATACCAACACTGAAGTAAAGCCATTTTAAGTAGGAAAATTGTAAATGAGGACCAACTTGCTACTGCACATTCATAATCATCTATAGGCAGTGCTTCTTGAGCTAGTGATGTATTGCACAGGGAGCTAAATTCAGCTCCTACACTTGGCACCATTATAGCTTTGCTAATCTTAACAGGGGTTACCGCAGTCTGAGAAGGGAGTACGTACTCACTAGATCCCACCCACAGGAGCATCCTTGCATGGGTAGAGCTCCCACGCCCACAGAGCTGGAGATGGTATAACCTCACATCACTGCCTTTGTGGAGGTAAAACTGCAATAATAACGCAGCCTTCAGGCCACTTGCTAGTCATGGTGAAATCTGCTTTCAAAGTTTTGCAGGGGATCATTATGCTGATCACTAGTTCTGGCAATATTCCAACACGGGAATGTTTTGCTTTGAAGATTACATAAAACAAGAAAAATCCCAGTAAGAATTAAATCCACATTCTGTCTCATTTGCTAGCAATTAGAATGACGCAAAATCAATATTAATAGTGGGTAACTGCTGATACTTACGAGTAAATATTATTAACTGGATGAGTTCAATACTTCTGAAATATACATTACTTATTAGGGGAAAATATCATTAAAGTTTCTTATCTGGTAAAAAACACATACTTTGCAAAATCACTTTCATGTGATGGAGTGTCCAGAATGACAGCTTCATAAATAAAGCTTTACTAAGCCTTGCTCTTCAGCTTGCACTGGATTATGTGGGTGTCAGCTTGGTCTGTTCCTTGCTGTTCTGAGGGGTGCTAAATTCCAAATACAATCAGTGCTTTCAGGGCTTTATGCTGGGTTGAACAAAAAGCTACAACTATAAACAAATCTAGATCTTCATTTTGAGGCACCATGGTAGGATGAACCTGCAAGTAAGAGCAGAACCCAGTCAAAATAGTTGAGATGTGACCTCTGCAAAATTAATTGCCTTACAGGATAATGAAACAAAACTATAAATTCGTTACCAAAGGAAGGGTAGACATTTGCTGAAACATTCACTGATATCTCAGTGAAAAGTTTGGTAGAACAAATCATTTTGCCAACTGATTGCAAGTTTTGAGTCCATCATAAAACTTGCAGACAAAAAAGTGTGACCCAGTTTCTTGTTCCATGTCTGAACAATTTGCACAGCTCTAAATATAAAACTGTTGATAACATATCCGTGTTTGTTGCAAAGGGAGCATACTTCATGAATTGCACAGGGCAACAAGTTGTGTATTTCCAACCATACCACAAAACCCCACTTGTAAATGACGAGAGGATCAGGCATGGTTTTTCTCCTTTTTTCATACCCACATAGAAATAAACATGAAAGCCCATGCTGAAATTATAAATATATTTGTGTTATTTATAATCATGGCACTACACAGTGAAAATCATGTCATTTTGTTTTTCTTGAATCAGAACGGAATAAGACAGTATTGATACAGAATATCCTCTCACTGTCCTACTTAATTCTGTTTCAGTGTGTTTTCAGCAATAATAACCTTAACAATGGTAGCATTAAGTCACACTGAATAAGCTGTAGAGCTAACAGAAATAAACACTTTTGTCCTGTTTTTGACCTCAGCATGGTGCAAACTCCATTATTAGCCAATGGAGTAACTCCACCGATGTCAGTGAAGTCATACCAATAGTATATCATATTAGACCTGCTGCATAACATCTGCTTCAGCCTAGCATATATAATCATTACACATAGCCCAAATATAGTGCCCCCCTATTGCATATCTCCAAGCACTTGAAAAAGATAATAGTTATGATGATCTTCATTTTCTAGGTAACGAAACTGAGGCACAGACAGATAGTGATTTGCTGAAGGTCTGCTAGCTGATGGCTGTTAGATGGGGACAACACCCAGGAGCCCCAGTTCCTAACCTCGTACCGTACCTGCTGAATCGTATTCCCCCTTAACACACACAGTGTAATTCACTCCTGCCTGCTGGAACATTCAGCACAACAGATACAAGAGATTTAGAACTGCCCATAAAAGAGCATTCATATCAACTGAGCAAGGCAATATTTTAACCAAAGAGTTTTTTTTTAAGAAATAATAGCATTTACAGTAGTTAAATAGATGCTACTTTTTATCAGATCTAATTCTTTTATAATAGCACAGTCCTTAGATTGTTTATTACTGTTACTCATTACTTTAAGCCCTCACAGCTACTCTAGATAATACTTTAAATACACAGAGCTTTAAAAAAATATTTCCGTTACAAATATTTTAAAAATATACTTATCCTAAAAAGCTGTCCATCACTATTCCAAAAATCTCTTGTAATAAATGTCCTTTTTTTAACTGTAACAAAAATATCTACCGTTATATAGAACTACTCATGTTTTGATAAATCTGTAATACAGTCAGAAACATTTTGGGCCAGATTCCACTCTTGTTTATATGGGTGCCAATTTGGATCATGCTGTTCACTTCAGTTATGTTACTCTAGTACCATCAGAAGCAGAATAGAGCCCTTAGTGTTTTAAAGTAACTAAATGGACTGGATACGGCAACAGTTACTTGTGCCTAGCATTACAGGGAAGGGAAATCCTTTACTTCAGTGCCTCTAAAAATGCAAAAGAATGCTATATTTAGTATTTGTGCCATGACCAAAGAGGTGCCAGGCAGCTGCAGTGGATGACTCAGATCTAGAATTGTATTTGCTTATAGAAAAATTTTTTTTTTGCTGAATGATGCCTGCAACTGCTGTCATTAAATGGGGGATGAATGTTTACAGAGAACATCTGTAGAGAGAAAATGCCAACCTTCCTATAATGCTTTCTACAATTCTAGGAATCACTTTAATTGCATTTTGTTACTGAGAAAGTTGTGTGAGCTTAACAGAATCTCCCACTACTTAGATCTAGCAAGGACACTGTTTTACATTGCTTCCTTATTTTCCAGCTGAAACGCCTCCATCTAGGCAGTCCTTTTCAAAGGGCATTTAAAGCAAGCTATTTTGCACTTACAGGAATCTGCGTCTCATCAGAAGGACAATCTGGAAGCTGTTAGTCTTTAAAAACACTGCAAGTTTTTTTTATTTATTTTCCTTTTCCCCTTTTTTGTCCAATCCTCAAATTTAGATGCAGTGTTTAATTAAGGATCATATAAATTAACCTGGTCTCATTGTGTCAGGTTACATACGTAAGCAAAGCTAACAGTCTCAGATGCAAACTGCAATTCCTGCCTGTGACCATCATGAGATTACAATGGATCCTTACACATTGTGATTTCATTTAATTAATGTTTAAAGCTTTTACTGTACTTGTTTTCTTCGTAGACTTTGACTGATGATCTAGTAACTTATAAACCAAGGAAACTTAAGTATACAGACTAAGTTCAGTCCTCACTGTCGTCTTCATCATCATCGTCATCTTTACTGGGAGCACATCTTTGGAAGCAGTGTACTAGAGTTGCCAAGAAGAAGCTTGATAGAATAGCAGCAATTGATACTGCGACTCCAGAGAAGATGATGATAAAAAGGTCCGTCAACGACAAACTAAATTTGCATTCACTAAAGCTGACCTCTGATAATTCATTCAGAAAGATTCTTCTATTTTCTACAGGCAGGGAACACTGGATTTCATGGAGACCTGCAAAGAAGAGGAGAAGGAAACAAATCAGCGGAATATTGATGAATCCTTCTGTTGCTCCAGTCAGAGATTCAATGGTTGGAGAAAAGTTTTAGGGTTAATCCTAGGTTTATGAATTTATACAAAATTCAAGCAAAAATGGAACAAAATCTATCACTATCCAAAAGCCATTGCATAACCCCCTTGAGTGGCCCCTGGAAATTAAGTTATTTCACCTTCAGTCCTCCAGGAGGTCATGTAGGATCCGAGACCATGATTTTGAGGATTTAGAAAAGTGAATGTTGAACCCTGGACACATCTAAATCTGGAGGCCTGGAAGCACTTCCCAGCTACTCTATCTGAACACGAATCCTGACTCCGAAACAGGGTAACAGGAATACTGAAGTTCCTTCCACAACTTGGTGCCTTCTACGCTATTTTTTTTCCATGTAGTTCCAAAACTACAGTTGACTTTTTCTTCTGGTCAAAACAACCGCTTAGGTTTAATGGATGCTTGTTTGTCTATGACCTGCTTTCACCTTTTTCACTCTAAGGACATACAGAGTAGCAGATATTATTCCTCCATGCATTACTGAAAAATGCCTAAAGCTGGGTTCTTCATAGTGAAAGCAAAGAAATCCAAATTTAAAATCTGGTGAGAATATAGTTTGATACTGGACAGTAAAAGCAGACAGCTCACTGCATACGCGCAACTCCCTCTTCATTCACAACAGGGAAAAATCAGGAGACTATATTAACAGGGCTAGAATGGAACAAATAATGAAGTGAATTAAGTCTGTATGGCTGCTAGCAAGATAGCTTTTATCTTGCCATTAGGGATATGAATGTAAAGGGGAAATACAAGAATTGTGTAGTAATGACACAAGAACTGCTGCTGGTTTACTTGATACACTTTTACTCTTTGTCTGCTAATGATCACAGAATAGACTCCAGTTTTTGACCCTGCATTTCTGTGTGCACACAGTGTTTCCATCACGCAGCTCTACCATATAACCGTTATGGCATGTTAAATAAGGAGCGTGAAAGTAAGATTTCCTCTGCTTTTGTGATTCCCTTTCGTTTGTGGCTGAATAGCTCTGGCCTATGATGTTTTACTATTAAACCTAGGCTCCTAGGATTAGTGGTACAAACCTGACTGGTTATCTGGATCCAGCCCAGCTGTTACATTGATTTGAGAGAAATTTTAGCTAAGTCTACTACGGATGCAATTATCACTCTTGACTTACTTGACCTTGTAATGATGATTGTACTAAATTTTGATCCCTAAAAGCCGTCCTGTATCTGTTGTATGTACCTAAAGTTCTATTGCCTTTTCTATTTTCTCATGCTCCTCTCGCTCACAACATAATAAAAGCTACCAGAAGAATAGGATAACAGTCGTCATGCCCAAGGCTGGATAGCTTCCTCTTGGCAAACTGCCACCTGAATACACACGAAATTTTTTCTCTGAGCCTGGAGTGCATTGGCAATGTATACCAGATGGTGAGGCAACTTGCTTTGCAGATCTTGGAAACCTCCTGTCTATGGAACGGCCTGGAAGGTAAAGAAGCCACACGGTTTCAAACATCCTCGGAGACTTTTGGAAACCTGGAACCTGCAGTACATATCACGTCTTGTATACAAGCTGACACACTGGAGCACTTGAGTGTGCCTGTGACTGCACGGATGACTAGACGGAGTACATACTATTGCACTCCATAGCTTGTGACAGAGCTCTTTGTACAAACCCTGCTACTGAGAGAAGTGAGAGTTGTCCCCCAAGTTCATGTGTTTTTTTTTTTTTCCATCAAGACTTGGGAACAGCAATTCTAAGGGTTAAAGAGAGTGACAAACAAAAGGGGACACAAATGGCTACCCTTCCCTGTTCAGAATCATGAGAAATAAGGGGGAAGTGAAAAGCCATAGGCTGGAATTCCAAGACCTGTGTCTTTTTAATCAGATTTTAAAAAGCAAACAGTTTTCAATAAATCAACATGATGCTAACAGCAGTTACTACTGTTGTGTAGAAACAGCAAGAAAATGAATGTAACATATCACAAACTCATTTGAAGAGGCAGTTCCTTGATAACAGGAAAAGATTATTGCAGTATTTTGGCAGAAAAGCCTGGTCCAAGTAAATATGGCACCTAAAGAAATTCCATTTCACTTGTGGCAAGCACATGAAAAAACCAAGTTTCTATACAACTGTGATTCTGCAAAACAAACCACTATAACAGCTATTGAGACCTCATGAGAACTTCTGTTTTCATAGCAGCTGAGCCATACTCATAGCATGTCTAAAGAAAGAGTGCACAGGTGACCATAAACAACTCCTACTTTTTTTATTTCTGATCAACTGCAAAAGAAACTCTCTAGTGTCCTGCCAGCTTTTACAATGACCTCTGTGCTGGAGCGGCCTTGATGAGCTGGAGTATCAGATCTAAGCTTCCATAAGGAAGGAAGCAGAAAAAGAATATATTAAACATATAAAAAACATCTTAAAAGACAGAAAAAAAAGATTCCAAAAACCCCTATTGTTCTAAGTAGTTCTACATACTGCAGCCTTGCCTCTAGAAATAGCTCAGTATGGTAGTATTTGCCCAGGATCCTAGAGATGGGAAAGTAAGAGTCCACCATTACCAACAGCAGTTTTGCTGTAGATCAAAACCGAGCCTGTGGATTGTGAGCTCTATTCCTATTTCCCAGATGCTTTCATCTAACATCACAACATAGAATACAAATAGAAGAAAATCCGCAATGTGTGAAGTCACTTAGAGGGTATTTCTTGTTATGAGAATCAGTGTACTGTAATGATTTTGAGTCTGATTACACAATAATGAGAAACAAAAAAGCTCCTCTCCATGTAGCCACGGGTACTGGAATCTAGGTCATGTTCTCAAACTAAATAGATTAGATGGGGATTTTTCTACTTGCTTTATTCTGTGACACTCCAATGTGCTAGCTTAGCCTGAAGTTTTTACAGAATTCTTAGTTACTGAAAATAATAGATGCCAACAGGCAAAATACAGCGTCATAAACCAGGAGCCAGTAGAGGCCTTGCTAGCTCCCAGCTATAGTTTCAGCCACCCTGTGTATGCACCTTCTTTTCAACAAGACAGGAATGAACTGACCTCTCCAAGACACAAGGCAGTCTGCTCAAATTCTAATGGAAGCAACCTGGAAGGACTGCAGAGCTCAGTGGAAGCACATGCCAGTGACTGATGGAGAGCAGAACGCTTATTAGTCCATCCTGTTCAGTGAATGTTTTTCTTTGTGTCATGACACTACTGCAAAACCCAATACCATTAACAGAAGCTTTTCTTATGACTGCAAAGAGAATTTGGAACAGACTGTTAATTTGTGACAGTAGTAAGGCTAGCAGCTATATCTCTGGTGGCATAAGGAATTTCTCTTCCAAAGCTAGTGTGGTGGTTATTGCACCAGAGCCTCTAACTGCTTAGCTGAACGCATCGTAATCTGAAGGTCACATGCATGTCTGCTTAAGACAACATATGCACAATACCATTTTACCTGCTTCCCTCCAGAGCACTGTTACTTTCCTTACGTTACTTAAAAGTAGGTTGTCCTTATGACACGAGAATCCAGTGTGTGCGAAGAACTAATGTTCTGTATGCCACCTGTCCTATTAGATTCCTGCCAGCAATAGATCCAGTTTTGTTCTTTGCTGCCACACAAAGTAATCCCAGGTCATCATACAGCCTCTGCATGAACAATGAACAAAAGAATGGCTTATAGAAGGTGATCAGTATGAATTATAAGGTGTGGGTTTTTACCTCTGTGAGATTCTGCTGCATACAGACTGGCTCAATCAAATTACCTGTCCCCACACACAAGACATCCAGAGGACAGGAGAATGCCGTTTACCACTTTAACCACCTGAATGGTATTATTTTTTATAGTTTGTTTGGTTTGGTGCTTTTTTTTGTAGAAACTGTTCAATTTATTCTTCTAAAAAATCAGCCAGGCTTCTTGTAAAATGTATCTCAAAGAAATTTGATATTTGGCTTGGCTACAGCAAGAAAACCTTTAATGATAGTTATATATATATCTCCTTGCTCCCACAACATGTTCAAAGGGTTGCTTCTCCACACCAAACAAATCTGTAAATGAAATAACAAGCTTATGTTGTTTTGGTCAGGGCCACCACATCATCTGTACTAACTCCAGCTGTCCCAAGGACAATGTCAGACACTCTCTTTCTGCTACGTCATCGAAGAAGCAGATGTACCATACTGGCAAACGAATGTATTGCTTGCTTTTAAAAAGGGAATGCTCTGAAGTCCCAGTCAAGGGACAGGTGCTAAATTCTATATAGGCTTGTCTTTTAACACTGAAAACATGAAGATGAAAATATGGGTCTGTACCCTGAGGAATAGACTGTCTAACATGGGAAATCTGAAAATGCTGGAATTCTAGTATCACAAGGTTAAAAGGAGAGGCATTTTTTTCTTAAAAATAAAAAGATCCCTGTGTTTATAAAGAAGCGATGCAGGAGGCTTCCAGGTAGAGTTTCTTTCAATGAAATTCCCTAACAGGCTTTAGAACAATATGACTTTGAGATGCCTTACCATTAGAGGATTATAACTCCATTGAAGTCTAGCACTTCAACCTTGACAGTCAAGCTGCAGCTAGATCCTAATAAACACTTTGCATTTGTTCCTTTAAAGGACTATGCACAGGCCTACTTGTCTTGCAGAGTCAGAGGCTGAAATACTTCCCCTGTAAAAATGAAACTCTTAGAAAATGGATGCAGCCTGAAATCAGTCTTTTTACAAATAAGCAATGATTTCCTTGTAAATTAATGAAAACAGACTGGCAATGCTATAATGGTCTAAGTTACAACTGTACTGATCTTCCCATCTCAAAAAAACCCCACAGAACCTCAGATACCAAGTTTCACCAGCATTCTGCTGGTACTTAGTAGCCAGAATTCAACTGTGTTTCTCCCAGGCACTGTTTGATCAGGAAGTTTCAAACAGGACATTGGCTGGGCCATCGAGTGCATTGGAATTGCCTGCTCTTGGATCTGACGAGAGTTTTCCCTAGATATCTTGACTGATGATGTATTGTATTGTGAGATTTGTTTCATATTCCTCCGGCTACAGACAAGCACCAAGAGGCATTGCTTACTCCAGGTCTACTTGACTCTGTTTTGAAGGATTCCCTGTGTATTTCTGGTTTTGCTTATTTGTAATACCTATGCTAACTATACCTTTTATTGAAGAACTTCTGAAATTCATTACTACTTCAATATTATGGTCTGTCTGTTGTTAACCCTCAGAGCAAGATTTCCCAGCTATAATTTTGTATGCTGACTTAAAAAAAAAAAAAAAAAGAAAGAGAGGCCTCAATTCTGTTGGGTCTTTGTAGAGTTCTCTAAAAACAGGTATCAAGAGAAATCATTTCCTAATATTCAGCAATGTACAACAGTATGAGATAATGAAAATGCCCACTCATACATACACTGCTACATATAGGAAATCCATCCAGAATATCTGAAGCCATAAACATTTAATTGAGCTTAATGCATATGTGTTCATTAGTATCTATGCAATAAATATAAGAGCACAATAATATGCTTTTTTTTTTTTTTTAGTAAAATTGGTATTTGCCCTTTTGGGTGGGATCTGGCTGTTTCTCATGTTGCTGAATGTAGTTTACACAGACTTGAAATGTTTAAATGTGGCATTTTATTTCTTGTATGGTGTTTTGCCTTCAGCTATAGTTCTCTTTAGTCTACTTAAACACTGTCACTAATGTATTAGATGCATTAATAAGCCGTGACAGAGGCATTGCCTTGGAAGAGATACGAAACTTCATTTGAAATAGCCTCAAGCTTTCAGAACAGTCAGGCTTAAAAAAAACCTGAAGCCTAGATTTAGGTCCCCAAACAAAACTTTTTATGGCTAAGTGCCCTAGAGTCGCACAGATCAACATTAGAGGGTACTTAACACTTTGTCCCAATGCCTAAATATAAAGTTTAACATTAGGTGTCCAAATCTGCAAATGCTGTCCTCACATCTTCAGATCTGTGAAGGACGGAAGTACTCCCAAAAACCTTAAGATGGAAGAAACAGAGTGAAAAGTCAGGGGCAGTCAGATCATTTCACTGAAAATGACAAGGATATCAAATTATATATTTATATATGTATATATATAGAAACAGATTTGATATGCTTGTTAGGGAATCTAATTTCTGTTAGGAGTTTCTGCTTGAACCTAATAAAAGCTGCTGAATGTGTGAAATGTCTTAAGGCTTTTATTCTTTTCCAAAAAAACCAGATATGTTCTGTACTAGTGATGTGCTAGCATGTGCACAATACTCGGGGAAGAACTGAATGGCTGTAACAGATAGAACAGCCTGTCCCTTTTAGCTGAAGCTTGCTCTGGCTCTATATTAGTACGTGAAGTTAAGGCAGCCTTCTCTACGTAGCAGATGAATAAATAGGTACTGATAAAGAATGGTAAGCCAAGAGGATTTACAAAATGCTCAGTTGTTTCACTGGCTTTTAGTTAGGTTAGAAGGCCAAATGAAACCTGTACTCTCATATAATTATGACGCTTTGTTTTGAAGACAATGTTTAACATTTTCAGTGAGCCCAGGGCTACTATAAAGGCCTGGACTAGTGAACTAAGATATTATTTTATTTATTAAGTTTAGCAATAGATCTTAGATTGGAATGTGAGTACAGAAATCGCCCGATAAGCGAGATGATCACCTCAGGACAGGCTTACAAAAATCATTCCATTCTCCTCACTACACTGATTCACTTCTGAATCTCATACCAACTTTCATTTAGCACTGAATTCAGCCCAAGTTTCCTGTTCCAGAAGGCTGCTTACAGTCTTATTTTCACCTGCTCTTGCTTTTTTCCTACCTCCTCTCACTGTCAACCTTCTCTCCTACTCTTTTGCTTAGACAGTCTTTAACCTGGAAATATGCCACTTCACCAGAATTTACCTACCCGTCAATATTGAGGAGGTACTAGCTACCAAAGTCTTGAACGTAGCTAAACAGCATTTGTATCAGTACTGCCACTAAAAACCCCTATGAGTATCTTAAAAATTTGTAGTCTTGTGCACACAACTTTCTAAAGTGGAGCAACATTTGGCCACATGAAGAGGAAAGCATGATCCTAGCTACAGCCTTCGTATTGTGACATGGAATTCACTGCCACTAATTAAATTTCTTCCAGTAAAGTTCAGCGATTTCCCTTGTTTAGCATACAGTTCTGCAAGTGGACGTATTTCTGTCTTCTTCAGGCTTCTTGTACCAATTCTGCTTGTGGTGTGCATGTAACCGGGAGCAGTCAGGAGGATGGTGCACTGACACCCTGCCAGCCAACTCCGTCTGTAACAGGGAAGTCTAACACCGAGCACAGATCCTCACTTCAACTGGGGCTACTTTAATTTCAAAGATTCAGAACACCTATTTCCTTTATTTATCACACAAGCAGCACAAATCTATTTGGAATTCTGTCACTGACCAATTTTGAATGAATTTTTCAAGTCTTTCTGGAAGTATCAGCGTACACTGGCTACTCAAAAGTGCTCAATCTAAACCTTCTCATCAAATTGCTAAAAATGTTTCTAATGCTGTTTTAATAGAGGGCAGCATAATTTTTCATTCTTGCAATGGACAGTGTGAAACTTAAGAGTATGTATTGAACACAAAGGTAGAGAAAACACATTACATCTAGCATGAAAAGCACAGACACCAACTATTTCTTGCAATTCTATAAACTGTACACAACTTCCCAAAAAGGCTGACACCAAGACAAAAGAAAAAGGAACAAGCAGAATGAGGGCAAGATGACAGAAAGGAGACACCACAGTCACACTCCAAGGAATACTTTAACTCTAATTAAAGGTAATGTTAAAAATGCATTAGTCATTAGCAAACAAGGTCACAGGCACAGCTGCTCAAAGCACGTTCACAGAAAGTAAAAATCTGCAACAGATCCTGACAAAGCACTTCAATGTGGCCATTGCAGACTAATTGTATTTCCTTTTGCTACATGCTTTTTATCCAAATCCAGTGCCTTCATCGAGATGGGATCCTCAGAGGAGTTCAAGAAATGTCTTTTGCAGTGCTATACACTAATTTAACAGCACCTTTCACTAAAAATTTATTCCAAAGCCATTTGTTTTTAAACACTGAAATGGAAGCATTTATATACCTCAGTTCTGCAGGGCATGTGCACCAGCAACAACCTTTTACTGGATAAGCCTTGAGTTTCAAACAGTATTACTAGAAAAGTAGGTTAAGAGATGAGGCAAGAAAGGAAAAGTGCATTTTTAGCCAAGACAAAATGCGATACAGAACAAGCTCTAAGAGCAGAAGAAAGCCCTTCCAAATAGGAGAAGTTACTCAGTATATTTTTGTAGGATTCCCAGCTTGCACTGAAGCAGAAAATACAAGAAAACTCAAAAAAAAGAATGCCAAATTTCCTTAGACTTTACTGAATTCAAAATTTTGAAACATTATGCCCCAAAATGCTTTAACTCAACCTATAACCTATCTTCCCTTTATTCAGTACCTCTCTGGCTTTTAATGATATTTTTCTTGATTTCTTCTGTCAGAGTCCAAACAAACTCTTCTTCCTCCTCTGCTTTCTTCAGTTCTCTCTTTAGAGAACTTCAGCCTTGTCAATCATTTTTTGCAAAATTCAAGAAGATGGATCAAATATAGGCAAGCAGAGAATAGAACATAACAGCATACACCTCAGACATACGATTTCCTTGAATCCTTTGAATAATACATTTAAGATCAACTTACACCTTTGTTCTTTGAAGGTATTTTTTTGTTCTAAGAGTCTGCATGCCCCCCATGGAACAAAACCTGCCATGAAAGTTTTTACACCTATATTTGAGGGGACAGAGATCTTAGAACAACTTTTCTATTTCCAAAAAATTATCCAATATTCTTGATCTCCATTATCCTCCTAATGGGAAGCCTTTAATATGAATCATTGGCCACCACGCTGCTGTTCAGGCATAACAAATGCCTATAAAATCAAACATCCTTCCACAGAAAATCTTTAAGTTTTATAACTTGACCATTTCGACCCATAGTGAACACTATCTTCTCTAGTAAAAAGAAGAACTGTTATACCTTCTCCATTTATCACCATTCCACTGATCTTCACAGTTCCTTGATCTACTTTGCATTACACTAATTTGTTTTTAATCAATCAATAATCAAATCAGAGGGGAAGAAGTGTGGTTTGGTTTTAGAGTATGATGAAAATGCTGGGTTTGATATCTCTTTACGAGTATAAAAACATGTTTGCTGTTTAAAAGTGCTGACTTTGATTGCAGGTAAAGTGCTGAGTTTAATTGCAAAACTTTTAGTGCAGTTTGTTTAGTAAGTCTGCCTGTAAAACTGGCATGCAAGAGTATTCACTTACTGCCAATTAAGCCTTTATTTAGAAATTTTGGTTAGATGAATAAACACTGGGATCTGTAAAATGATTTAAATCCCAGCTGTTTGTGCGACACGACAAGTTAGATGTGCAAAGGCAGCTGAGCTGGGAAGACGCTTTACAGTCAGCTAGTCAGCCAGGTCAGCATAAGTTATAACTTTACAAGCTATTTCTGGTAGCATGCCAGAAAGAAAATGGACCTGGCTTTTGCAAAACTAATGAGTTGAAGTACGGCTTTTGTTCAGATCACTGAGTTCTCCAGAGGCCTTAATTACAGAGGCAGAGAGCTTCAGGATCAACTATTGAGATTTCAGTTCACACCGACAAAACTCAAATTTTTATATCAACTTTGTATTTCTTTTGCAAAAAACAATGCTAGCTTTGACTAACATTCCATTTTACTGCGGTGCTAAAATTGAAAGGTGGAGCAGTGGCTGGGCTTAGTAAATAGGTAACAGCTTGAGTGGTTTCTCTCAGACACACAGAGAGGATACATTAAACTTTTCTAAGTTTCCTTCAGAATGAATGCCCAGAACCTAAATCTATCTGTCAGTGTATTTCTCCCAGCCATTTATCTCCTGTTTCTTGCTACCAGTTCTGAATCTCGAGGGACTGCTATGCTACAGTGCCACTGGCAAACTGCAGCCCTGGACCCTAGTTGACCCACAGATTTTTCGGAAGACACTTCTCTTCTGCTTTGGCATATCCTTCCTTGTCTAACCCGCTGTGAAGCATCTCAAGTCAGCACAAGGCACGCAACAGTGTACAGAGCCCTTAGTTCCTTTGCAGTGCTTTATACTTTTCATGGAAGGACTGGGGATCACCGATGCAAGTTTACTGTCCTTCACACTTGTTTCCCTTCTCAGGAATCCCAGGTTACAAAGTCTGCCATTTAAAGGCTAGGGAACTTCAATCCACCACAGAACCATTCTGTACTGCTTATCACAGTTCATTCCTAAAGAAAGACGGCCAACTCCTTTTTCCTTCCTGCTGTTGTTTCCCATTTGTATAGGCCATGCAATGCAAATGCTTGAGCTGTGGCACAATTATAAAGGAAAAGTATGTAGCCAAGATATCTAATCTGTTTTCTTGGGTCCTGAAAATGTATCCCTTTCTTTTTCTTTTGCAGTATTTCCAGACATAATGCCTGCTGCCCTACTTATCTTGACATCTTTTGCTGCAAGAATACTTGTGTCTCCAGCCTTACAGCAGTATGGTGAGGAAGCCAGGGAGTCCGAATGCCAAATCTCTTGGTGAGCTGCTCCTCCCACCCCTCACACGAAAGGCCAGACAAACATGGCTTTGGACAAGTACAACCAGACAAGTAATGCTAATGTGATGAGTTCCTAATGGGTATAATGTTGCAACATCATTAAAAACTGGATATAAAATGCAATCAAATCATAATTCTAAGAATTAGTTTTACACTGACTTTCCAAAACTTGTTTTGAAAGGCACTCAATTGTGGCCATACTGTTTTACAATGTCATTGAGGCAGTCTTTCCTTTTTGGGTTTACTTTTGCCCTCACCTTTGTGAATAACGTTTTTTGCTGGTTTATTAAAGGAGACAGCCAGTATTTTTGTGGCAGCAGCTCACAAGCAATGAAAAGGCTGACTTTGCATGCTTTTCTGCATACGTGCACTAGATCTCACTGTTATGACTGGCTGCAAAGACATCAGGGGACTTGCTCCTGGGAACAAATGCAAATTGTTTGCTTACGCCATGTCGGGGGGCAGGGGACAGCTCTGATAAAACCAACCATTTGAATATTTGCTCCTTCCCTCCTTGTCTTCCCAAATCAGACTGAAAGTTTGGAAGATCCAGACCAACTAGTACTTTTTTAGCTATTTGGCTGAAACACAACTGTGGATGGGAGAAAACACTGTGAGAAAGCATCTCTTAAGCTTGCAAGACAATGGGGAACACCAGCAACACTGCTGGAAAGCTCAATCACTTGAGATTTCCAGACATAAGTTCAGGTACACTTTAAAACACTGATAGGGCAGAATAGAAAAGGGAGATGAGCTTGGACAGATGCCCAAACTGAACAGACTCATTCTGGATAAAGGGGAAGGAGCTAGACATTCATTAAAAGAGATGGAAAGCACAGGGAAAGCAAATTGATGTTCAGAATAAGAGATGGGCAAATACTTGGTTTAAATAGAGCAAACTTTAGCTAAAGCATCAGGAAAGGTGGGAGAACAGGCCCAAGTTTGGTTTAGAAAGAATGAAGATGAAAGTTTCACTGAGGCAGACAGGAAAAAACCCAATACTTCTTCCTCAGATGACTTCTTCCTTACAACAGCTGTTTTACAGCTAAGAATATTTAGGGCAACCTAAGTGAGTACACTAAAAAAATGCTACCCAAGGTCATGAGCACAAGAACAATAACTGACTACAGACTCTGACGATCAAGGAGAGAAACGACCTCTGAAATTTGTAGGCTCACTGTGTTTCTCCCTTTTTGTCTGAATTCAAAGAAACAGTTACTTGACCTCAGCCTGTTCACCCGAGCTCTTTCTCCCCCAGCCTTTCAGCTCTCACCATCTTCTGCACAGACACCCCTGCCTCAGACACTGCCCAGACACCAGAGATCTCGTGTCAAGGAACACTTGCATACCCTCTGTAGCCCTTACAAAGTTTTTCGGCTCCAAGCCGTTTGCCTGCTGCGAGCAGCTGGGCGGCTCAGTGGCACGAGTTTATGCCCCCCTGCTTGTTGGGAGGCATGAACTGTGAGATGATCTCTCGCTAAGCCGGATTAAGAGAGGCTTTGGCGTCAGGTGGGAAATAGGGAGCAAGAGTCTGGATTCCCTGTACACAGCAGTTTTAATACTTTCCACCCCCGCACCCCACCCCCGGCTTTTCTGAAAATTGCTGGCGCAAATAACAGAATTCTATGTCCTGCATTTTGGGGTGTTCCAGAGCCATTTCAATTTATTCCTAATATTGGAAAAAGTGCTATTTCACTGAAAAGACCCAAAATGAAGCTACTGAAGAGAGTTTCAAACATGAGGTATCACACACAAAAAAAAAAAAAAAGGGCTGACAACCACAATTGCATAAAACAGGGATTTAACTCTTCTGTAGCAGCTTTACAGCTGATCAGTAAAATGAGAGAAAAATTAGTTTTCCTAAGGAGCTGGCAATGTTTAGCTGCTCAAAGGGCTTATTGTAGAAAATATATTTACCAGAAAGAAAACGAAGTCTGGAAGAGAACCAGTTCTGGGCTGAACGAATCTGAAAAGGCTCTTTCACTGCCTACGTAAGTTTAGTGTATAAATCAAAATTATTAGGGCTTAATTTTCAAATTTTATTTCTCAACTGGGAGGAGGACCTGCTGCTAAAAGGAACCCAACATCATTTTAATGGAGTCATTTGCTGAAAGCATGCAATTAACATTTTGACCAAAACGCAGTTTGGGTCCCTGCAGACAGCACCCAGACAATTTGACCAAGAACCCTCCTTCCCTCCAAGACACACATACAGAGAAACGTACACGCGGCACGGTAAGCCACCGAGCTTTACCTTTCTGCAGCTTAGACGCATTGTCCTGTATCCAGCTGAAAAGACTGGCAAAGTCACAGTCACAGACCCAGGGGTTGCCCTCTAAGCGTATAGTCCGCAGAGAGGGAAGCGCTTCTAGGGCTGCCACATTGAGGCTCTGTAAGTTATTGTCATTCAGTTCCAACACTTGGAGCTGTTCCAGGTTCTCAAAAGCAGCCTCATCCACATCCACCAGGTTATTGTTTCCGAGGCTCAATTTTATCAGTTTTTCTGCTGATTTGAATATCCCAGCATCAAGCTGTGTTAAATTATTGTAGCTTAAGTCTAAATACACCAGTTTGGTAGAACTGCTAAAAGTTCCCTCTTCTAAAGAGGTGAGGGAGTTATTCCTGAAGTCCAAATAGACTAGATCTCCATAAAATATAAAGAAATCAGCTGGTATCGCCTGAATGTTGTTATCAGCTATAAGAAGTTTCCGTACATCCAATGGAAATGGATTAGGAACACTTGGGAGTCCTTGATCCCGGCAATCTATGGTGTGGTAGTCCATACAGCTACAGACAGCAGGGCAAAAATGACCCATGGGTAAGAAAAGCAGGCAGGCAAAGACAGAAAAAGGCAGAAGGTAGAAAGGAAAGCATGGCAACATCGTCAAGGATTTGAAAGCTGTGATGAGCACCACTTCTAGGAGAAAGACATTTTGCTCAGCTGAGCAGCAGTGCCTGGTACTTGTGTGTGTGTGTGATTGTATCCAGGAGATCACGTATCATCACAGATCCGATAGCAGCAGGCTTGGCAGGGGGAGGGAGAGCGACTGAATAGGGAGGGAGGGAGGCAAATGTGAGGATTTACACTGTCAGAATATTCTAATGCTGCAGAGTGTAAGGGAAAGTGATGATTGGGTAAACGGAGGATCTTTCAAAGGACTCCCTTGCTTTTGCGAGCTAAAAAAAGCTGAGAGCCTGTTTGCATATTTGCTGTATATTCCAGCAAATGGAAAATCACACCTGATCCTGTGACTCCGACAGCAACAGCTTATGCTTAAAAAGCCCTTCAGGTAATAAACCCTGATGAAATCACTTCTTTGGATTTTTCGCATGAGCCTCCATCAAGGTGACCAGTTCCCCCCAGAAATGCAAGCGAGGGTCAGGGAAGTACCCTGGCTGACTGCTAGGGACAGCTTTCCCTTTCATTTGTAAAACAG
>Ga0181612_174120_pt1 | contig 27473 bp, 13 predicted proteins | sample HoacroProtozoa21_FD_119630 | JGI IMG/M metagenome (GOLD analysis project Ga0181612, IMG submission 119630) | Hoatzin crop microbial communities from Cojedes, Venezuel. Combined Assembly of Gp0051906, Gp0051904, Gp0051908
GCAGCCAGTCTATGAACTTCACTGATGTGGCAAGTGTCTGAGTTAACTACACTGGATATTTGCAAGATCTTTATAAACTTATGACAGCTCACAATATTTATAGGTTTTCAAATGAGAACAGCAATAAGCATAGTATAGAAGTTCTGTGAGCCAGAAGACACTCTCCTTTATGTTCAAGGGACTTGGGGTGTCTCCCACACAGGCGCATGGAGCTCTGTCTGAGGGCTCTGGTGTGGGTTGTTGAATGAGAAGGGAAACCACTCTCAGGGGAACTGGTGCCATGATCCAGCATAGAAAATCCTGTGCTGTTAAATCAAGACTTTAAAGTGATTTCTCAGTATTCAGAGAGGCCTTTCCTTTTTAGGCAACAATGGAAAATAATCTGGATAGACCCTGACCCTTAACCCACAACAGTGAATGTCTCAAGCATGGTACAACGGATCAGAGTTGTTCTTAGTGCCCTTTGCCCTTTAGCATGTCTGAAAGGCAAACTTCTCACAGAATCAGAGATAATCACTCCTGAATGCTTGGCACCCCTGGGGTTTCAGCCTTGGGGCACAGGGGGTGGAAAGATGACCTCCTGAGGACCCTCCAGCTCTTTTCCCTTATAATTTGATGATTCAAACTGTCAACTAGAGATATTCCAATGAATTCTGAGCCCAACACAGGATGAATGTGGCTTGCATACCAACAATATTGCCTAAACATTATTCGTTAGCATGTAACTTCTATTAATGAGCCAAGTTTCTTTCACTGATTGGTTTTGTCACTTGATATGCTAGAAGCATCTCACACCGAGAAGATGCTGATTCTGTGCGCGGCAGGGCCACTGCACACCCAGGGCACTGAAAAGTGAAAGTTGTTCAGAATTCTCTGAAGTCTCAACAAGAGTCTTTCATGATAAGCAGGTGAATAACAGTCCAAAGGTCATAGATCTGATTAAACTGCTTCATACATATTACCTATTACCACAGTGCATGCAATCACCCTGCCCCAGGGTTCATCCAGGATTTCTGGAGTTTTCCGGGTATGGAGAGGCCAGACAGAGAACTATTTAATATGGGTGGAGGCCAGTTGACTGCCAAAAGCAGTAATATTGGTAAGCCTGTATTTCACTTCTCTCCTGCAGGTGTATTTTCTTTGGTTTTTTGGTCATGCTGCTCCAGAGATCCTTAATGTGGGATATACGAGGAACAAGATTTATAAGTGAGGTGCCCTTTTGCGACAAAGTAAAGCTACACAAGGCCAGCTCTGACAAACACATACCTAGGACCAAATGATTCAAGCCTCCAGACAGGTGCTGTGCTGGTCACCCTTGCTTCCCCGCCAGCTTGCAGCATGTCCTGCAAATGATCTTCGGTAAGCAAAAATCTAATCAGGAAGAACTTTTGTAACTACAAGCAGTTTTAATTCACACTTTTAGGAAAAGGGCCTGACTTTTACAGTATTCAGGAGTGCAATTTGGCATGGCGCTAATACAGGAGGGGTGTTCCTCCCTTCCCTTCATCCCTGCCCTACTGTAGGTGGCTGTCAGATATACGTCATGAATGTGATTGCTCACCATGGAGCGGATTGTGGCTGCTTCTGACAACTCCTGGGTGTATACAAGGTAGCTCCTCTGCAGGTCTCGAGGCTTTCTTTTCCAGGTGGACTTACAGAGTGCACCATCAAAAACTGAAGAATAGCCCATTTCCTCACATTTTTACAAGCAAGAAGCCTATTTTTTTTTATCTGCCCCCACAGATATCCTTCCAGATAACGGCTGTACTCTTTTGTGTGACCTGTCTCAAAGAGGGGAGCTCTTGTAAAGTTGCTCTTTTCAGAATTTAAGCCTTTAAATTCTGCCTATTTTGTTCTGAGAGGCAATGGGAAAGGCTAGGACCCTCTGACAATCTCCAAGGAATAATTCAGAGGACCTGCATGAAGCCCAGAAGGGAGGTTCCCCCCAAGATCCTAGAGAGACAGGTGGGATTTGAACTGTCCCAATGGGACCCAACATTTGTAGGACTCCCTGTCCGGGGGTTCTGTTGCTGTGAACTTTCACTCGTAATTTTTTTGCCAGAATTTAAATCACTACAGAATTAGTGTAATGTAATTAGAAAGCTGAATATCCCTCAGCTCTCTACATTAGATTTACGTATTAAGTTACTTAAATGGACCAGTGTCCAGTCAGGACAGCATTTTCTGGACTCTTGACTCACTGGCGGTCTGGGGCTGAAGTGAGCTAAGTAATATTGTAATCATTCTTACAAATTATTTAACAGATATTAAATTATTTTCTTGAAAGGTTTCTTCCGCCACTGCTGATTTGTATCGTGGTGCCTGAAGTGCTCTGCTTCCATTTAAAGCTTTTTGTGCCTAAGCCTCTGCCTTCTGCTGCCCTACCTGTCTTGATCTTTTTGCAGCTGCCACTTCAGAATTTGAAGATAAGGGGCCATCTAACATAGCAGCAATTTTTTTTCTTTCCATGGCCATTAACGTTTTTTCTTTTTCACTGCCTTTTCTTTTTCTTAAAAAGGTACCTTTGTCTATAGCTTCCTGCTACAACTTCAAGGAAGACACATTTATCTATTACCTTACTGCTGCACTGTGAAAGTCATGAATTATGTTCATCTACCCGGATAGATTTTCACCCTGCTTTCAGTAGGTCTCCATTAACCCGCATCTGCCAAATTAAACTGACAGGTTTAGAAAAACTTGACACAACAGATTCTAAAATTAGGCCTGCTACAAAAATCAGAGGGATTGAGACTGTGGTTTCCTCCCTCTGTGCAGCTTTAGTTGAATCAGAGTGACATGATAATACAAAGAGGTAAAAGGGAGAAACAATGTTTCAGTCCTCCTTTATAGTAGGGTTTTGTTATTCTTGCTTTAAATTTCAGTGACAAAAGTGGTTCAGAAATCACTAACAAGAGTTTTCTGACATAGATGTGCCTTGTGTTCCTTTACTGGGGGCTTTATTCCTTTTTTCTTTTTTTTTCTTTGTCTTTTTTTCTTTCCTTTTTTTTTTTTTTTTCCTGACTATTCTGAGGACTTCCAAGGACGGTATGGAGAGCGATTGTTGGGAAAGAAGGGAACATCATTTTAAAGAGAAATTGCCAAGCTTAATTGGCCAAAAATTGACACGAGCTAAAGTTCCAAAAAATGAAATCCCTACAGCCAGTATGTGTTCACCATGAAGAGCAGTCAGGGAAATGAGGAATAATATTTTAAAAGGACTTTGGTCACAGTTCCCAAATAATCAGCTGTTTTAACTGAAGTCTTGGCAGTGAATCTACCGACAGGCTTGAAAGCCTTCTCCTTACTGAGAACACTGGGGTGAGCCCGGTGTCTGCCTGGTGCACGAGGACCCGGGGCAGGAACAGTTCCTGGGATCTGGCACGACTCTGCTGGAGGTCTCCTGCTGCCAACCAGTCAGAAGTGTTTGTCTGGCACCTAAACATTTCAGATCTTGCCCTTACTCAATCTCTCTTCATTTTTACCACAGAGCTCTTTATGGAGCTCCACTGCTGAGGAAGCCTCCAAAATCCTCAAGGAAATGCAAAAGATGAATAATTTTTCTTCTCTTAAAACTCTGCAAACACTGAAACAGACAGCACTGACCATCTAGAAATTAATACTTAATACACAACAGATGACCCTTAATTTTCCTTTCTGAAAGTGAAAACCAAAAGCAAAGGGGAAAAATGGGAAATTTGCTATGCCACAAGCCATAGTTTGAAATAGAGTTTCTAAACAATTTTTTTTCATCCGAGAAAGACTCCCGCCATACAGCACCTGTTCCAGTCTGCAGAAAGCTCAGCCTGTTTGTTGTTTTCTTGTTTCAAGGACTACTGAGAATACTAGATCCATGGGACCCAATTAAACCTCCCCGTTTTGATTGTTTTCTGGTATTGCTGTTTTACAGTTTCTAGAGAGGCTGGGACCTGGGAATCTCAGTACATCTACCTAGCAAATTGTTTGGCATGTTGTGTTTGTGTAAAGGTGAAATATGTCACTTTATAGAGGGCCAAACTAAAGCTGCACTTTGGAATAGGGAAAAAACGTTTTTATTCCATAATACCACTGCTTTCACTGAACAGCAGTCTTGCACTGTTCTTCACTTGGGTTGATCTTTGATGCACTGAATGTCAACATTTTGGCATGTTTATATTTTGTATTAACTCATTGTCAATATTTAGGTAGTTTTACAGGATTTAACATTTTATAGCAATGACAAGACCTCATGTTACTGTGTGGTTTCCCTGCAGTTGACTACACTGATACAAATGTCTGCAGCCCAGAGATTCTAGTATTTTAAAATAACACATGCAATTATAACAGGCTATCATTGGAGTGATTTTAAGTTACCCTTATCCTAAACAAAATATAAAGCTGAACTATCTGGTGGTTTCTTTATCAGACTCTAAATGAATAACAGCAGCACTGAGCAAATGAGTTTTATGTTGATGTATGCTGCAACACAGTCTCACTGGACTTGCTTCTCTGGGATCACCTGTAAATCTAACCTGAGTATTTCTACATACTAATAAAATCATTCAGGGTTCTGCATCCCCTTGAAGAACTATAAGAAAGTTTGATTCTAAAACAACAAATCTTCACTCAGCAGACTATTTTTTGTTTGTTGGGTTGTTTTTTTTTTCCCCAAGATGAGTAAGAACTGTGTTGGAGACTTAATTTTTGTCAGACATCAGTGCCAAAATGCTAGCAACTCATTATAACAATTTAATCGAACATCTGTAAGAGCAGACTGTTCTGTGTTACCACCTTTCTGAGTGGCCTGTCACACACCATACTACCTTATAGCACATGCAGGTCTCAGTGTGGGCACAGATGTTCTTCTGCACTTGCATACATGCAGCTTGGTCTGCATAGATGTGCATGATTTATCTGTATCTCAAACAGAGTTGCAGAAGACTGAAACTATATCTTTCACTAAGAATATGTTAATAACCTCTAAATAGTTGAAGATTCAGACCTGTTGAAGCCAGAATTCACAGAGAGGAATTTTTTTGTTGGATAATACATATCTCTGTATTACTGTGTGGTAAGGACACCTTCCTATAGCCCACTGCATTTTTTCTTTTTTTACACAGTCATATTTTCCTGAGCAAATGCTATAAAAGCTATATGCGATAGGTTTATTTTACTATTCAGTTAATTTAAAACTCCTGTGTGCAGGTCCAATTTAAACAACTGCAGGAGATCAGTCTGAAACAAACAGAAAAAAATTACTTCCTCCAGAGTTGACTTTCAAATTGGTTGAAGGACCCCAGAGACTAAACGATGGATGTCTGGTATCTCTCTGTTAGGATCATTTTTTATTTTTAATAGAAAATTTCTGACTGAGACAAAAAGGCCAAGCAAGTTAGTGACTAGCAAAGTATATCTCATGTGGATAAGGCAATGGGAAAATAAAAAATCCCAAGCATCATACAGCACCTCAATCCCTTTACATGAGCCAAGCATCTTTGAAGCTAGTAGTAATTCATCCATCTATGGATCTACATCTGTTAGCTTAATACGTGACACAAGGGTGGATTTTAAATGAGTCTAACCCAATAACCAGACTTATGTAACAGGCTTTTCAGGAAGACAGAGGAGGAAGCCTTAATGTTAAGAAACCCTAGCTCAAAGTATCAATTCCAGTAGCTCCAATGGCTAACATTAAACCTTTCTGTCTGTCTGTCAGTATAACTTTCCTTTGTATTTGCTTTACTCTGGCTATCACATTTGCACTAAGGCTCCTTTTGCCCTGCCGTTAACCTATGTGATTACACAGGTGTGTGCATAATACATGAACAAAGAAATACTATTGTTTCAAAGGACTTCTTTCTTGTGGTTGTTCTTGTAAAAAAAATGCACATTGCAGGCAACTATTTTTCTTAATTACTCACGACATGTTACTGATATGTGTCCCACTCTCTGTCACTCAAACTACATTAAAAAGCATAGTAAGGAGGAAGTTTCTGTGACTTGGCTGTTCATAATAAAGGTTGTATCTTGGGGTTTTTTACACGGCTGATCAGGCAGAACATGATTTTCTTTTCCTGTATGCTGGTCTAACTCCATTGACTTCAGAAGAATTACTCTTTATTTATCCTGGTGAGAGATGAACAGGCTGCTGATTTTCTACCTTAGATGAGTTGCTGGCACAATAGCAGAAATATTATATCTATTGGAGAAAAAAATATGATGTGCACAAGCAGAATGTCCCACAGAACTCAGTTATTTTAACTTAAGAAATATTTTCTTTCAGAAAATGCCAATAAACTAGAGCAACGTTTTATTTAATGGTGTCGAAAAATTCCACAATATAGCCATATGAGAAATGTATTTAATTTTCTTCTTTTAAGCAAGTCAGCAAGTAAGGCAGGAGTGCATATTACTAAGCTTGCAAGCACAGCCTAGAAGAGCATATTGAAAGATCCCCTATAAGGCACAATTGGATGAAATGCTAAGATGGAGCGCTTTGTGCAGCTGCAGAGCACTTTGCTGAACTGATTGGTTTCAGACGCTGTGAATCTCCAACCTTGTTATTGGCAGACATTAAAACAACAGTGTAAACCTTTTCTGCCTTATTCTCTCCTGATTATACAGGGCATGGTGGGACAGAATAAACATAGCAAGGCATCTTTGCGTTGGAGACAGTTTCAGCAATAAATACAACCCTGGCATAGAAAGGCACAACTCTAGCTGACTTCAGGCAGTGCTACGCTGGATTACTCTCGGGATGAGTTTGATTCTCAGTCTCTTTCTAGCAATGAGTGCTCTGGCAAGAGCATTAAGCGCTACAAGCAGAGAATTAGCAGCTCCAGTATTATCCATGTTGTCAACAGACATGGAGAGCAAGCAGGAGGCAGCAGGAAAAATATTGTGTGTGCTTTACTCGTTTGCAAATACACACTGCTTAAATCGACGGCAACACACTGACAAAGTTAGGACTTTTTTCTGCTCCCTTATAACTGTATATAAATAATACATACTTAATACACTTTAAACCATTTATTTAGATGCATAAACTGCAAGGAAATGTAGGTGGTTATACAGCGAGGACTCTAAGAGGACTAGATGTGATACCCTCTTTGAGAGGTATTCACAGTGCCGAAGAACATTTCGTACATAAAAGCTGCAAAGCAGTATGTGTCCTATCTTGAACACAGACTGTCAATATCTTAACATGAATAAGGAAGCTCACGTTGGCGGTGCAAGAAGTCTGGGAATGTTTATGTATGTTCTTGTTAAAACTGGTGTGTTTAATTCCTGGCTGAGCTCCAAGTAAAGCCTTTCTGTTCAATATGATTTTATTTCATGACAGGGCAAGGAGGGTTACGCTCTGGAAGAAAAGACTAAATTTTAACAACCTCGAAATAGGAAAAAAAAAAAAAGAAGAGCCAGCAGCAGGCATCAAATGAGACAGAAAGAAGTAGCAAAGAAATTGGCAGCCAGAGACAGGTGAGAAAAGAATAGCAACAGGCATACCAGGTTTTCAGAGACACGGCCTCTCTCTCCTCTACACACTCAGCGAGGAGACCACTTGTAGCCAATACTCCCCCTGCTCCTGGTGCATCCCTCTGGCCTGGGTCCAGCGGGACTTGGACCAAGCTGGGGGCTAGTGGAGGGTACACCGAAGGGAGCAGGAAGACTGCTGGCTGCCTCCCTTCCTCTCTCGAGTGCTCTTTCCCCTCTGCCCGTGTCACAGCAAGCGGCTGTGCTTTGCGTGCAGGTCCACATGAGCCTGTGCCCAGGAGAGGAAAATCTGGGTATCCACTTTGATCAGTGCTGTCAGCTGGAGAGGCAGCACCTGCACTGCCAGGCCTGACCCCCACCACTGCGCCACGCAACGATTAGTCCCAGACAGATCTCTCTTTGCATTTTTGTGCCTTTCTCTCTTCTTCTTCCCTCTGTTCTGTTTGCTCTTTCTTCTTCTTTTCTTTTCCTGTTTCTTTCTTAGAGCATGGACCGGATCTTTTCCCCACATTTCTGGAGCACCAGATATCTACGATGCCGGCTATACAACAGTGTTCTGAAAAGTCCTTTTGTGGAGTGTGGAGGATGGCTTGAATTTTTTTTTTTTTTAGGTGTTAATCTCATATTCCCCTGTGACTTTTGAGCTTAGACGACTATGAAAGAAAACCAAAGACTACTGATAAAAGCCTGTGTTGTAGCTACGCATGGGTTTCTGATTGAAGCTCAAGCAAATGACATACTGAAGACAAACGCCATTACACTTTCAGATAGAGAAAATATTGCCCTAACATTTGTTACATTATAACACCGGAAAAGAAAGGGGCTTCCAGCTAGTTAAGGTTTGTTTCTGAGCTAGATGAAGCTGTGCAAGCTATAAATGACCAATAAAATCTCTTCAGTGTAACTGCACTGGGAAGTTATTCCAGGTATGTCTGTGGACTCAGTTTTGTGAGCTTATCTGTATAAATGGTTTATAGAAATAAATGTCACATTCCCTGGTAAAATGAGAGATACATGGAGCGTCTATCGTGAATAATGCAAGCTTATCAGAGATAAAAGGACTGATGAATTATAGCTATAGTTTCCATATTTACTACTGCAAGCTCTAATTTTTTATCCTATGAACAAGTAAACTGTGAAGGGATGGATTGATTTCTGATAAAACAAGAGCTGATAAAAGCCCTGGTGCAGAATGAAGTATTTTTGGATTGTTTATAGCATGCAATTAGTTTTTCTCCCTAATCTCCTGACCTTCACTGCTGCTACTAACTCAAGACTATCCTCTCAAATGAAGTGACATGGCAAAGCAAAATACACACTTCTTCCTGGCAAAGGTGATACAGGACAAACCAATGGGAAAATAGGTTTGATCCTAAGCTATAGGTCTTCTACCAAGTTACAGAAACATAATTTCCTTGCTAGTCTGTCCTTTAAGGCAAAGGAGATTTAAAAGAATACTTTGAGAGCAGCTTCTGCGCTTCACCTAAACTAGTCCATTTTGATGCAGCAGAAATCAAACAACATTCAGTGTGTGAACAAAATTATATACTCAGCCTTGAGGTAGTAATTGAATCAGAGAATGTTTGCTGGAAGGGTCCTCTAGAACTCATCTAGTTCAGCCTCTCCCCTCAAGTAAAGTTATCACCAGCTATAGATCAGGTATGGCATGACTTTGCCTTATCAAGCCATGAAAACCTCCAAGGGTGGAGATCCTACAGCTCTCACTATTCCCATGCTGCACTTAATGGTCTTTTTTAGGAATTTTTCCAAACATATTATCTGAACCTCCCAGCTGCAGTGAGTGTTTGCTGCTCCTTTTGATGTTATTTTCTTCTAATGGAAAGAGTTTGGTTCCATCAAATCATAAATTCCCTTCCAGCAGTTGTAGGCTGCTATCAGATAACCTCTTCATCACACTGAACTAGCCTATCTCTCTCAATTTCTTCTTGAAGGTCATGTGCTCTAGGCTTCTAACTATCTTGGTAGCCTCTGTTTGACACTCTTTCTCCTTACCCCTCTTGATCTGGAACCCAAAACTGAACACAGTATTTTAGGTGCAGCCTCACAGGGGCCGAGAAACGATGTGTAGTAACTCACCTTGATCTGCTGGCCAGGCTCCTCCTAGTAGGTAGTATGCACTTTCCCTTATTTGTGGCATAATTGCAATGCCAGCTTATATGTCGCTTGGTATTCACTGCCACTTCCAGTCATCTACATCAGGGCTGCTACTCAGCTAGTCAGTTCCAGCCTGTATTTGTTCATGAATTAGGCTTTCATATCCATGTGCAGAATTTACACTTCCTGAACTGCATAAGATGTCTGTTGACTGATCTTCAAGTTTCTTGAGGTCCATCAGGACTGAGGTCTTACTTTCCAGCTTAATAATCTCTTCCCCTTCTTTACTATCATTTACAAACTGCTTTCTTAGTATCTAAGTTACTGATGAAATTATTGAAGCATACAGGCCTCAACTCCATTTGTTCCTACCTGCCAACCAGATACCAAGTTATTGATTGCTACTGATAAGATTGTCTTCCTCGTTGAACAGCAGGCCCATGTTTTCTCCAAACTTCCTTTTGCCACTAGCGTACTCACAAATGTTGCATTATCCTCTAAGTCTAGACTTGAGTTTAGCTCCACCCGACCTTTGGCCTACTCCCTAAGTACCTGAGCAAACAAATCTTACATTTTTCTCAATCACTACAAGTGGCTGAGGCATGTGACATTTTTTCTAAACTGTTTTCCCCATTATATTCCCATAATATGCTCAGGATTCATTTGTCTTGATCCAAAGACCACCAAAAGACAAGCCTCTGATTTCATATTAGAGCCATACCATCAAGAATCTCCTTTATACAGGATGCAATCCTCCCTCCTCTTCTTCTTTCCCCAAAGAAGCCTGTGCCCATGATGTACATGCTGTTCCACTCAGTCTTTGTGACTGTGCTCATACTGAAGCCCTGCAATCAGTCATGACCTTGCAATTCTTCCTGACTGTTGCTCAAGATCCATACACGAATGTAGAGACACTAGAGGTAAGTCTCAGAAGGCATTCGCCTCTGAGACCAGACTTGATTCACTGGCCAGCAGACTCTGTCACAGAAATACATTAGCTGTGGTAAAGCTAATCAAGAAGCTGATCAAAGATCAGAGGCTTGACAGAGAAACACACTAAAAAAGAATCAACAATCTGGTTTTAGTGGTCAACTCTGATCATTCAGATACAGTCACTGGCCCTGGGTAATGGCTGGTCTTGATCCTGTAGAGATGGCAAATTTTATAATGTACCCATCACTAATACTATGGGTGGCTGAAGCACGGGACACTTTTCCATCCTCCTTCCCCTCCCCCTCAAGTCTCTACATGCCAAAACTTCAGAGCAGACTGGCTATCTCTTGGATAACCGCAGAGTTACCATTAAGTCACAGCATGCACCAGCCCTACCTTGTGTCTCGGTTTCATTCAGTGACCCCACTCTGGCAATGAATTCTACAGGTAGAATATGCAGGGTGCAAAACAGCTGCTTCTCCTTTTGCTCTGTGTTTACTGGCCATTACATTCAGCTTTCTCACTGGCGTTTCTACTGTTTCACACTTTCTTGCCTTTGGTACTCTTAGTTGAGTTTTATCTGGGTCTTGTTATTTGCTATACTTGGATTTCAGGAGCTGCTCCATAGGATTCACTGCAGCAATATGTCCACCATCCTAGTATTTGCATAGTTGTCTGCCAAGCCATTACTCTCCAAAATCTATCCGAGTCCCTCTTTTTTCTCCATAACTCTTTTGGCCATCCTCTGTCCCATTGACAGTACTCCATTCCAGCATGTAATGTTAGCCACGTATTCTCCATGATAGCTTCTCTCTGTTGCCCTCCAGTTTCTTCACAATATCTGTCACAATGAATGAGGTTTGATCCGGCCTACACTGTCTTGGACACACTCTCTAAAAACTGTTTCATTATTATTCATCTAGTCACTTCATCCCAATCCACCAAGCATGTTGTAAAGAATAGCAACGTCTACACACATTCCTCATTCTTCTCAAACAAATTGTTGAGAATAGCTGCTTTTTAGCCACATAGTCTGTAAATGTAACTGTATCCAGGGTCTGGTGGTTTGTGGTTTTCATCTCACCAAAGAAATAAATGGAAGTTTACCTAATTCTAAACTGCTGTTGGCACCTATTCAAAGGTGATCACCCAGCCCAAATTAAGAAAGGATTGGTGAAGACTTACTAGAAACATGTCCATTAACACAAGCAAACAAATCCTTGAAGTAGTTTCTTCAAGAGCTGTTGTCATCACTGCTGTGGTTTTCAGACTGATTTAGCTGCTATTTATGAACTACTGATGTTCCTTTCTAAATTACATGAATTTGTAAGCACAGGAGCATTATCACTTTATTTTCATCAGGCAACCCTCAGTGGTACTTAGGTGAATGATTTCTTTTTAATGGGAACTCTGCTAAAAGTACACAAACCTCAACTTTATCTGGCATCAATTCCTCTACATTAGCTTAAGTAGAAAGCCTCAGCTTCTGTCTCATCCCATGGTGCAACACAGTGTATCAACATGGAGAAAGTGCCTCACAAGCTTACGCTGTGTTTATAAATAACTTCCCTTAGCATCTGCTTTTGATTGACAGCATTATTGACAGAGACAAGACATTGTGCTACCTAGTTTGGTCTGATCTAGCAGGACTGATTTTATCTTCTTATGTTCTTGCCTTCATGACTCAAAGTAGAGCCTAAAAGGGTAACGCAAGGGCCCTGTCTGCTACATATGCTCTGTCTTACTGCGGGTAGATGCTTGCAACCTACTGGGTTGTGTTCTGCTTCCTAGGTAGTCAGGTTGCTCTCTGTAGAATTATGAGAATCCAAACTTACTCCCATCTGTGTTAAAGGTGACTAAGGCCACAGTAAGAGTAAAGCTGCAGAACACGGGAGAGTGGCTGCACTGACAGAAAGTGGCATACAATGTTCTTCTATCCATAGATATGGAGGGAGCTGGGGAAGAGGCTGAAAAGCAGTGCCTTTTGGTAAAAGGGTGCTGTCAGCATGATCAATAGCTGTAGTGACTACCCAAACTCCTGTGGACTGCCAGCAACAAACACAAACTTTCTCCATTCAAATAAATTTCCCTGGGGACAGAGGGTCTGTTTGACTTAAAATATGCATTCTTTATATTTCTCTGCACCTGTTGTGTTGAAATAGTCACTATCCCTTCTTATTTGGTGGTAGTAAGGCTTTGGGACTAACTGATCAGAAGACAACATTTTAGGTATAGTATTCTACTGTATTCAGACAAATTCTTTTCCTTAATACTCAGATATATTGCCTTGATAAAATAAGACTACTTGCAAAACATAAAAATGCAAGCCAAACAATTTATTCCCTCATTAACTTGAGAGGTGGCTGTCGATCCTCAGGTTTTCTTATTTAATATAAACTGATTCAATGCTTTAGGAAATGTTTATGTTCTGACAGTCCATGTCCATGTCCATTCCCCCACCTCTCCCTGCCTCGATCTCTCTAGTGAATATCACAAAGTCTGTCTGGTCTTTGCACTGTGTTCAGGATTGGACTTTTATAGCGGAAATAGCAAGCATTATTGGTGCACTGGAGTAGTTCATGCTTTATGATGGTTTAGGGTAATGTGGAGTGATGGTGGCCCAAACATAAAAGCATTCAGTTTATCTGCTACAAGGTAGTCTACCATAGAGTATGTTGTATTTTCAACAATATTATTGTTTCATGCACTGAGTTGACTGTGCCTACCCATTCTAGCAAAATGTTTAGATACCTACACAAAACCTGGTATGTTTTTATATCTTAACACCCCCCCCTCGCCCCCAGCCTTCATATTCTTTGCCATGTTTTCTTTTAAAATGCCTATGAAACGCTTACTGGATATTAGAAACATTAGATGAACAACACAATGACCTGTGCTTATCTACTGAACGGAGCAGGAACAGCTACTGAACAGATGCAGGCACTATGAAAAGTTGGACATGATTATAAGAGCTGACCCAGAAAGCCTGTGGAAGTTTCCAGCAGTCTCTATGCACTTCCTTTTGTCTTGTCCACCTGGAGCAAGACCTTCGTGTATGCTACTGAACAGCTGACACAGCTGAAGTCTTGGATGTGATCTGAGCTGGTGACCATTGCCTGTGAGCATTCACATCCTCCATTCTAACACAAGCTACAAGTCAAAACTCACCTGGGGTCAGTTTCCGAAAAGAAATAATATACACTTTCCCAGACTTGGATGTTCCTGAGGATTCACAGCACTGCTGTCCTCTTTCCCTGCCTGACTGAAGGATATTAGTAGTGTGCTGTGGAGGAAATGCTTCCTACCTCTGTATTTCTCTGTAGATACCTAAAGGAGTCCCAGCTCCAGCTGCCACCTACTTTAAGCACAAAATCCTCAGGAAATAAAGTACTTTTTTCTCTTTTTTAACAAAGAAGCAGTCAGCTGATAACTGATAGGCACACAGTGGGCAAACAGCTGGCTCAGTGTACCAAGACTCTTGCCACGGTAGCAGCATATGTTTAGAATGTGTAAGAGTATATTTATTCACTGTGGCTAGGAAGAAATGAGTAAAAGTAACAGAGAGACTCATTTTGTGCCTGGTAGGCTGGTATCTTCTTTGCTGCTGTCTATTATTGACTAGATCACATTGACTGTGATGCTTCAAACACTGTAATTCATCAGACAGATGCTGACTAGCTACTTGTTCATTGTTTATTTATGAGTAGAAAAAGATTTCCAAAGGTGTTCAGATAATTTAGAACCCAGCAATCAATACATATATATTTTTTCAGGTTACAAAATAATAAACCTAAGTTAAATTATATTTTGTTGTACGAGAGAGAAAAAAAATGAACCCTCAAGGGGCAAACAAACTGTTGTTACTGAAGGAATTACCCATTCAGGATGGACTCAGCTGCCTAACTCCTCATTAACTATTTATCAGTTCCTTGGAAGGAAAAATCTACTATACAGTGAATTCCCATCAATATTTAATATAGCAGTGCCTGGAGTGCTGGACCGAGTTTCTCACTTGTGCAGACGGCATAAGCAAAGTGTATACTGCCACATCTCTTAATGGGGGAAATCTTAGATAAATCCCAAGGCTTCTTTCTTTTGTTATAGTTTACTTTATATACTTCTTAGAATTAATGACTTGTTGCTGAGCATTTCTACAGGGTTCATGCCAGTCTTTTCCTTTCTCACACACGGCACTTATTGATCATCAAGCAGGTTCATCTGAAAGCCAAAAATACACCGTATTGACTTAATGCTACCATCTTCTGGTTTGGAAAGCACCTTTGCTAGCCTCACTAGTTGCCCATGTGTTTCAGTTTTTTATGTGATAAAATTATCATATCTGAAGGGTTTTTGTCTTACTGTCCTAGTTTTGGTCCCTGATACGCAAAACACACACTATAAAAATAATTGGCCCGTCTTCATTAACATAATTTTCTTTCAGTTTCAGAATCCTCCATCACAGTCAGAAAACTTCACCAAAATCTTGCTAGCTCTTTTGCTGTTTCTGTACCATCTACCTGTCTGTCCAGTTCCTAATTCTAGATATTTTGCCATCAGAGTTAAATTTACAGCTGCCAGACTACAGCTGAATTGGTTTTCATCACACTTTTAGTCAAGCCTCACTTCCCAAGCTCTTCCATTTTTCACTGCCCAGGGCCAATTCCTGACCTAGTGTGACACTGCAGCAGGGACAAAGGAACATATTTGTGCTTTACTCTGACAGTGTCATATCTGTCTAACCTGTCCTGAAACAGAAGTGTAGGAACTTGTTTTGCACTCCTCTGTGGCAGAAGGTTGTCATGATGTTTGCGAAGTGGGAACTTCACAAAGTAAGATGCTGCCTACTGAAGAAAATTAAACAATCTTGGTCTCAATACCCACAGCTATGCCCAAGAAAGGTAGTGGGGTTTTTTCTAACCTCAGCACAGCAGACACTGCCATCGATTGGCCACAAGTGGAAGAGAAACAGTCAAAAGTGAAATTTCTAAAAGACTAATAGATTAACTCAAATTAACAGTATTTTAAGGTTACCCAAACTGCCTATTATTTTCTTATTTACTCTGTCACCCTATTCACTGCAACCTAATGACTCTGCTTTGAACTGTCTGCAAAAATACCCTGCTCTGAGCTGCAGAGAACCAAAATATTCTTCTTCTCAATAGACTTGTACACAGTAGCCTATTCATTCCCACTTAGGCATGAAGTAATCTCCATTACCTAGCTGCCACAGCAGGCAATAAGGCAACAGACACAAGGACAAAAAAGTGATTTGCCTGTTCTCGAAGGTATCTGTCATGCACAATAATCTGCTAAAGCCTTAGCAGCCAATGGTGATGTGATAGGAATTTGGTCCTTTTGATTTGATTTCTCTGACAGCATCGAAATGTTTTGCCTTTAATTCATTTTCTCTGGCTGCTCATATTGCTCCATGATGATCACGCAGTCTCTTCCTGTTTCATTTTGCAGCCACTTGGGAACACAGTGGCAACATGCCATGAAGATTGGGCTTATTCCACTTCACTCCACTTACTCGACTGTTTCACTTCATTCTTTAGTCTTCTCAAGATTTATTAGAAAGTTTTATCTTACGTAGCACCCAGTCCTTCTGCCAGATGTACACGGAAGCTCTTAAAACTCAAAGCAATCTGTCTGTTAGAGGAGTTGCCAATGACCTTTTTACAATGTTTTTGACCTGTTAATCTAGAGCTGTCACTCAGAATGCAGAACTCATTGTATTTCTGGTAAGACATTCCCTAAGAGCACACGGTTGGACAAAAATGGCTAGAATTAGCAAAACACATAAACAGCTTTTAGGCTACCGTTAGAAATAATGATATTGTACAAAATTTAAAAAAATTGATTATGGTATTTACGAGTTGCTGTAATTCATTCTCAGATGAAGGACTTGACTCAGAAAGTTAGTAACAGGTCTTCTTTGGGGAGAATACAGTGCATATCCATCAGACAAATCAAGCTTTCAGATAACCATGTTGTATGTTACAAATTTGAGTTGTTGGCTAGAGAATTCTGGATCCATAAACATGTGAAAAGACTTACAGTCAACCGTAGACAGCAGAAAATCATTTGAGGATATTATCACCAACATCCACTGGAAGTCTTCTGCTGACTTGCATCCCTGTCTGCTAACTATGGTTTGTAAACCAGACCTCCCGTTTATGTGTACCAGTTTGCTTACTTCACAAATGCACATAAGTGTTAATGAAACATAAGTAATTGTATATGAAATCTTAGTTATGATGCAGACTGAACATTTGCTCATCTTCCTATCTTTCCCTCAGACAGTGAATTACAATGTGCTGAACAATCAGCTTTCACACACAGCTCATTAATTTGGAAGAAACTTGAAATTATTGTCCTGGCTCTATCATTTCAAATAAACTAGTTTTCATTGGGTTTTGGGCCTGATTAACACCATGAGTTTCCAATGAGTACTCCACCTTTTAAGAAACTAGTAGGACATTTCAGAATGGAAGTTTCATCTTGGAGTGACTCCTCAGAAATGAGCAGCTTGTAGGCAGAAGTGTGAGAAGGAGCAGGAGTGACGGGACAACCTTCTCTGAAACTGTACTGCACCTGAGGGGTGGGGGAAGTAGGAAAGGCCTCTGACGTGGTTTAAATCATGAAAAGTGGCTGCTTTCCACCTATCAAATACCACCTGACTCCCGCATCTGGTGTGTACAGTTGGGAACTGGAGAGAACCTACACACTACAGGAGGAAGATGGTAAGCAGCAGTGGAAAGGGCAGGTCCTTTCTTATTTGTGAGGATTCTTGCTTTTTCATGTTCATCTGTGATTTAGTCTTGTTTCCAATAATACAGCTTTTTAGCATACACTCACTTAAATGTAGATACATAGATACATATATTGACATATTCACCTTGTAATAATAAGGTTATAACCTCACTGCGCTAGCAACTGTGCTCAGTTGTGTTTGTGTACCACTAACTGACTCAGGCATTACATTTATGTGGTCTGCTCAGGTCTTCAGCTCAAATGTAATAGCAGTATTATGTCAGAGTTTGGTAGAATAATTCATTCAGCTTATTCATGCATTTGTAAAGCTGTTAGAATAATTCAGAGTCAAGCATACTTCCCAGAGGAATACTGTGGTCTTAGATCGGTATTTACTTTGAGATCTTTGCCTGAAAGGAGTTAAACCTTAGAAGGTTTTTAAGCATATCAGTCTTGGTTTGATCGTCTCTGCTGTTTAAGGTAATTTAAGAAAAAGGGCCATAATCCATTTAAGGAATGTATTTCCTTCAAAAGATTTTTGGATTAAAACACTTCTCAAGTTTGACTGACACTACTTAGTGGCCCTGGTGATGCTCCTATTACATTAAGAATGTAAGAACAGCTGCACCAGGTCAGACAAAAGCTTTGTCATGTCCAGTGTCCTGTCATGAGAGTGTCGTCAGGGACACTTAGAAAAAGGCATCAGGAAAGGATAAGTATAAAAAAAATCCTGGATGGCAAACGCACTCCGTCCTCACTGGTAGAAGAACTTAGTCCAATGTATAGATCTCAACTGTATTTTTATTATGCTGTCTCCTTCCTCAGAATGGTGTGATATGTGTATAACAGCCTGTGCCATCCCTGCTGTTTTCATTCCTGATGACCTCACTAGTGCATTAGCTAAAGTGCATGTATCTTAACATAATTGTTTTCCTCTCTCAATGGAAATAACTGCAAAATCACTAAGGGGTCAGGTCACGTCAACTGTAACTGATCAATGAACCCCCACAATGGAAGAAGGCTCAGAGGACATGGGCAAAGGAGTGTGCTCATGAAGCTCAGGGAAGAACACAGGGAGTGGCCACAGCTGTTGTAAAGAAAGCTGAACTGACCCCAACACAAAGAGGACAGAAGGGTGGCCTTTGGTCTAAATCAGTGGCTCTATCAGTTGAGTGGATCAACTAGTTGTGTAAATGGCCTTCCCCATTAAAAAATGTGTGAAATGTAAATGAAAAAATGTATGAAAATGTGTTCCCTCATACAAAATGTGTGAATGTCTTCCTAAGCCAGCCAGACCAGCATGGGTGAAGCGTACAAGTGGCTCAGCCCAACACAGAGTATAAAAAACTGTGCAACCAACAAAATGAACTTTGAAGAGAGCAGCAGGCTTGGGCTCTCTTGAACCCATATACTCCTTCCCAGGGACTGGGAATGCCCAGCACTGTGATGGTAAGCATATGGAGACTGGCAATGGGAATCACATTTTTATTGTTATTCGATTGCATATTGCAATTACCTTATTGTCCTTGAGTTGTAATTTCAGTATATTGCTGAATAACTCCACTGAATCAAAATCCCATGTAACGTTAAATATCTTAAAATAAGTAAATTTGGTATTAAAAAATAAAAATTGTCCTTGTATGGAATATCTAAAAGAACTTGCTCAGAGAGTATTGGACTGTAACACCAATTTAGTCCAATAAGAGAGAGGCAAAAATAATTTTGATCATTTTGATTTGAAACATCTCATAATTAAATTCAAATGCATGCTTTGCAAGATTGTAAATCTCATGCAGGAAGAGCAATTGTTTATGGATACAGCTAGCAAGGATGGCGTAAGATTAAAGTATGAGGAAACATAGTTTGAATGTCAGAGTAAAAATCTTCATGGTTAGATCTGCAACTTTATGGAATAGCTTCTGAAGAGAAGGTGAAGATTCAACACTTGGCATTTGAAACTCCACTGGCACAATCACTAGGGACTACACCAGAGCAAGTTTGTCCACCTCTATTTTCTATAGCATGTAATTTATTTAAATCTACTGTATATGCTTACAGTAATGCTTCTTTCTAACTGTAGTAAGAGTCTTTGGTACTCTTGTCACTGATGTCTTTACCATTACCTTAAAAACAGGACAAAGAAAGTTAAGAATAGAATTTATGTTATTAAATGGGGAATATACATATTTTCAGGTGGAAAAATCAGGTTACAGTGATCTAACGTATGCAGCAGAAAAAGAACTGAATAAAAGGCAGTTAAGTTACTGTTCAGATGAGTATAAAGATGGAGGTCCCAGAGGAACATAGCAAGGAGACAGTGTTCTTAAGGATTTTTCTTGTCAGTTTGAAAGAAAGCAAAATGCAAGAAAGGAGTAGAGGAAAGAAATGTGGACAAGCAAAAAAGGGTTCTGTGAAAGAAATTCTTGCCAGATGCAGTTCTTGCCTGGGGATCACAGAAGTGATAAAGCATGTAAAACTACAAAAATGTGGTGCATAGAAAGGCTACTGATTCCTACCTTCAGTCTCATAAAATTTTATATGTATCCCTGTGATAGGGGAACACACAGTTTTTTACATGCTACTCCTGTGAACAGAGTCTGAAGTTCCTACATATGATGCCTGAGTGGATTAAAACATAGCAAAGTGTTCATTTATGCTACTCTTATTTAATGCATAAGCAATGGAATAAAGCAAACGTTGGCTGCTTTGGCAGACCAGTAGGCTGAAACACTTCTTTAAAAGCCACTGCTTTTCTTTTTAGCGTGAATAATCAAGTTCTTACGGGCCTCTTTATTTGTTTGATTCAGCTTTACTCATGGAGATAATGCAACAATCAGAGGTCTAGGTAGAGAAACATTTATGCATGAGAAGCAAGAGGATCTGTTACCTTTGTGTGGCTTACTGAGTCCACCTGCATCCAGTTCAAGTATCCACACCAAAAAATGATGAAAATTACAAAATTGTTCTGTGGAAAACTACAGAAATGAATGGAAAACTGAAAAGCAGGTTATTATTGAGCTCCTAGAGTCACTCAGTGCGTCCAGCTTATCAAACAGAATTCTCAGTCAGAGGGAAACACAAGCATCAACTAGAGAAGAAGATACATGATGAGAAAAGAGCAGTTTATACATAGCAGACAAAGGCTAGATGAAATCAAAAGGGTTAAAAGCTGTAGCTGGGTAAACTTGATCCATTTGCGCAACAACTAGTTTTATAATATCACTGGGTTACAGCTGTCCAGGGATATAAGATTGTCCATCCTTTAAACTTTTTAAATCTAAGACGAAACGTAATTTGAGGAGAGAGACTCTTCAGCAATCACATAGCCAAATGCAGTGAATTTATAGGCACTTTAATATCTAAGATAAGATGAACTATTACAATAGTCCTTTTTGGCATTTAAAATTCTGAGCCTAGAAGTATTTTTTTTTTTAATGTAGTGTCTTTCATCCAAGAGATTTTAAGTGCTTAACAAACACTAATTAATTAATCCCCTCAACACCTGTGAGAAGCAGGCAATTATTACTAAATCTGCTTTGCAGATATGTAAGCTGTGGATCAGAGAGGTTAAATGATTTGTCAAAGGTTGTGCAACAAGCAAACACCAGACCTGGACTGCTGGAAAATCTCAGTTGTGAGTACTCCTATAACAACGACAACTGTATTACATTCTGGACAGAACAACATTGATCTTTTAATTTCTTAGCAGTATTTGCAAAGGTAAAGAAACAGATCTGAACAGAGGAAGTGAGGGACTGGAGTGCTGATCTGTGAAGCTGAGAGGTTAGTGAAAGGTGCCAACAAGAGAATACAGTTTATTTAACAAACCCCAAACCAACTGATGGTATTAATAAAGTTTGGGGTGCAGTGCTTTTCCGTTGTGTAAAAAAGATGGTGGAACAGATTTGTAAAGACTTTAAAAGGCACTATTTATTGAAGCTATTCACCACAGACAGCGTGCTCTGACTTTCCACTCCCTATCTGATTAAATACAGCTTGTTGCTGCACGGGTATCAGCGTGCAGGCTGTTCATAAATCCTGGCCTGGATTACGCTGCATTGAACTGGGCAAAATTCTGATTTCACTGAAGTCAGTAGCAAAACTCTTCCAGACCTTGGTCTTTTAATTTCTGTTGCTCTAGACTCTCAGTCCAAATTAGAGTTTTCACTGCTATTACATTTTATTTCTCCTCTTATGCCTGCCTGGGGAGTAATTTCTCCCTCTTGTCTGCAGCATCTTATTAAATTGGCCCATGGAGAACATGTGAAATGGAATGAAAGCTCTAAGGCATGCCTTTCACAGTGTTTTCTCTGCAGCAGACTTCCTGAATTGAGGAGCTTGGCCCTAGTGCAGTTCCTAATAGAAGAATATTTTGAGTACTGCTGGAGAATGAGGCCAGAACAAGAGTATTCCACAGTTCTGGTTTCTTAATGGGGTGGCTCCTACAGAAACCATGATACCATTAGGCAAGTCTTCCTGTTGACTATTCAAGCACAGCTGAGGAAAGCACGCCAAAAGGAACTGTAGGCTTCAGAACTACAACATCATAATGTTGTATTTGTGGTTAACAACCTGCTGAGCTAGCAGTGATCTGTAATACACAGCCATCCTTAACTTCAGGGACCTACAGAAAAGTCACAGCTACAGACTTAAAGCAAATGCTCCTAGAAAAGTACCAAACTCGAATACCTCCAACCTTCCAGCAAAAAAAAGATGACAAAACTTTTCTTTGTAAAATATATTTAAATTTTTGAGTACCTAAACATGGCACTTTACAATTTTTGTTCCTGTAAGGCCACTCACACTTCAAGGTGGATTGTCAGTATCCAGTGGTGACTCTTAGAAACACAAGAATACAACAGAGGAAAGGATGTCCTACGACTGAGACCATGAATTCAGTGCCTTGCTACTGTAGGCAACCTTGCTTCACATTACTGCTTAAATAACCACAGGCTAGTTCATCACTGCTAGATTGTTATGACTTCTATGCCTGCTTGAATCATCTCCTGTTTGCATATATTGTCAAGTAAAAATGCTAATATAAGACTGAATGTAATGCATTATTTCATTCCAACTCACATTCAGCCTCATATATTTTCCTTTGTTTACAACCAACTGTATTTTCCATATATTCTCCTGCACACTCTTTGACGGAGCAAGATCTATCTTCATACCTGCAGAATGCAACAAATCAGGTAATTTTCTTTCATGCTTTGGAGTGAAATTTGCAAGCTTCTGAAATCCATTAAAATACATACCTTTTTATTTTTCTGTTAGCTGCAAATAAAACACAATTACGTTAGCAGATCTGGCACAGTATTCTGAGATTTAACACCATTTAGTTGCATATTGCAGATATTCTGTTTGGTGCTGTTAGGTAACTGACTCACATCTCACCAAAGTCCAGGAGGAATTCTGCCTCTATCTTTCTAAGCAGACCAAATAAAAAACTCCAACTGTAAAAGGCCCATCTACATGACTGAGAAGTTATTGGCAAGCAAGGCTGAATACTTTTAAACAATTGTTATGCATATGCAGTACAAACAATAGTATATTGTGTATGTGGAAACTTTGTGCAAGTCTGAGACCTTTACTGCTTCTGTATCTTTTGATGTTAAACTGCCACTTCTCTTAAGGAGCTTGCTACCAAATTACAGCCAGCTCTTATAAATCAGTAAGAAAAGCAAATAGAAGCTAGAGAATATCAGGGTAATACACGCACAACTACAGCTGTCAGGTGTAACCTGGCTTGCTTGTTGAGTGCTGTTGCTTAAGCGAGTGTAAGAAAAACAGATGAATACAGCAGATGAGGAAAAGGGGAAAGGACAGTCAAAGTATCTTGGGAAAACAATACAACAAAGCATCTGTTTTCTTCAGTTCTCTGAAGGGCTGACACGTAGGGTACTGTTCTTTTCCAACCTTTTTTTCTTTTTAAATGCTTCCAAATAGCTTTAATATATTCCATCAACGCTTAGAGAAAACAATGAACTGACGAGTAGATGATACTTTGAAGGGATTAACTGACTGCTGCGGAACAAACTAGATCAACTGCAAACTAACGCAAACACTCAGTGAACTTATTATTTATTGGTCCTTTCCAACAGAAAAGCAATATAGTCAAAATTAAGTAGTCTTTCTTTGAAAATTGTAGTTATTTTGATAAACAGTGCTGTCAAAGCAACTAACGTGAATGCCACAAACTCTAGATCATTCACTTTCATGTAAGGTTTACAAGGTTTCTTGCAAGAATACTTCATAGTTAAAGTATGTCTTCCCTTGGGGATCACATAAACTTTTAATTTTTGTTTTGGCATTGGGCCTGTTGTGTTTATGAGGTTCTTTGGAGAAGTGGAATTGATGACCACAAAGGAAAAATCGAGAGTTACTTATTTTAAACCATGATTATAACCTTTCAAGATTTTCAAAAAATACGCTTTCTTCCAGATACATATGTATAAAAAGGGACTTTGTTGCAAAAAAGCTTTAGAGTTCCATATTTAGCATACCAATATAAACAGTCATATCAGGATTTATAGTATAGGGTTATTTATCGTGCTATAATGATATCCTTTGCTGTTTTGCCCAGTTACAGTAAATACCATGTACTATACTTTCTTGATCTACAATGCACAGTGGTTTTTTTGGCAAGCACAAGTTTGAAGGTAAAACTTCAACTTAGCTGAATATTCTTTGATTTTTCATACAGGCTTTTCAATTATTAATGAAAATTTATCATACATTTTATTAATCTTGATCTCTCATCTATCATATATTTAAATTTACACTACAGATACAAGAATCCCTTAAGTCCTAAAGCCTATGCAGTAGAGCATGATCTTACAGGTACAAGCCATGCAGGAGAAACCCTGCTGTGGCACGTCTGCATGATACAGGCAGGACTGTGTTAAGTGTGTTGCTTTTCTCATAAGTGACTTGCAAGCCACTCTTTCTGAAAATTTGCATGGATTCTGGGCACAATCACATAAGTTTGCTAATGATACACTAATTTTCTTTTGCTGTAACTAGTGGAAGATTGAGGCGCTGTAGGCCTAATCCTGTTGAATTTAGTCCCATAAAACTCTAGGCATCCTTTGCTGCACCTTAGATAATGAGAAATGAATATGCTCAGTGTGTGACAGTCTCACCGAAGGACCAGGAAGTTTAACGGAGTACTATTACAGAGCAGTTGCAATGTTGGTTGTGCACTGTGTTTGAATAAAGAATACCCATTCTGCTGCTTATTAGATCACATACATAAATGCAAAATTTAACCTCATGGATCTATTAAATGGGAAGATGTAGCAATAAACTATGTGGCAAATTCCTCTGATAAAGGTCTGATATTTTAATACATGTTAAAGAACTGTCAAACTGGTCAAATCCTAGGTAAGTTAGTAATAAAAAATCCCATTGTGATTGCTGACCTCAGATGTTGAATGTCACATTCTGATTTGATTTTTCCAGGTTTTTTTTCCATTTTTTCTTTTTTTTTCCCTCTGAAGTTAGGTTTAACAGTTACACAAAATTATTGTTACTCCTGTTTCTTTGCTCAGAGAAGATGTAGCGACATTTGCACAGCAGAAAACATCAATTGTCACTCAAAATGAAAACCTTTTTACTGTCATAAGCGATTCCAGATCTGTTGATTTCATCAGCAGCCTTTAGAATAACATGATTTTCCACTCTGTTTCTGCCGTATGCCTGTTGACAAAGGATTTCAGAAGTGTAAAACAATTACTGTTTGTTTTCTTTTGTTTATGCAGAAACGCTGAATGCTCTAATGCAAAGAATACACAGCAGATTTTAGAAGACATTAATAATATCTTCTAATTAAGAAATCTGCCTATGAATTCTTTCCATGATCATATTTCTTACCCTTTTATGATTTAGCTGTAATTGCTCAGTTCTTGACTTTAGGATTTCCCCTCCATAATTGTAAGACAGTCTTACATTTCAGAACTGTTCTTTAGTCCTCTGTTAGCTGGATTCCACTATCTCCTCTGGTTTCTTCACTTTGAAATCAAAGTTTGATATAGTTAGTTCTGGGAACACCTTTCCAATGTCAAATATAAGATGTATGTCTTTGGAGTGAATATGGCAAAGGCCCAAAATGAACAACAGTAAAAGCAAATGATTGCCAAAAATAGGTGAAATTAATTTTTCAGCTGCACAAGTCTTCTGTAACTTAAATTTCCAAAAGTAATATTTTCATGAACAGTTTTCATTAAGCAGTGTACAAAATCTAAAATGAGATGTAACATGTAAAAAAAAAAAAAAATCACAATGAAACGAGGGATCATGAATGCCAAAAGAGTACTTTCTCTCATCTAAGTTTTTGACATTATGGTCTAATAAAATACAATTCTCATATTTTATTCTCTAATGTTTTAATGCTTTGCAAGTCCATGGCACAGCTTATGATAAGGAGAATAATATTCACTCAGAACTGGCAGAAAGCAGACGATGGCTTTCAAACTTTTGCTATGTTTTCATAAATTCATTCTCCACTACATCCACAGCAGTTTCACTGACAATGAGACTATAATCAAAGTCTTGCTAAGCAGCCTTAAAAAATTTTAACCTTATTCCTTTTCTGCTTCTGGCTTTCCATGATCACTATCAATCTGGCATTTGTCAAGCTGACGTCTGTTTTGTTGGCATAGATCACACACAGCAACTAATTCTGCTGTGTTCTTGTTTGGCTGAGTCTAATCTATTGGAATTCAAGTGTCAGCCAAACTCGGTATACTGTGTGCAACGGAAAAGGCTGCATACGAAATCTACAACAGAAGTGCTATGTTAGTGGACCTCTCTGATTTAGGAATAAAGAGGGTTAAGAAAATGTTCTCCTAGCTCCTTCTTTCATGCCCCTGTCTTGAAAGTTGCGGTTTAGCTGCTTTCCGAAATGTCTTTGATAACTCTCCTCTCTCTGTCATGTATTGGAACTGACACAAACACAGGACTGCAAATGCCAGGCACCCCATCATGAATGTGAGATCTGCTATTTAAAAAACACTTAGGATTCACTCTTCCAACTCTACTCTGCAAACTGTGCAGCAATGTATTTTTTAAATGAAAGGGTGGATTTTTTTTTTAGTCTCATGATTCTAAGAATGGGCTTTTTCATGAAAAACACTGTTGTAGAACAAAGAGCATAGCTAAAGACACTACAAGTGTCTTCCACATCGCCTAAAGTCAGCATTTCATCACTGAAACCTTGCAGATTTCTTTACTTCAGCTGAGACCTTCCCAGGTGCATAGCTGAACCCAGACTGCTCCAGAATTTGCTTGCTAATTAACTGTAATAATATATACCAGTCTTGTTTCTGTTTGTTCTTTCAACCAGATAAGATTTTCTCCACAACACAAAGGACCTTGTTCCATTGCTGCAGTACCAGTGGAACTGTTGTTCTACAAAGTAAACAGCCCTGGTGAGAAGCTACACCCAGTACCCACTGAGGTAACATTCACGCTGTGCCAACGGCCACCTTGAAGACCACCATCTGCATAGACCGTATGCCATCCGTTGCACACAACAACTCACTGTCAGGTCTGCTGTTTCTGCTAGGAAAGCAGCTCTGCAAAAGGCGCTCCATCATGTAATACATACAAAGCTTCGATTAGCAAAGGAGCTCTGAGGCTTCCTAAATCGAAGAACTGTCTTGTGCCATTTAGCTAGCTTTGCATACAAACTTCTTACAGCTGTCTTTCGACTACAAAACTGCCTATTACTTGTGCTACGCATCAGGGCAAAAGCCTTCTGTGCTAAGAGAGCAGACTTGTAGCACGATCTGTAATAACCTACTTTGGAGCTCTTTGTTGTTTGAGGCTTTTTTCTGTTGATTCATTCTCACTAATGTGAGTAATGTTAGTTGACGGGTGGTGCTGCGTGAGGAGGGAACGGTGTCAAAGTCTAAGACTTTGCTATGCACTGGAAGATATGCACAAGCAAGCACAGGGGTTTGCAACAGATAGGAACTGTTTATGATTTTACGGCTTATGATTCGTATGTGAAATGGGCAGCAAGAATAATGGATGCAGTTTTGCAAACTTCAGTTGAAAATGATCCTGAATGTTGATTAAATTCTGAAAAGTATTAAAGGATATCTTGGGATTTTTTTTTTACTCTTTTAATGTGTGTTATTAACAATCAAAATTAACAGTCATGTTTGCTATATAGGGCTTGAAGGCAATCAAGTCCA